>OFMS01000663.1_pt1 | contig 32305 bp, 20 predicted proteins | sample 1541871 | NCBI WGS metagenome assembly OFMS01 (sample SAMN04209251, study PRJEB22552) | human gut metagenome | biome: gut; material: feces | host: Homo sapiens | place: USA: Oklahoma
GATTGGTGTTGTGTGATGTGAAAATCAACTGGGCTCCATTTGGATTGAACTCCACACTGTTAAAAAGCGAGACCAGATGCTTTGTCAGAAGAGGATGCAGATGAGCGTCCATCTCGTCAGCGACAAGAAGGGTTCCTTCATCCAGCACCTTTTTTACAACACCGATCAGTTTGAAATAACTGTTGGTGCCATCAGATTCCTCTGCCATGTTCAGCGGGTAGGAAGAAGTATTTCCCTCTGTATCCTGTACCGTGTGAATGGCCTCAATATTGGTAAAGATATCATTACGCTGAGAAGGAGCGGGTTTTGCATCACGCATCTGAAGGGATTGTATGCCAAAATCTGCAACACGCAGCATAGAGGCGATCACATACCGGTAGTCATCATCTTTGAGTTGTTCTGCTTCAAGGCCGTAGGCGTCTGCAACAGAATGTTTCGTGATGATCTGGCAGGAAGCAAACCATTCCAGAACTGGAATCACTTTGGAATAGCTCCAGTTTGATGCGACAGATAGATAGAGCTTGTTGGCCGAAGTGCGATCCTTGAGAGTGTTTTGTTCATCGACATCAACGGTAAAGCGAAAATCTTTTGTGTCTTTTCGCTCAAAAATGAGTGCCTGCCTGCCATTGGGATAGTAATACAGATATTCTTCGATAACAGCTTTGTCTGTTACAGAAAAGCCATACGCATAGCGGATGCCATTTGTGGTGAAGATGACCTCAAAGCTGCTGGGGCGAGAGGGTGTTTCCCGGTCAAACTTGAAAGGCGAACGCTCAATGGTTTTGTGGAGCTGCTGGTTATGCGAAGTCAGCACATAATTTACCATGAACCAAAACGCATTCAAGACATTGGACTTTCCAGAAGCATTGGCGCCGTAAATCACAGCAGACTTCAAATGCTTTTTGTTTCCGTCCACAATCAGGTGCTCTGGATGTTCGTTATCCTTACTGGCAAGCAGGGATAACACGACATTATCTTTGATAGAGAGAAAGTTCTCTACACTAAATTGAATCAGCATAAAACAACCTCCTAAATCCTTGTTATAATATATTATAACCACATTTTTGTGAAAAATCAACGCAAATGAAAAATAAAAATCTGTATAGAGGATTTAATAGAACAGCCGTGTGGAGAGGATATGCGGTGGGAGTTTCGGTGCTGAATGGAAGTTAGTTTTGTAAAGTTCTTCAAAACCGGAATTTCTGTTACTGGGCACGTATGCGTGAACAGTAACAGTACTCAATTTTGGGGATTGCCTATAAGCAGGAGAAAACGGTATAATTGAGGAAGGCAGTTGGATATAAGGGGGACAAGTGGTGGAGATGAAAAATATTGTGAAGACGGAAAGATGGGCGGTTGTCTGGGATATGGGATGATGCGGATGATCGATGCGGTGCGGTGCATCGCCGTTTACATAAATAGATAGAGGAAATACGATGGAACTGAATTTAAGCGAACCGGGACAGAGCCGGTATCTGAGAGTATATGAATATTACAAAGAATTGATCGTGTCCGGGCAGATGAAGCCGGGAGCGAAGCTGCCGTCGATCCGCAAATGTTCCCTGCAGCTGCAGCTTTCACGGACGACGGTGGAGACGGCGTATATGCTGCTGGCGGCGGATGGCTATATCATTTCGCGTCCGCAGAGCGGGTTTTATGTAACGGATGCGGTGCTGGCGGCTGCAAACCGGGAGGAAATAGAGCACGGTGTGCCGCATCAGGAGGAACGCCTGGAAATCCGGTATGATTTTGCGTCTTCGAATGTGGATCGGGAGAGCTTCCAGTTTGATTTATGGCGGCGCTATGTCAAGAGCGCCCTGCGCCAGGATGAGCGGCTGCTTTCTTATGGCGAACCGCAGGGAGAGCGGGAATTCCGGGAGGCGCTCTGTGCGTATCTGGGGCGCCACCGCAATGTGATCTGTACGCCGGACAGTATCGTAGTAGGGGCGGGTGTGCAGAGTCTCTTGCATATTTTGTGCCCGATGCTGCGGGAGCGGGACAGCGCATGGTTTTTTAATCCGTCGTTCCGGCAGGGACGCCAGATTTTTGAGGATTATGGGTTTCGGACCGGAGATATAAGAGAATATTGGGAAAATAATGATAGGAGGATTGAGTCCTCAAAAAAGGATTTGTTCGGAATAGAAAAGCCAGATGTATGTGCAACAGAGATGAAAACAGGGTTATCCGAACAGATGTCAGAGGCGATGAGACATACAGGGAAAAGTGTTTGCTATCTGACCCCATCGCAGATGACAGTCTGGGGCGAGGTCATGCCGGTGGGCGACCGGATGAAGCTTTTAAAGGATGCGGCGCGCGAGGATATGTTGATTATTGAGGACGATTACAACAGTGAGTTCCGCTATTATAACCGCCCGACACCGTCCCTGCAGGGGCTTTCCGGCGGGCGGGGCGTCGTGTATCTGGGGACATTTTCAAGGCTGCTTCTGCCATCGATCCGCATGAGCTACATGGTCCTGCCGCCGGATCTGCTGAAACGGTATCAGGAGCGGGGGCGTTTTTATAACCAGACGGCGTCCAAGGCAGAGCAGATTGCCCTCTGCCAGTTTATCCGGGACGGACATCTGGAAAGCCAGATCCGAAAGTCCAAGAAATTGTACGCGGCAAAGGCAAAGTGTCTGTGTGATGCGGTGCGGCGCATTTTTGGAGAAAAAGCGCGAACGCATCTGGGCGATGCCGGTTTTCTGGTTCTCATGGAGCTTGACAGCCCGCTTACATCGGCGGAAATTGCCGGGCGTGCGGCACAGGCAGGCGTCGCCGTCCGCCCGGTGGAGTCGGTCGGGAGTCTTTTGGAAAAACAGGAGCATCATTTTCAAGAGGGATATCCGAAGCTCCTGTTGTCCTGTGCCTCGATGGGGGCAGAGCGGTATGAGGAGGCGCTGGAGGTGCTGAAAGAGGTAGTGTATAGGAAAGAAAAATAGAAGATAGATATAGAAGTTAAAATGTCCGCATAAACCACAGCCAGTACCCGGAACCATCCGGGCAGTTGTGGGTATGCGGACATTTTATGCGACATTCTTACCCGTTTTTCTCCTCATGCGGCAGCCGGTTCCGGAGCAGCCGCTTTTTTAATTCACTCCAGTGAAATGGAATTAGCGGGTAAATATAACTTTTTCCGGCGATTGTCCGGTTAAAGATAAGGCAGCCGACGGCAATGAGTGTTCCTGCGATGAAGCCCCAGAGATTGAGGAAAAAGGTCAGAATCAGGAGCAGGACGCGCATGAATTTGAGTGCGTAGCCGAGTTCGAAGCTCGTCATCGAGTAGTTGGCGATCGTGACGAACGCCATATAGAGCATCGTCTCGCTGTTGAACCAGCCGGATTTGACCGAGTATTCTCCAAGCACGATACCGGCGATGACACTGAGCGGTGTCGTCAGCATGCTGGGGGTGTTGACTGCCGCGAGCCGCAGACCATCGATGGCAAATTCCAGGATCAGAAGCTGATAGATCAGCGCCACATGGATCTCGTCGGTGACACGGATAAAAGCGAGCCATTCCGGGATCCAGCCGGGATTCTGCATAAAAAGCAGCCACAGCGGTGTCAGAAATAAGGTCAGGAAAAAGATGACCGTCCGCGACAGGCGCAGATAGGTGCCGGTCAGCGGTGGAAAATAGTAGTCGTCGGCTTCCTCGATGATATCGAAAACAGAGGATGGCAGAATCATTGCGGATGGCGAATTGTCCACCAGAATGATGATATTTCCTTCCAGAATCGAGGCAGCGGAGGTATCCGGACGCTCTGAAAAACGAAATTTTGGGAACGGATTGAACCATTTGTGCGGATAAATACATTCGGCAAGGCTTTCCTGGTTCATCGAGAGGGCATCGACATGCACTTTTTGAATCCGGGTGCGGATGCGGTTTAAAAGTTCGGTGTCCACCCGGTTTTCCATGTAGCAGATGGCGATATCGGTGTGCGAACTTTCCCCGATATTCATGATTTCCATCCGCAGCTTCGGATCGCGGATGCGCCGCCGGATCAGAGCCGTATTGAACACAAGCGTTTCGACAAAACCATCGCGCGAGCCGCGCAATACCTTATCCTTTTCAGGTTCGCTGACTCCGCGGGCGGGATAGGTGCGGCAGTCTATCGTGAGTGCCTGTGCATACCCGTCGATCAGAAGAAAAGGAACACCGGAGAGAAGCTGGATAATCAGCGCGTCCGAATCCGTTTCCAGCCCGATTTCGCCGTAGGCGAGGTAGAGGGCGGCAAAATCGTTTGCATTGTCAGGCATCTGGGCGGTTTCAATGCTGCTCATCGCCTGCAGCACTTTTAAAAGCGTATCGTCCTTGGTAAAACCATCAATACAGTAGAGGCAGGCATCGCGCCCGCCGATCATCAGGTTCCGATCTACGACATCAAAACTGATGTCCGGTCGGAGCTTTTTTTGAAAAAAAGTCCGGTTATTTTCAATGGATGAAGAAATCTGCATCGTGTAAATCTCCTATCAGAGAAGCCAATATCAGTGACCGCGAAGGGACTGGAATGGGACAAAATGTTTACAGATGGAGTATGTGCGAAAAGGATAAAAATATACGAAATGAAGCAAACAGAAAAAAATTCTCAAAATATGTTTTTTTAAAATTCATGGCAAGCGAGGCAATATCAGGGAAAAAGGCGGAAAAAATCGCTGCAAAATGAGACTTAACATGTGCTGAATGGAAAAAGAAATTTGCATGTTAGTTTTAGCAACTAAAAAACCAATGCTTTATTGAGAATAAAATTCAATTAAAAATAGATAAAAATTCTCATTTTTAAATAGATTTAAATAATTGACAGATTTTATTAGATTAGTTTATACTAACCTCCTCGGCTGCCTGAGTTAGGGATGCCTAATCCGGTGCGGAGAGTAAGATATTACAAAAGATTATATGGAGGAATATGTATGAAAGGTAAGGGAAGATCCCGGCAGGCAATTCTGGCGGCGGTGACCGTGTTAGCGGCGGCGCAGGCAGGTACTGCTTATGCTTCAACCGGACCGGCATCGGAGTCCGGAGTACAGACCGGCGCCTGGATTCAGGAAGGACAGGACTGGAAATATCAGGGAACGGACGGAACGCTTAAGACTGGATGGGTCAAGACCGAGAGCGGCTGGTATTATCTGGATCCGCAGACCGGACGGATGATGACTGGATGGATCACAGTCGATGGACAGCGGTACTATATGAACACAACTGCCGATGGCGTGGAAGGACAGATGCGCCGCGGCTGGTGGAAAGATAATGCAGGAAAATGGTATTTCTTCAGCACTGCATCCGATGGAACGGAAGGTATGACCGTGACAGGATGGCAGTGGATTGATGGAAAATGCTATTATTTTGATAACTCGAGTGCAGAAAACTATGGTCAGATGCACACCGAAGGTCGGACGCCGGACGGCTACAGCGTCAATGCGGATGGACAGTGGGTCAATGAAAATGGAGAGGTCCAGACCCGTGCGGATAGAGGTTACGCGAGCAGCCCGGCAGCAGACGGCAACGGAAGCAGCGTATCAGGAGGCGGTTCGGGGAATTCCGGCAGTTCCGGCGGCAGCCATTCGGGGGGCTCTGGAAGCAACAGCAATTCTGGAAATAATAGTAATTCCGGGAATGACGGAAACCAGAATGGCGGAAATGCCGGAGATAACGGAAACACTGAAAATCCAGACAAGCCGCAGATGGTTTCGCTGGTAGATGAGACGAAGACAAAGCTTACCGAAGTAAATTCTCTGGGCTGGTGGCTTCCGATCGCATTTGATGAGGGATACAATGCAGGCAATACGGTCGTTAAGGTCGATGGAAAAGATGTAACCAATCTTTTAACTCCGATCACAGATGACGGACGTATGGCAAAACTGGCGCTTCTTGGCACACCGGGCAAAGTAACCGTCAGCAGCAAGGAAGATGCGGCAAAGGAAGAGACGGTGGTTCTGAGCAATGAGAGCCAGGAAGATGCTGTATATGAGGAAAACGACGGCTATCTGCCTGAGAAGATTCTGACGCATGAGCCGGTTGCTTATTGGGACTATTATCTGACCAATTACGATGAAAACGGAAATCCCCGCATTTCTCCGAAAAAGACTACTTATAACTTGAATGAGGAGAAACAGACTCATCCGAGCTATTCGCCGGATGCGGTTCTTCCAAAAAATGGAAAAGCAGCCGTTACCATTCTGTTTAACTATAATACAGATGAGGAAAAAGAGTGGTTTGACGGCATCCGCAAACTGGAACTGGTTGAATACAATGAGCAGAAGAACACAATCAATTCGAGTCTCGTATTTGACAGTGAAAAGAATGTGGCGCACGGACAGGGACGCGTTGGACAGCTGACTATCCAGACAGGACAGAGCAATTTCTTTAATAATGGACGTTATTATGTGCGGGTTGTATCGTCGGCAGGCGGTTCCGCGCTCGTCCCGATTCATGTCGTCAATGAGACAGTACCGACGCTGGAGCTTAAGGAAACACCGCAGTCCGGCAAGAATCTCCATTTTGCAGTCAGCGATCTGGTATACGCAATTGAGACACCGATCGAGCGTGTGACCCTGGAAGATCCGAACGGAACAGTAAGCGACCTTAAGATGATCAATGACTGGTATCTCTACAGCCAGGATTTATTTGTTCTGTACAATGATAATACAGACCATCTGCCATACAAGGGCAATTACAAGATCACGGTATATGCAAATGGTTTCCGGTCATTCTCCAAGAGCTTCAAGGTGACAACGGGCGCAGAGCCGGTAAAAGAGAAGGAACAGACCAATGGTCAGAAAATGGCGGCATACGGATTCGACGGTATCAGCACCGCATCGACTGGTTCCGGCGGAAGTGGAAGCTCCAGCGGCAGCAGCTCAGGAAGCTCTGCAATCTCTGCAAACCTGATTTTTGATTCAGATCTGCTTGTAAATGCACATCTCCTTGAACAGACCAAGATGGAAAATGATGCGTCCAAGGCAGTGATGGAGTGGTGGTACAATGCGATTCCGGATGCAGTCTTTGATACTGGAGATGATGATTTCTTCAGATGGACAGACTACGTAAATAAGAGCGAGAATCAGAAATACGAAGAGAACAGAATGCTCCCATTTGCAGATTACCGTGAAAACGGAGCACTGTATCCGAACCATCCGGCAACGGCAAAAGAGGTTCTTGAAGATGGTCTGCTCGGCGATATCCAGTACAATGGAAACTTCTCCCGTCAGGATGCACCGGCGATTACAGTTGTACAGAACAAAGAGGGCGAGCCGGTAGTCCTGCAGACAAAGGATACAGAGTATATCGAGGCGGTTCAGAGTATCGTTGTCAACGGAAACTGGCAGGCACTCAGCAAGGACAAATATTCCATCGATAAAGAAACTGGCACCATTACCATAGAGGCGGATGTATTCAAGGCTGGTGAGGAGTATAAGCTGACTGTCGATGCAACGGGATATAAGAGCCAGAGTATCGCATTTACATACGATAAGGTGCTGGAAAACGATTTATCGCTGACCGTTGATTATGCGGATGGTAAAGAGGCGTTTGCAGCTGAGAAAAAAGAAGATTCTAATAAGACCTACTATTTTGCAGATGCTGAATTTACCGTTAAGGGCAGCAAGGGAGATTTCCTGAAGAACCTGAAATCTGTTACCCTGCTTTCTGACGAGGAAGATGCGGTTGAGAGAAATATCTACACGAAGGGCGTGTCCAGCAGCAACGATGTTTACTATGAAGTATCCGGGGATGGCAAGAAGCTGATTCTCCATCAGGTTCAGCCGGGAAGCTATAAGCTGACTCTTCGTTCGAATTATTACACGGAGGCGCTGAGATGTGACTTTGTGGTTGAGAAGGAAGAGGAAGAGATTCAGGAAGAGATGGCAGCTCCAGAAGTAGTGGAGTTCAGCAAACATAAAGCCAGTTGGTCATTTGATCCAGATTTTGGACGTGCTTCTTTTAAAGCTTCAAAGGGAACGAGTGTAAAAGATTACCTGGCTAAGATTACATCCGTGAAAGTTGGAAATAAAGAGTATACGAAAGCAACTTACAGCCTTAGTTCGTATAACCCTACATGGAAGATGACAGATGCAGATGATCCAGATAACAATGTACAGGATTTTGATTGCATCGATTTCACTTTAGACGGTTTCAGCACCGAAGAAAGCACCGATGTAACGATCCAGGCAGAAGGATACGAAGAGCTTACCTTTACAGTTACAAAGGATATGAAGTTAGCGGGTGACGAAGAGAAACTGCTTCCAGCACCGAAGCTGACAGGCAACACTACGGTTGATGAGGGAGAACCGCTGGTTCTGACTGGTGATGAAGAGTATCTGAAAGCAATTAAGTCTGTAAAAGTAACTGGCAATGATGAGGAGGAAGATGTTGCACTTGAATTTGCAGTAAATGGTACAACATTGACAATTCAGACTGGCACACTGGATAGTGGCTTGAATGAGGTTGTGATCGAAGCAAAAGGTTACAAGAATCAGTCGATCACGGTTACAGTTGAGAGCAAGAAAGCAGATACAGAAATTGAGGTTTCCAGTGTTGTAAAAGAGAGTGGTTGGACAGGAGATTATTTACTGATTCGCTTCAATGGAGTTGAGGGAGAAAAGTTAAAAACCTTCTTAAAGGAGATTGATTCGGTTGCGGTAAATGGAACAGAGTATAGCAAGGCATCCGTTTCCTCGTTCCTTGGAAGTGGTGAGTTTGCACCGCATGCAACGGATACATCTTATAGCAATGATAATTATGATTGTTTAAAGGTTTCAGCGTCCGGATTGAGTGAAGAAGAGGATAATGAAATTCTTATCTACACTAAGAATAACGGAACGATTGAGTGCAAACTTGATAAAAACTGGAAATTAATCAAGGAATCCAAAACGCTTCTTGCCGACGAAGTCCTCCCAACCGAGATCGTCACCACCCCAACCGAGGAAGTACCGGCAGAGGACGCGACACCGGAAGAGCCGAAGACGAATGACGAAAACAAGGCAGATGTACCGGATGGTGATAAGAAGAATGAGACAGACGATGCGAACAAGGCCCCGGAAGTAGACGAGGACAAGAAAGAGGATTCGGACGAGTCCAAGGATACTTCGGATGAGAAGAAAGACGAAACTTCAGATAAAGGCGATGCTGACAAGGATGATTCGAAAGATGAATCCGGCGAAACTGGTGACGATTCCAAGAAGGATGAGACCGGTGACGTAAAAGATGATACTTCTGATAAGGAAGAATCCGACGGAGGTAAAGGCGATGCTTCTGAGAAAGAAGAGTCTGTTTCTGAAGAAGAGTAGTTGTATTTAAAGGAGTAAAAATTGAAACAGAAGTGGTGGATTTTATTAACCCTGCTGCTGTGTGGCTGCGGTGTTTCATCGCAGCCGGATCAAACGGGGGCGGTCCAGAATGACCGTCCTCGTTTATCTGCGTCTACGGAAGAGACGGCAGAAAATGTGGCAGAAGTAGAAAAAAACGAAAATTTAGAGAAAAATCCCTCAAATTCGAATCAGAATCCGGGAGAAGGGCAGAACTGGACGGTGTTTGCGATGGATACTGTGATGCAGTTTGATGCCTACGGTGGAAGTGCGGCTTTGCAGGAAAAAGTGAAACGGCGGGTGGAAGAGCTGGAAGGGGAGCTTTCGACAACGCAGGAAAACAGCGATATTTTCTATCTAAATCAGGAGAAAACAGCGAAACTTTCCGATGATACGCGTTACCTGATGCAGGAGGCGCTGGCACTGGGAGCGGAAACAGATGGTGCGCTCGATATTTCGATTTACCCGGTTGTGCAAAGCTGGGGATTTACAACGGGAAATTACCGGGTCCCCAGTGAGAGCGAGCGGGAAAGTCTGCTTAAATCGGTCGATTATCGTCTGGTCGGTTTAGAAGCAGATACGGCATCGATCGAGCCAGGAATGATGGTGGATCTAGGCGGTGTCGGAAAGGGATTTACCGGAGATGAGGTGGTAAAGACTATAAAGGAGGACGGCGTGACGAGCGCACTGTTCAGTCTTGGAGGCAATATCCAGACGATCGGAACAAAACCGGATGGCGAGAAATGGTATGTCGGCATCAAGGATCCGGAGAGCGACGGCTATCTGGGCGGAGTCAGGGTGCAGGATGAGGCGGTCATTACCTCCGGCGGCTATGAGCGCTATTTCACGGATGATGACGGAACAATTTACTGGCATATCATGGATCCGTCCACTGGGGCGCCGGCGCATAGCGGGCTGATTTCTGTGACAATCATCGGACCGTGCGGACTGCGCTGCGATGGGCTTTCGACCGCCCTGTTTGTCATGGGACGGGAAAAGGCAGCGGCACACTGGGCGGCGCATCAGGACTATGAGGCAGTCCTGGTTGACGAGAGCGGCACGATCTGGCTGACGCCGGGCTTAAAAGACCGATTTATTCCGGTGGATCAGGGGGAGACGCGGGAGATTCGTGTGTTTTCATTGACGAAGTGATAAATTCCATTTACAATGGCGGTAAATCGACAGATTTGCTGTTTTTTCAAATGAAAGCAAAGAAAGCAAGCATATAAGGACAATGAAAATGAATCAAAATAGTGTAAATGACAGGAATGTAACAATGCAGGAACAGGATTTTCAGAAGCATCTGCTTCGCTTCGAACGTACCCTTTCCACCCTTGAGGGCTACGAGGGCTGGATGATAGGCACAACTACACTTCATCTGGACTGGCATCCCAAACAGGGGGAGAATGAGTTTTGCCATACCAAATTAACTCCAGAAATCATCAAAAAAGGTCGCTCGGCAATCCGGGTCCGCATAGCGGTAGCGGAGGAGGAAAAGGAACGGGAAAATGAGGAGATGGAAGTGCTGCTGGTAAAACCGCGCCAGAGCGTCCTTGTCCCGGAAAAAGAGAAAATGCCGCTCATGAAAGCAATTACGGAACTGGGAAGTGAGGATGATGATACGCTGGCATTTAGCCGCAGCCAGATGGAAGAATATCTCCGGGAGGCGGCAGATACCAATCCGATCCATCAGGGAGAAGCGGCAGTTCTGCCGGGGTTTCTTGTTATGAATGCCTGCCTGCTTCGTCTGTGGAAGAAGGGCTGGATGAAGGGACAGACCGCTCTGGAAGTACGTTTTCTTGCCCCACTTCGTCCTGATGAGGAGGTATATCTGTCGGATTCGGGGCAGGAGGGAAGAAACGCGGTGTATCTGAGAACGAAGCAAGAGGGAAAGGAAATTCTTTCGATTACAGAAAAATAGGGATGCCGATGATAAAGTGGGTGCAGAGGAGCTATGGGTGCATATGTAAACCATTTATAAAAACAAGGTTGACAATCCTCTGAAATTCCGATATACTCTTTTCTAGCAAAGATTCTCTGTGTGTGATTCATAGGAAAATGCATTACACGGCTTAGAATTTTATCACTGAGGAGGTATATATAATGAGTTCAGAGACAAGTGCAGTGAACGTACACGGCGCATGGAGCGCGAAGCGGCTTACACTTTTGGCGATGATGCTGGCTCTTATCAGTGTGTCTTCGTATATTGCGATTCCGCTTCCGTTTTCGGATGCAAAGATCACAGCGCAGACGATGATTGTCAACCTGATCGGTCTGCTGATTGCACCACAGGATACCATTTTAGTTATGGCGAGCTGGCTGCTGTTAGGCTTATGCGGCGTGCCGGTATTCAGCGGCGGAAGCGCAGGACCGGGAAAACTGCTTGGACCGAGCGGCGGTTACTATATCGGATTTCTGGTTGTAGCGTTCCTGATTTCCCTGTTTTGCCGGAAATGGAAAAATGTTGCATTCCAGACAGCGTTCCTGATTGTAGTTGGTATTCCGGTGATTTACGCATTCGGTGCAGGCTGGATGAAACACGTGACCGGACAGCCGTGGGGTGCAGTTATCGTGCAGTCGATAATTCCGTTTATTCCGCTGGACATCGTTAAGTGTGTGGCAGCGGTAGCACTTGGAAAGGCGCTGAAGCGGACGGGCTTATTTGGAAATTAGATAGAAAATAAAGATGGGATGTGGTAGTGAACAGAATCAGCCTTTTAGTGCAGAAATGCAGCCAGGAGGCATGAGGAGTCCGTTGCCGCATCCCTTTAATTTTAATTAGGAATAGAAGAAAAACAGGAGAAAAGTATGAATCACGTATATATTCTGGGCGGTTTGCGCAGTTACATCGGGGTGAAAGATGGAATGTACCGTCATATCCCGGCGGAAAAGCTGGGGGCGGAGGTGCTGCGGGAGGTGGTTTCGCGATTTGAGCTTCCAACCGATGCGATCGACTATATAATAGGAGGAAATGCGGTCGGGGGAGGCGGCAATATCACGCGTCTGGCGGCACTTTCGGCAGGGGTTCCAGAGCGGATTCCGGCGGTTACTTTGGATCTGCAGTGCGGGTCGGCGCTGGAGGCGATCAGCGCGGCAGCAGCCAAGATTGAAAGCGGGATGGCGGATCTGGTCATTGCCGGGGGAATGGAGAGTTCTTCGGTACAGCCGTACCGCATGATGTCCCCGAACCATCCGGAGTATGACGGTGGAAAGGTGTATACGGTTGCACAGTTTGTGCCGGGAAAGCGCGGCGAGCAGGTTATGTTAGAGGGCGCGGAGGAGACTGCGATCCGGGAAAATGTCTCTAAGGAAGAGATGGACACCTGGGTGCTCCGGAGCCATAAGAGGGCGGCGCAGGCGCGCAAAGAGGGAATATTGGAGGATATAACGGTTTCCATCGACGGCAGCAGCCGGGATGAGGGAATCCGTCCGACAATGAGCCAGCGTCTGATCGACCGCCTGCCGTATCTGCTTCCAAATGGCACGAAAATCACAGCGGCAAATGCGTGCCTGATGCACGATGGCGCGGCATTTGTGGTACTTTGTTCGGAACGGTTTTTGCGGGAACAGGGACGGAAAGCAGAATGCCGTTTCCGGTTTGGTACAGCGATCGGGGATGATCCGATGATGAGCCCAAAATCAGCCGTCAGCGCTGCTAAGGCGATACTTGCAAAAACGGGGCATTCTTATCAGGAGATCGATGCTTTTGAGGTCAATGAAGCGTTTGCCGTTATTGATGTTCTATTTGAACGTGCATTTCCGGGGATTGAAGACCGTTATAATATCTGGGGCGGGGCACTTGCCTATGGGCATCCATATGGAGTCTCCGGCGCAATGATTCTGCTGCATCTGATGAAAGCACTGGAACATAAAAATGGGCATTTGGGAATGTGCTGCGTGGCAGCCGCCGGAGGGATCGGAAGCAGTATTCTGGTGGAGAAAGTAATGAAGTAGATGAAGACAGTGCTTGAATGATATAAAAAGTAAATGTGGTAAATTTAAAAGCTCAAATTGGTAAAAAGTTCTATATAAAAATAAGTAAAAGACAGGAATTAATCATGAAAGAAATACAGACACAACGTATAAATACATATCTGGATGCGCTCCGGGCATACCCGCCAGAGTGGGAAGCCCTGATCACGGAGAAAGAGCACTATACGTTCGGGGAGCTCATCGAGGCGGCAGAACGTGTAAGGAAACATCCGAAAGAGATAGAAGAAAAACAGGGAAAACGTCACATCCACTGGATCCAGGAACCGACGATCGCGCATCAGCTCATTCAGTTTCTGGCATATGGAGACGGAAATACGGTTCCGGTGATTGCACCGTCCGATATAAAAATTTCCGATGAATTGCGTGACGTGACACCTCCGGAAGGGGCATATATGGGTGTGATGACGTCGGGAACCTCCGGTCGTCAGAAAGTATTGTTCCGCTCCTTTGAAAGCTGGCACGATTTTTTTAAGCTTCAGAATAAAATTTTCAAAATGGGAGAGGGAAGCATTACGTTTATGCAGGGGAGCCTGGCGTTTACGGGCAACCTGAACCTTTATATGGCGCAGCTTGCGTCCGGCGGAAGCGTCGTTGCGGCGGATTCCTTTGATCCGCGCCTCTGGAAGCGGATGATCGAGGCAGAACAGGCGACCTGCGTCTATCTGATTCCTGTCAAGCTGCGGGCGCTGCGGCGTATCTATGAGCGGGAACAGGCGGTCAATTACCGGATTATTTCTTTTGTCAGCGGCTCCCAGAGTATGGGCGGTGCGGAGGCAGTGCAGTTTAAAAAGGCATTTCCCGAAGCGGAGATTACATTGTATTATGGCGCCAGCGAGCTGAACTATATTACCTATATCCGTGGAAGTGAGATGAAAGAAGATACGACGCTGGTTGGCCGTGCATTTCCAGAGGTGGATGTCTGGATTGAAAACGACCATTTCCATGTAAAAACGCGGTATGGAATTCTTGGAATTGGAAATGACGCGGTGATTGGGGACTGCGGTCACACAGATGCAGAGGGACTCTTCTATTTTGATGGGAGGGATGATGATATCTGCAACATAAATGGGAGAAAAGTGTCATCCCTCCGGATCGAAGAGGCGGTGCGGACATTTCCGGGAGTGGCAGAGACGGCAGTGAAGGCAGTCCATGAGCATGGGCGCGATTATCTGAAAGTGTGGATTGTGTGGGAGAAAGAAGCTGAAAGGGAAGAAATTGCCGGAAGTGACAGCGGAAAATGTGGTTGCACCAATATGGCAATTCGGGAATTTTTGGCAGGAAGACTGGCAGATTATGAGATTCCACGCGAATTTGTCTTTCTAAAGGAGTTTCCAAAGACTGAAAGCGGAAAGATTCGTAAAAAAGAACTGTGAAAATTGCTTTTTCTTATCAAAAAAGAAAATGGTTTATTGTGCAAAATGACAAAAGAAAGACATAGGGGCAGCTTATGAAGATGCACTGATGGCAGCGATTGGAGTCGGATTCTACCAAGGTTTTTCAGATTTGCGCCAAGTAATCCAAAAGAAATGTATTTATAAGCCGGATTTAGAGAGGCATGAGTTATACAAGCCATTTAGAAAGCTATTTGATGAATTATATAGGTGTAATCAGGAAATATTACATAGTTTATCTAAGCATAACAAGTAAATAAAAGATATGGAAAGGCTTTTTGACTGTAATCATTGATATTACAATTGAAAAGCTTTTTCATTTATAGGTTCCCGATAACGTGTAAAAATGAAATTCAATCAACCGGTCAGAATATATGTTCGAAATTCCGCACTTTCCTTGCAATGAAAACTGTGCTATGGTATACTGAAAAGAAGATTTGGAGGCATTTTGAAGCGTTCTTTTTTTAGTTTTAACCAGATCTTGAACCAGTGAGAAAAGAAAGGAATTTACCGTGATTTCGTATGTAAAAGGCATTCTGGCGGAGAAAGCAAAGGACCGTATCGTGGTCGAGTCCGGCATGATGGGGATCGGGATTTTTGTCCCGATGTCGGTGCTGGAAGTTTTACCGCCGCTCGGGGAAGAGGTAAAGATATATACGCACCTGCAGGTGCGGGAGGATGATATGAGCCTGTACGGCTTTTTAAGCCGTTCGGATCTGGAGATGTTCCGCCAGCTTCTGGGGGTCAACGGCATTGGTCCGAAGGGGGCACTTGGCATCTTGTCGGCGCTGCGTCCGGAGGATCTGCGTCTTGCGGTTATGACTGGGGATGCGAAGGCGATCTCCCGTGCACCGGGCGTTGGGGCAAAGACGGCACAGCGGATCATTCTCGATTTGAAGGATAAAGTACAGGCAGAGGATCTGCTGACACCGCTGTTAGATGGCAGTGCGGCGGTTTCGCCGGCTGCGGGAAACGGGCTTTCAGGCAATGCGGCGAAGGAAGCCGTGGAGGCGCTGGTGGCGCTGGGATATACGAATGCCGAGGCGGTGAAGGCGGTCAAGAGCGCCAATGTGACGGAAGAGATGGATTCCGAGGCGGTATTGAAGGCATCGCTGAAATATCTGGCGTTTTTGTAAAACAACCTATGTGTCGGACATTCGAAATTGCTGGATCATAAAAAATAGTGGTGCTTGTGCGTCAGATGAAAATTTGGAATGTGTGGCAGATATGAGAAAATGGAACTGTCATGGCTTAATTGAATGAGAGAGAAAAACAGGAAAGACAGGAAACAAGTATGAGCAGAAGGACGATTACAACCGAGGTGACGGAGGAGGATAAGCGGATTGAGGGAAGTCTCCGCCCGCAGACCTTAGACGAATATATCGGTCAGGAGCGGATCAAATCGACGTTAAAGGTATTTATCCATGCGGCGAAATCCCGCGGTGAGGCGCTTGACCATGTTCTTTTCTATGGACCGCCGGGATTGGGAAAGACGACACTTAGCGGCATTATCGCCAATGAGATGGGAACCCGCATGAAGGTTACTTCCGGTCCGGCAATCGAGAAACCAGGGGAGATTGCGGCGATTCTCAACGGGCTCCAGGAGGGAGACGTCCTCTTTGTGGATGAGATTCACCGCTTAAACCGCCAGGTGGAAGAGGTGCTTTATCCGGCGATGGAGGACTATGCGATCGATATCATGTTGGGAAAAGATTCGACGGCGCGCTCGATTCGTCTGGATCTGCCGAAATTTACGCTGGTAGGCGCGACGACACGCGCGGGGCTTCTGACGGCGCCGCTGCGCGACCGCTTTGGCATCGTGCAGAAGATGGATTTTTATACGCCTGAAGAGCTGCAGACGATTGTCCTGCGGACGGCGGGAGTTCTGAATGTGGAGATTGATAAGACGGGCGCCTATGAGATTGCGAGACGTTCGAGAGGAACGCCGCGTCTGGCAAACCGACTGTTAAAACGTGTGAGGGACTTTGCACAGGTCAAGTACAACGGCGTGATTACGAAAGAAGTCGCGGATTTTGCACTGGATATCCTTGATGTGGACAAGCTGGGACTTGACAACAACGACCGTGCGATCTTACATATGATTATCGACAAGTTTTCCGGCGGTCCGGTCGGACTGGAGACGCTGGCGGCAGCGCTGGGCGAGGATGCTGGGACACTGGAAGATGTGTATGAACCGTATCTTCTGATGAACGGTCTGCTCAACCGGACTCCGCGCGGGCGGATGGCGACCGAAGCAGCGTATCGGCATCTCGGGTATGCCTGGAATCAAGCAAAAAACGGTATTTCTGAGATTTGATATTTGATTGATTTGAAGGTGGTATTTCTGTGTGGGTGACGTGACAACGTCGAACCATATTTATTATAGATAGAAAGAAGAGAATGCGATGGCAAAACAGTATATAGATGTATTAATTGATGGAAAAGTGTATAGCCTGGGCGGCAGTGAGACGGAAGGATATGTACAGCAGATTGCCACGTATCTGAATGGGAAGATTTTCCAGCTCAAGGCGCAGCCGGGATTTTTGAAAATGCCGGAAGACTACCAGAGTATTATGACTTATCTGAATCTGGCGGATGATTATTTTAAAGAAAAAGAGAGTGCGAAGGCACTTGCATCCGACAAAGAGAGCATGGAAAAAGAGACATATCGTCTGAAACATGAGATGGTCAGTACCCAGATGAAGCTCGAGAGTCTCCGCAATGAGCGCACCGTCAGCGAGGAAGAACTGGAGACGGCAAAAAAGGCGGCAAAAGAGGCAGCTGAGCAGGCGGAAGCTGCTAAAAATGAGGTACAGGCACAGATCGAGCGTGTGAAAAAAGAAGCGCAGGAGCAGATCGAGGCTGTGAAGAAAACAGCACAGGAACAGGTTGAGTCTGCAAGAAAAGAAGCGCAGGAGCAGATTGAACGTGCGAAGAGAGAGGTACAGGATCGCGTGGAATCCGCGGAAAAAGCAGCACAGGATCGCGCTGCCAGGGCGGAGCAGACAGCCCGGGAGCAGGCAGAAGCTGCAAAGAAAGAGGCATTGGAACAGATTGTGGATGCAAAGAAAGAAGCAAACGATTTCCGTGGAGAAGCAGAGGTTTGGAAGCAGGAGGCAGAAGATCAGCGTCTGGCGGTCGAGTCATCCCAGAGTGAAATCGCTTCTTTGCAGGACAAGCTGGAGATTCTTAAACAACAGCTTGAAGAAGCAAGACAGGCGGCGACAGCTGTGCAGACGGAAAAATCACAGCTGGAAGCACATCTGATGCAGACGGAACAGGAAAAACAAAGTGTAAAAGAGCAGCTGAGCCAGCTGGAGCAGGAAAAACAGACGATAAAGAAAGATCTGGAAGAAAGCCTCCAGGAGGCAGGGGCAGCACGTGAGGAACTGGCAGCTGTCCGTCAGGCACAGGTGGAGGCATATATGAAGCGGAAGCCATTTCCCAAGAGACAGGGAACGGTGGAACTGAAAGATGCAATTCTGCGGTTATAGTGGGTGAAATGATATGAAAAAAAAGGTGGAAATTCTGGCACCGGCGGGTTCCTTCGATAGCATGAAAGCGGCGGTGGCAGCGGGGGCGGACGCAGTCTATATGGGCGGCAGCCGTTTCGGAGCCAGGGCATATGCGGAAAATCCGGATGAAACGGGGATGCTGGAAGCGATCAACTACGTGCATCTTCATGGGCGCCAGCTTTATATGACGGTCAATACGCTGGTAAAGGAAGACGAGATGGATGACTTATACGACTATCTGCTTCCGTATTACCAGGCGGGACTGGATGCCGTGATCGTGCAGGACATGGGGGTATTTTCTTATATCCGGGAGCATTTTCCGGATTTGCCGGTTCATGCGAGCACACAGATGACGATTACAGGACCGGAGGGCGCGGCGCTTATGACGAGAATGGGCGCGGTCCGCATCGTTACAGCGCGTGAACTTTCATTGGAAGAGATACGCCGCATTTATCAGGAGACGGGCGTGGAGATAGAGAGCTTTGTTCACGGGGCTCTCTGTTACTGTTATTCGGGACAATGCCTGTTCAGCAGCCTGATCGGCGGCAGAAGCGGCAACCGGGGACGATGCGCTCAGACCTGCCGGCTTCCGTTTGATGTCCTTCGGCGGCTGGATGAGAACAACCCGAATGAAAACAAAAAACAAAAGAAAGAAAATGGCGTGTTAAATCCGGGCGATTCCAAGTATGTGCTCAGTCTCAAGGATCTTTGTACGCTGGATATTTTGCCGGATATTCTGGAAGCAGGCGTTTATTCCTTGAAAATCGAGGGGCGCATGAAGAGTCCGCGCTATACGGCAGGCGTGGTGCGCCTGTACCGGAAATACGTAGATTTATATTTAAAGAATGGCAGAAAAGGTTACCGGGTTGACCCGAAAGACCGGAAGGAGCTGCTGGATCTGTTTGACCGCGGCGGTCAGACGTTAGGCTATTATACCGAGCACAATGGACGCGATATGGTGGTCTGCCATGAGAAACCGGCATTCCGCCAGGAAAACCGGGAACTTTACCAGTATCTGGACAAAACGTATGTGGAAGCAGAGGTAAAAGAACCGGTTCAGGGGTTTGCGCGTGTCTGTGAAGGCGAACCGCTGCAGCTGACGCTTCAATACGAAGATCCGCTGACGGGAGAAAGCCGGATGGCAGGCGGAATCGGAGCAGTTGTCCAGACGGCAGTGAAACAGCCGATGAGCAAGGAACGGATTGAGAAACAGCTCGGAAAAACGGGAAATACGCCGTATTATTTTGAAAATCTGGAAGTGGAGACAGGCGGCAGCCCCTTTGTGCCGGTGCAGGAGTTAAATGAACTCCGCCGCTCTGCGTTTGAGCAGCTGACCGAGGAGATACTGCGTCCGTACCGCCGGGAGATACCGGAAAATAGGGCGTGCGGGACAGGACAAGGATGGCAAAATCCGGAAGAAAAGAATCTGGAAGAAAATAACCAGACAGGTTCGGAATCAGAAAAAACCAGCCCGACTCAGGACGTTGAACTCACAGCAGATTTACCTGTACAGAGCCAGAAAACGCTGTTTGAGAATAAAAAAGGGAATAAAACAGCTCTGTACCACATCCACGTTTCGGTCGAACACCCGGCACAGTTAAAAGTGGCGTTATCCGTACCGGAAGTCGGCGCCATCTATCTGGATAGCGCTGAATTTGGCGCCGAACAGTGGAACGAATGGGTATCGCGCTGCCATGAGGCAGACAAGCAGTGTCTTTTGGTAATGCCGCATATTTTCCGCGATCGGGCAAAGGAATATTTTGAAACACATCGTTCCAGGCTGGAATCGGCGGGATTTGACGGTCTTGTCATCCGGGCATGGGAAGAGCTGGAACTGGTGCGCGAGTGGAAGATTTCCATCCCGCTTGTGATGGATTATGGTATTTATACGATGAATCATCGGGCGGAGGATTTTGTGCGGGAGATGGCGCCGGAGCTTTCGATGCGTTTTACCCTTCCGGTCGAGCTCAACAGCCGGGAGTTGGAGGCGCGCGACAGCCGGGAACGGGAACTTCTCGTATATGGTTCGATCCCGGTCATGGTAACCGCCCAGTGCATCCGGAAAACAGTGGAAGGATGCAGTAAATGTCCGGAATATCTGTATCTGCGGGATCGCAAAAAGAAGGTATTTCCGGTAAGAAACCAGTGCCGTTTCTGCTGCAATACGATCTACAATTCCAGCCCCCTGTCGCTTTTGAAGGATAAAAAGCAGATAGACCGCCTGCAACCGGAGGTGCTGCGTCTGGCATTTACGTCGGAAAGTGCGGCACAGACCGGGGAAGTGCTGGATGCCTACGTGAAGACCTTCCTCCATCAGGAACCGGTGGAGCTGGAGGGCGAATTTACAAGAGGTCATTTTAAGAGGGGCGTAGAGTAGCGTGTGTACCGGGAATCTTCCGGGTACACATGAAAAGGAGGATCACCATGATAAATCTTGTGACAACGATGTCCAGGTATCTGATGATATTGCTGATACTGATTTATACATATTATAATTTCCGCTTTTTTTCACTGCCGGATGACGAGTCGAAACTCCGGCTCTGCCGTCTGCAGAATGTACCGCTGTTTTTGATATTTCTTCTGTCGGGTACGATCATTTATCTACAAACCGAGGATGAGGCAGTTGTGCTGTTTTTCGGCGCGCAGCTTGTCTTTTTTGTCCTGTACCAGCTCTTATACCGGCTGTTTTACCGGAATGCGTCGAGACTGTTGCTGAACAACACGTGTATGCTTCTGTGCACCAGTTTTATCATGCTGACGCGCATCTCGATGGACAAGGCGGTCCGCCAGTTTATCATCATGGCAGTTGCGGCGGTTATCACAATGATTATACCATATGTGATAGATAGAACCTGGCAGCTCGCTAAGATACCGTGGGTGTACGGCCTGATAGGTCTGGCGCTGCTGCTGGTTGTCTGTGTGATCGGCAATACCAGCTTCGGCGCACAGCTTTCGATCAGTATCGGCGGATTTTCGTTCCAGCCGTCCGAGTTTGTTAAGATCAGCTTTGTATTCTTCGTGGCGACGATGTTTTACCGCTCAACGGAGTTTAAAAATGTGGCGATCACGACCGGCGTGGCGGCGGCGCACGTGTTGATTCTGGTGTTATCCAAGGATCTGGGAAGTGCACTGATTTTTTTCCTCGCCTATGTCCTGATGCTGTTTATTGCAACCTCCAACTGGCTGTATCTGGCAGGCGGTCTTGGAAGCGGCTGTGCGGCTGCGATGCTGGCGTATAAGCTGTTTTCGCATGTGCGTGTCCGCGTGGAAGCATGGCAGGATCCGTGGAGTGACATCGCAGGAAAAGGATATCAGGTTACGCAGGCGCTCTTTGCGATCGGCACAGGCGGCTGGTTTGGCATGGGACTTTACCAGGGGATGCCGAAGAAGATCCCGGTTGTCGAGAAGGACTTCATTTTCGCGGCGATCTCGGAGGAGCTGGGCGGCATCTATGCGATCTGTATTCTCCTGATCTGTCTGGGCTGCTTCATGCAGTTCATGCTGATTGCGACCCGGATGCAGGCATTATTTTACAAGCTGATCGCGTTTGGTCTGGGAATTGAGTATGTGGTGCAGGTGTTCCTGACGATTGGCGGCGTGACCAAGTTTATTCCGTCCACCGGCGTGACGCTGCCGCTTGTCAGTTATGGAGGCAGTTCGATTCTCAGCACATTTATCCTGTTTGGCGTGATACAGGGACTATATGTCCTGAAACGGAATGAGGAAGAAGAGGAGGAGCAGCAGTTTGATGAGGCAGAAGGATGAAATGGAAAGAACTGAAAATGCGAGAGCGCGTTCAAACCGTCATATTCTGTGGCTGACCTATGGGATTGCGGTGCTCTTTATCGCGATGGCCGTTTATTTTGGCTGGTTTATCCAGTTTAAGAGTGAAAATGTGATCGGCAGCTCTTATAATGCGAGGCTCGATCTCCTCTCAGACCGGGTGACCCGCGGTTCGATTATGAGCAATGATAAAACGGTGCTGGCGCAGACGAACGTTGCAAGTGACGGAAGCGAGAAACGCTATTATCCGTATGATTATCTGTTTGTCCATTCGGTCGGATATTCCGGCAAAAATGGAAAAACAGGTCTGGAGTCGCTGGCGAATTTCTACCTGCTTTCCTCCCATGTGAATCTGATTGAGAAAACGATCAATGAATTTCAGGGGAAGAAAAATCTGGGCGACAATGTGATTACGACGCTCGATGTGGATCTGCAGCAGACGGCATCCGACGCGATCGGAAAACACCGGGGCGCGGTGATTGTCATGGAACCGGATACGGGAAAGATTTTAACGATGGTTTCCCAGCCGAATTTCAATGCGAATCTCGTCGATGAGCGCTGGGCAGAGTTGACATCGCCGGACAATACGAAGGCGCAGTTAGTCAACCGCGCGACGCAAGGCTTATATCCGCCGGGATCGACGTTCAAGATGCTGACGGTGCTGGAATATATGAAAGAGAACCCGAATACCTGGCAGGACTATGTGTATAATTGTAATGGCTCTTACCAGAATGGCGATTATACGATTAAATGTTACCACGGGACGGCACACGGGGCGCAGAACCTGATTCAGGCATTTGCCAATTCCTGCAACGGTGCGTTTGCGGAGATTGGAATGCAGATTAATTCAGAAAAATTCCGGGCGCTGGCAAATCAGATGCTCTTTAATTCGGAGCTTCCGTACACACTTCCGTACAACCAGAGCACGTTTTCGCTCGACGGCAGTTCGGATGACTGGGAAAAGCTTCAGACCGCGATCGGACAGGGAAAAACCCAGATTACGCCGCTGCATAACCTGATGATCGTATCGGCGATCGCCAACGGCGGCACGCTGATGAAGCCATATATGATCGATCATGTTGAAAATGTGGGTGGTCAGACGGTCAAGAAGTTCCTTCCGTCCGCCTATGGAACCCTGATGTCTGCGAATGACGCACAGTTTCTGACGCATCTCATGAGCCAGGTGGTCGAGATTGGTACGGGTTCCGCGATGCGGGGGGCATCCTATACGGTGGCCGGAAAAACCGGTTCCGCCGAGTTTGAGGCAGGTAAGGAGACACATTCCTGGTTTGTCGGTTTCGCTCCGGCAGACAAGCCGAAGGTGGCGATCTGCGTGTTGGCAGAAGAGTCCGGTTCCGGCGGTGCGGTCGCTGCGCCGATCGCAAGACAGGTGCTGGATCGGTATTTTACGAAATATGGGCAGTAGGACAAAAGAAAAGGGCAGGAAAGCGATTTGAAGCTTTTCCTGCCCTTTTTGTCTCAAATATGCATAGTCACATTTTATTTACACAACCGTTCCAGATCCCCATAGAATCCCGGATAGGAGATGTTCACGCAGTCTGCATCCAGAATTTCGGTCTCGCCGGAAGCGCCGAGTGCGGCAACGGCGAAGGTCATGGCGATGCGGTGATCCTTCTTGCTGTCGATCACAGCACCGTGCAGCGGCTTGCCGCCGTGGATGATCATGCCATCCTCGGTCTCGGTCACATCCGCGCCCATAGCGGTTAAATTCTCTACCATGACAGCAATGCGGTTTGACTCTTTTACCTTCAGTTCCGCGGCATCGCGTATGACGGTGGTTCCCTCGGCATAGCACGCCATCGCAGCGATCACCGGAAGCTCGTCGATGAGAGTCGGGATGATCGCACCCTCGATCGCGGTTCCAGTCAGCTTACCGGAGCGGACGAGCAGGTCGGCGGTCGGTTCGCCGGAGGTGGTGTTTACATTGAGAAGTTCGACGTCCGCGTTCATCGCCTTGCAGACGCGCAGGATGCCGTCGCGGGTCGGGTTGATACCGACATTTTTAATTAAGATTTCTGAATCCGGTACGATGAGTCCGGCTGCGATAAAGAAGGCAGCGGAGGAGATATCGCCCGGAACCAGAATTTTCTGTCCATAGAGCTGTTTTGCCGGCTGTAAAATCGCGGTGGTTCCTTCTGTGTGGATGTCTGCGCCGAATGCGGACAGCATCCGTTCACTGTGATCGCGGGAAATGTAAGGTTCGGTCACGCGGGTTTCTCCGTCGGCATACAGACCTGCCAGCAGAATCGAGGATTTGACCTGGGCGGAGGCAACCGGAGAATTATAATGGATGCCGTGCAGCGGTGAGCCGGTGATATGGAGCGGCGCGCAGCCATTTCCATTGACACTCTCGATCTTTGCGCCCATCTGGGAGAGAGGATCGATGATGCGCTTCATCGGACGTTTCTGGATGGAAGCGTCGCCGGTCAGTGTTGTGTCAAATTTCTGGGCCGAGAGAATACCGGAGATCAGGCGCGTTGTGGTGCCGCTGTTGCCGCAGTCTAAAACGGAGTCTGGGGCAGTCAGTCCGTGCAGTCCACGTCCGTGGACGAGAACGGTCTCGCCCTGATTTTCGATCGAGATTCCCATTTTGGAAAAACAGGAGATCGTGGAGAGACAGTCTGCGCCCTGCAGGAAGCCGTGGATTTCGGTCAGTCCGTCCGCAAGAGCGCCGAACATGACGCTGCGGTGGGAGATGGACTTGTCTCCCGGAACGGTCAGTTCGCCCCGGAGAGAAGATGTATGGGTAAATTTCATTGAGTTCATAGTTGTACCTGCCTAAACATTAATGTTGAAAGTTAAGTTTGAAACATACATTGCAGTCTACGCGAACAGCGTGTAATTGTATTTCTTCAAACGCGCCCACGCCGCTTCCATCGAAGCCTTGTCGTAGAAGCTGATCCGCAGCGCGCCCTCGCCATGCTCACGGTTGTGGCTGATGCCGATATTTTTGATACTGATTCCTTTACCGGAGAGGATCGAGGAAATGATGGAGATAGCACCTGGCTCGTCCACCACGTCGGCGGAGAAGGCGTATTCCGGCTGTATCGATCCTTTTGGAGTTTCTGCAAACGAATTCCGGTAGTCGCGGGATGACTCAAACAGCTGGTAGATGGCTCTGGACTGGTGGTCGGACAGTTCTTCCCGCAATGTCGTCAGGGAATCAATGTAGCGATCCAGCACCTCAGTGATATTGCCTGTGTTCGTCATACAGATCTGTTCCCACATGACCGGAGAAGAGGAGGCAATACGGGTGATATCCTTGAAACCTCCGGCAGCCAGCCGTTTCATCATCTGATCCTCGCTGTCGCAGTCGTGTACCAGGTTGACCAGGCTGGAGGCGATGAGGTGCGGCAGATGGCTGATCGCCGCGACAATGAAATCATGACGATGGTAATCCAGCACAAGGGGCAGCGCACCGATCGCATTTGCCACATCCACCATACGGTCAGTGTAGGAAGCCGGCGTGTGCGGCGTCGGGGTAATGATATAGTACGCATTTTCCAGCAAATGGTCGGTTGAACTCTCGTAGCCGGTCTTTTCCGAGCCAGCCATCGGGTGTCCGCCGACGAAGCAGCTTTCCATGCCGAGCGCGGCAACGGTCTCATGAATGCTGGTCTTGGTGCTTCCGACGTCAGTCACAACCGTGCCTTCCTTTAAGAACGGCCGGATCTGGCGCAGATAGGATTCATTAAATTCAACCGGTGTGCACAGGAAAATGATGTCGCACTCGCTTAAATGCTCGTCCACGCCGTCCAGAATCAGGTCAACAATGCCGTCTGCATGTGCCTGTTCCAATTTTTCGCGGGTCCGCATATAAGCCATGATCTGAATATCCGGGGCGCTGCGTTTCAAACCTCTGGCGATAGAGCCGCCGATCAGACCGAGTCCGATGAAACCGGCGGTAAGATGATTAATCGGTGTATTCATAGCAATTACGCTCTCTTTCATAAGTAGTATAGTAAAAAAATGAAACTAGAAATTATTGTAGAATAGAACAAGTCACTTGTCAACGATTTTACGCGTTGAAGTGAAAAAGAAATTTTTTTACATCTGTTTATTACTAAATTTGCGAAAATGCGATTGATTTCACCGCCTTTGAACAGGGAAATTGTCGCATTTTCAATGCTTTTCAAAATAAAACGAATAAATTTTGTATAAAGGTGTTGTTTTGCTTGAAATTTTCTCTATTTTCTTGTACAATATGAACAGAGGTTAAAATACAAGAAAAAAACATCAAAATAAATAGACGGGAGGACTTAACTATGAACGTGTATGGGACAAAACAAATCCGCAATGTAGTGTTACTGGGGCACGGCGGTGCCGGCAAGACAACGGTAGCAGAGGCGCTGGCACTGGTAACAGGTACTACCAAGAGAATGGGAAAAGTTCCAGAAGGAACCACCATCAGCGATTATGATAAAGAAGAAATCAAGAGACAGTTCTCTATCTCCACCACGCTGATTCCGTTGGAGTATCAGGGAGAAGATGGACCGATCAAGATTAACCTGTTAGATACTCCTGGCTATTTTGATTTTGTGGGAGAAGTAGAGGAAGCTATCAGTGTAGCAGATGCAGCAATCATCGTTGTAAACTGCAAGGCTGGCATCGAAGTCGGAACCGAGAAGGCATGGGAACTCTGTGAAGAGTACAACCTGCCGCGCCTGTTCTTCGTTACCAACATGGATGACGATCAGGCAAGCTTCCGTGAGCTGATCTTAAAACTGGAGAAACAGTTTGGCCGTAAGATCGCGCCGTTCCAGGTGCCGATCCGTGAAAATGAAAAATTTGTCGGCTTTGTCAATGCGGTAAAGATGGAAGGCCGCCGTTTCACTCATTTAAGCGAATATGAGAAATGCGAGATTCCGGAGTACACCAAGAAGAACCTCGGCATCATCCGTGATGCGCTGATCGAGGCAGTGGCAGAGACGAGTGAAGAATATATGGAGCGCTATTTCTCCGGTGAAGAATTTACACAGGAAGAGATCGCACAGGCGCTGCGCGAGCACGTAAGTGAGGGCAACATCGTTCCGGTTATGATGGGTTCCGGCATCAATGCACAGGGCTTCGCATATTTGCTGCAGGCGATCGATAAATACTTCCCGTCACCGGACAAGTTCGAGTGTGTCGGTGTCGATGTATCGACCGCAGAGCGCTTTACCGCTAAATATAATGACGATGTATCCCTGTCGGCACGTGTTTTCAAGACCGTGGTTGACCCGTTCATCGGCAAATACTCCCTGATGAAGATTTGTACCGGTACCTTAAAACCAGATACCGTTATCTACAATGTAAACAAAGATGCTGAAGAGAAAGTTCAGAAAGTATATGTTCTCCGCGGCAAGGATGTCATCGAGGTTCCGGAATTAAAGGCGGGCGATATCGGCGCGGTTGCCAAATTAAACGTTACTCAGACCGGCGATACCATCGCAGTCCGCACGGCTCCGATTGTATACCACAAACCGAAGATTTCTACCCCGTATACCTACATGGCATACGCAGCTAAGACCAAAGGCGATGAGGACAAGATCTCCAGTGCACTGGCGAAGATGATGGACGAAGATCTGACACTCAGAAGCGTCAGCGATACCGAGAACCGTCAGACCTTACTTTACGGCATCGGCGAGCAGCAGCTCGAAGTCGTTGTCAGCAAGCTGCAGGCAAGATATAAAGTAGACATTGTGCTCAGCAAACCGAAATTTGCATTCCGCGAGACACTTCGCAAGAAAGTAGAAGCACAGGGCAAATATAAGAAACAGTCTGGTGGACATGGACAGTACGGCGATGTTAAGATGTCCTTCGAGCCGTCCGGCGATCTGGAGACACCATATGTATTCGAAGAGAAGGTATTTGGCGGTGCCGTTCCAAAGAACTACTTCCCGGCAGTTGAGAAAGGTGTTCAGGAATGCGTACAGAAGGGTCCGTTGGCTGGATATCCGGTTGTCGGTGTGAAAGCAACCCTGTTAGATGGTTCCTATCATCCGGTTGATTCCTCCGAGATGGCATTCAAGATGGCAGCGACGCTGGCATTCAAGAAAGCGTTCATGGAAGCGAATCCAGTTCTTCTTGAGCCGATCGCATCTCTGAAAGTAACCGTTCCGGATAAATTCACCGGCGACGTTATGGGCGATCTGAACCGCAGAAGAGGTCGTGTTCTCGGTATGAACTCCAACCATCACGGCAAACAGATCATCGAGGCAGATATCCCGATGTCCGAGCTGTTTGGTTATAACACCGACCTTCGTTCCATGACCGGCGGTATCGGTGAATTCTCCTATGAGTTCAGCCGCTACGAGCAGGCTCCGGGCGATGTACAGAAGAGAGAAGTGGAGGCGAGAGCGGCAGAAGCTGAATAATGGCAGATGTAATGTAGGTGCGTAAATGGCTATGAGAGTGCATAAAGCTGATTGGAAGGCTTGAATGGGGCATTGGATTGAGCCCAGAATTGTCTGCGATTTGGTTGTAAAAGATAGACAAAACAGAATCGCCTGCCTATGCGCGAAATGCCGAAAATAAAAGAAGTGCTTACTGTTTCGGTCAAAAATATGATATTCTTATATAAATAAGCAGAAAACCGCCGCAGGCGGCTGAGTGGATCGATACCGATTCATCAAGGCTGTCAGCGGCGGCTTTCTCTTTCTGGAAGGTCTTTCGGATCGATATGGTTATAGGCTGTGCTTGAATTCACCAAAGCGCTGCGAATGTTATCGATGGGACAGGCGAGAAGTTAAGGCAGTGAATGCGGATGCCAAATTGCTACGAATTGCGTGCTTTTGCAATTTTCAAAAAGAAGGCTATAAATTGTAAGAAAATAGAAAAGAATACCCACCTGTAAAAAGGTATAATGTTGCAAAGAGAACAACTTATACAGACAGGTGGGTGGCCTTTTTATGATAGAGAAAAATGAGAAAAGCGGGGAACTCATGGAAGTAAAAGAACAGGCAAAAACAGTTCGGAAACACCCGGAGCGGATGATCGTGCGTATCTGGCTGGTCCTGGCGCTTATTTGTCTGCTGGCGGGTCTGATCGCCCAGTATACGTTCCGGCTGAAAGAACCGCTGTTTCTGCACTACAGCCAGTCGGCTTATCTGGGCTGTGGGCTGGACGGAGTAGAAACTTCGGAGGATGGAATCGTTCCATCTGTGTCAAGTGAGGCGCTTGAAGAAGAAAGTACCGATTCCGATGTGAAAGTTGGAGTTTTAGACGAAGGCGTGAAAGACCCGAATGCGAATACGGGATTGGAGAATACAGTGTCCTTATATGCATTAGGGGAAGAAAGTGTGGATGAGACAGATGGAACTTCGGATGTATGGTATACACAGGTGAATTTTGCCTATCTGACGGATGTGACGGATGAGATCTGTGTGAGAGAAATTCGTTTTTCAGAGTTGCCTGAACTTCAAATGCAGGAAATGCGGGAGACAGTCCAGTCAGCGGGACAGTATGCGCTTCATCGCCTGGATGCTACGCTTTCGATTGAAGATCCGCAGCATAACGGGATCCGTCAGTGGAGAATCCTGACGCGGGCGCAGGTGCTCTATTCAGATGGAAACACAGCGGACGTAAAAATTGGTAATCTGGTACTGATTGCAAATCCGGAGGGCGGGAGCGCCCTGGAAAATCCAAGTTCCAGCGCCAATTCAGATGGAACGGCCACACAGGTTTACACCGTTCAGAAAGATGGAACCATCGAAGTAAAAGGCTGCATTGCGTCAGCTGGGGAGATGGAAAATTTTTCGATGACCTTAAATGGAGAGCCTATCCCAGCCCAAAAAGAAGGGGAAGAGCCGAAACGGCTGACAGTAAAAACGGGTGATGTGCTGACGTTCCAGAGCCATTGGATTGGCAAAGAGGAAGACCAGTCGCCGCAGGTATTTCATTCAGGAGTTGCAGTGCTTTCATATATCGGCAAAGATGGCGGGGAGCAGGTTCTTTCATTTGAAAATGAATACAGGAAGAGAAGGGAGCTTCGCTTTATTGATGTGTGGAAATATCTGCTGAAAGAGGAGGCATTTAAGTGAAAACGGGAGATCATAAGATTTTAGCCGGCCTGATTCTTGCTTCGATTCATATTAATCTGTTCCATGTGATGCTGCTGCCGCCCTGCATCGGGTTCCTGATTTTATATATCGGGATTCTCCAGAAAGAGCGGCAGGCTGGATTTTTCCAGATGGATGTAAAAGAGATGAGAGTGTACCGGGCAGCAGGGGCGGCGCTTGTGCTGGTGACTGCTTTTTCTAGCTTCCTGTCCATGTTTTGGAGGCGGCCGGACGGAACCATCTGGTCGCTGATTCCGTGTATGCTGGAATATGTGGTGCTCTATGGACTGATGGAAAGCTACACCGCAGGTTCGCCCAGACATTCGTATCACTCCGAACTGTGCTGTGGATATGCTATGGTAATGGGAGCAGCACTGTGTGGGTACGCAGTCAGCCTGATTCTGCATATCGCGCTGTGGCAGCTCTTTGCGTCTATGATTATTCTGGTCTGCCGGTTTATGGTGGTTATGGTTGTTATAGGGGCGAAGAAAGAGGCATAAAAAATAAAAAGCCGTAACCAGATATACTCGCCCATGGGATTAAACTCATGAGCGAAAGTATAAGGTTACGGCTTTTCTATGTTGAAAATTCTGGTTTTCAAATAATCAAAGATAACATGGAATGTTGATGTTTCGGTTCCGATGTATCTTTCCAATTTTTATTTAAAATTCTCCTCCGCATACCGGCGCAGCTCATCACGGAAATCCGGGTGTGCGATGGCGATCATGGCATCCGCTCGTTCTTTTAAGGTAAGCCCGGTCAGTTTTGCGATACCGTACTCGGTCGCCACGTACTGAATCATGGTACGCGGTGCAGATACGGTGCTGCCGCCCGGAATGAACGGTACGATGTTGGATTTTAAGGAGCCATCTTTTTTCTTGTGGGTGGAAGCAAGGCAGATAAAGCCCTTGCCTCCCTCGGAGCGGAATGCGCCCTCCAGGAAATCCATCTGTCCGCCGATACCGGAGAGCTGTCGGGTGCCGGCAGACTCGGCATTTTCCTGTCCCATCAGATCCAGCTCGACACCACCGTTGATGCTGATGACATTTTTCATCTCACCGATGCGGTACGGGGAGTGGACGTAATCGACGTCAGCCGGATGGAAGAGCTGCGGCTCATTATCCAGCCAGTCATATAATTCCTGAGAGCCCATGGCAAGGTTCCAGGTAGAATAACCGTTGTCAATTTCCTTCTTCTTGTTGGTCAGCTTGCCAGCCTTATAGAGAGCTAAAAAAGCATCGCTGATGGTGCCGGTGTGGCAGCCGAGGTCGGTTTTGTCGGACTGTGCCAGCATATTGGCAACGGTAAACGGAACGCCGCCGACGCCCAGGGAAAGGACAGCGCCGTCCGGGATCTCCTCAACGACACGTTTGGCAATCTCAATATCAACGGCGCTCGGATCGCGGTAGGTGCGGATCGGAAGCGGCTCATGCTCGCCCTCGACGATGAAATCTGCCTCTGAGAGGTGGACACGGTGGGAACCATCGACGCCCTGTAAGCGCGGGAGGCGCTCATTGATCTCGAAGATGACGGTGCGCGCATTCTCAAAGATGGTGCGCCATGCATAGTTGGAAATACCCAGTCCGCAGCAGCCGTCCGCATCCGGTCTGGAAACCGGTACAAAGGCAACATCCACGCGAATGTGGTGGCGGTACATTTCCGGCAGGGAACGCAGCATCATCGGCATAAACTTGCAGAGCCCACGGGTCTGCAGCTTGCGCTCATAATCGCCGATGTGCCAGCTGTAGTAGCTGAATGCTTTCTGAACCGGGTCGCTTTCGACAACCTCGATGCGCGGGCGGATGACTAAACCACCGCGGATCTTGACATCGGTCAGCTCATCCCTGCGTGCTGCCAGCGCACGGTCGAGAAGCTCCGGAAATCCAGCGCCAAAGCCATAATCTACCCAGTCGCCCGGTTGAACGGCCTTGACGGCGGTCTCAGCACTTACAAATTTGCCTGCGTAATTGTTAGACATAGTAAAAATCCTCCATCGGTATGAAATTCATAATTTTCTAGTTTCCATCATATCTCAGAAAGCGCTTTTTTGCAACTTCCAAAGACAATTCCAAAAGACAATTTTTAAGCTGGGTTTTAAGATGAGTTTAAGATAGGTTTAATACGGAAATAGTTGACAAAATAGGTGTTTATGATAAAATTAAGTGTTTAAATAAGAGTTGGTCTTTTACACATCAGGCAGAAGTGCCTGTATTTTTATGTAATAGGAAATTCCTTGGAATCCCCTATTACACAAAAAGGCACTAAC
>OFMS01000688.1_pt1 | contig 31706 bp, 19 predicted proteins | sample 1541871 | NCBI WGS metagenome assembly OFMS01 (sample SAMN04209251, study PRJEB22552) | human gut metagenome | biome: gut; material: feces | host: Homo sapiens | place: USA: Oklahoma
GCGTGGTGGGAGGGTGGGCATAATGGGGCATAATAGGCTCATTAGGCATGGTGGGAGGGTGGGCATAATGGGCATATTAGGCTCATTAGGCATGGTAGGGGGTGGGCATAATAGGCATATTAGGCTCATTAGGCGTGGTGGGAGGGTGGGCATAATGGGGCATAATAGGCTCATTAGGCATGGTGGGGGATAGGCTTGTTGGGTTGCTTGCTCCGACTGTGGGGCGGGTGTGGGCGGTGGGGCAGAAATAGTGTACAATTTGTACACTTTTTTTGGTGTTGGGGATGGGGTGGTTGTATCTTTGCAGAAGATAAGCTACGGCTCGGCATAGATTGCAAGTGAACTTGCATCTCTGCTCTCGCCTTGCATTATCTTTGCATCAGAAAATTGATGAGGGCGCTGCCTTGCCTGGTAAGCCGGCTATGATGTATATATATATAAGGTGTATGTGCGGCGCGCTTGTGATGACCAAATTGTTTTACTAACTAACCAAATTAAAGTAATAGACCATGATTAATTTTGTAGTACGTTCGAGAAAGAATTTTAAGCTTGACAAGAAGCAGTATTTTCCTACCATTGCAGCCTCGGTGCCTGTGAAGTATGATGAGGTGGTGCAGCAGGTGGAGAAGTTTTGCACGCTGTCGGAGAGTGATGTGGCGGCTGTGCTCGAGGCTTTGGAACATGTGATAATAGATGCGCTGAAGCAGGGCAAGTCGGTGAGGCTTGGCACGCTGGGGTCGTTCCGCCCGACGATAGCTGTGGTGAAGAGCCGTGAGCATGAGGCGGATGTGTCGGCTTCGGACATAAAGTTTTTGCGCTGCCGCTTTACGCCGAGTGGCAAGATGGCCCGCAGCTTGATGATGAAGGAGCTGAAGTTTAAGTTGCTGAAGGGCATTGGTGCGGCTGTTGGCGGCAAGGAGGTGGGCAATGCCTGATGGTGTTGCGGGTAAAGGCCCGGCCGGCTCTGTGGGGTCGGCTTGGGCACCTGCCTCGGCCATGCTGATGATAGTGGCGGGTATTGTGCTGGCTGGCGCTGGCTTTGTGGTGGACCCTTTGGGGGAGCTGAGTGATTCGGTGCTGTGGTTTGTGTCGCAGGGGCTGATATATGCCGGGGCTATATTTGGTGTGGCGGTGAGTGTGAGTGCGCGTCATGGCGGTGTGCGGAAGGTGTGATTGTAAAAATGTATTGTATATGCGTAAGATAGATGATATTATTATTCATTGTACGGCTACTGCTGAGGGCCGTGATGTGAGTGTGGCTGATATCAGGCGCTGGCATAAGGCGCGGGGGTTTGTGGACGTGGGGTATCATTATGTGGTGTATCTTGACGGTAGTGTGCATGAGGGTCGTCCTCTGGCTCAGGTGGGTGCTCACTGTCGTGGGCATAATGCGCACAGTGTGGGGGTGTGTTATGTGGGGGGACTGGCTGCTGACGGGCGTACGCCTAAGGATACGCGGACTGCGCGGCAACGTGTGGCGCTGGAGGCGCTGGTGCAGCTGCTGAGGCTGAATTTTCCCGGGGCGGGGGTGCATGGGCATAATGCTTATGCGGCTAAGGCTTGCCCTTGCTATGAGGTGAAGTGATGGGGGTGGGCTTGATGGGGGGTGATGGGCATAATAGGCTCAATAGGCATAAGAGGCCTAATAGGCGGGTGTGTGATGGCGGGTGATGGGTGATGGGCATAAGAGGCTCAATAGGCCTAATAGGCGGGTGGTGTGATGGCGGGTGATGGGCGATAGGCATAATAGGCTCAATAGGCCTAATAGGCGGGTGTGTGATGGCGGGTGATAGGCATAATAGGCGATGGGCATAATAGGCTCAATAGGCCTAATAGGCGGGTGGCGTGATGGCGGGTGGCGTGATGGCGGGTGGTGTGATGGCGGGTTGCTTTGATTGATTTACTTTATTTACTTACTTTATTTATTTTTGATACCATGATTAAGTATAAGATTAGTTCGGTGAAGAGCCCTAAGAGTGGCTTGAAGGTTTATTTCCCAAGTATTGTGCAGGTGGCTCACTTGTCGTTTGACGATGTGGTGACTGCGGTGGAAAAGGAGTGTACGCTGACGCGTGCAGATGTGAGAGGTGCGCTCTCGGCGCTGGAGTATGTGGTGCTGAAGGAGCTGAAACAGGGTAATACTGTGCGCCTTGGTGGTGTGGGGTCGTTCAGACTGACTATTGTGTCGAAGAATGGCGAGGACGATGCGGCTAATGTGTCGGCACGTAACATTGCACGGGTTCGTACGCACTTTACGCCAAGTGGGGCTATGAGCGCGGCCTTGCAGGGCAGCGAGATTAACGCGGTGGTTCAGTAACAGGGCGACGGGTTAATATGCAGATGCGTGGGGGAGTGGGTGCGAATGGCGCGCGCTCCCCTTCGCTCTTTTTTTGATTGGGGATATTATGCTCACGGATCACACTGATTGCACGGATTTTTTTTTCGCTCGCGCAACGTGCTTTAGCACCACGGAGATGACGGATCTTACGGATTTTGTGAGCATTGCATGCTCACTTTGCTATTGGCCCGTAACGTACCCGTGGCGAAATATGTTAGCACAGATTATGTAGTAAGCTACCTGTCCGCAGCAACGGGCTAATAGCGAGGTGGGCATGCAATGCTCACAAAATCCGTCAAATCCGTCATCTCCGTGGGGCTAAAGCACGTTGTACGAGCGAAAAAAAATCCGTGCAATCGGTGTGATCCGTGAGCATACTTTTTTTGATGTTTGTGTGCGGGGTGGGTGGGGTGGTGGTTCTTTTTTTGTGGCGGAGGGTGGGTGTGTGGGGTGTTTGTGCTAATTTTGTAGGGCGAAGCGCTTTAACTTGAAAGGTGGCGCGCTGACGGGGTTAGTTTACCTGTCAACTTGTTAACTCGTTAGCCTGAAAATATTACTTGTTAACTTGTCAACTTGTCGGCTCTTTAGCCTGAAATTCTGCCGACGGATTAAAATATTAAATATAATGGATATATCACCATTTGCCTCGCCGCTGTATTTGCTGGCCAAGCCGGCGGGGGCACGTTGTAATTTGGCCTGTAAATATTGTTACTATCTGGAGAAAGGCAAGCTCTATGCCGACCGGCCGACAGAGGTGATGAGCGAGGAGATGCTCGAACGCTTTGTGCGCGAATATATCGGTGCGCAGACTATGCCCGAGGTGCTGTTTACGTGGCACGGCGGTGAGGCGCTGATGCGTCCGTTGTCGTTCTATAAACGGGCGGTGGAGCTGCAGCAAAAGTATGCTGGCGGCCGCAGGATAGACAACTGCATACAAACAAACGGTACGCTGCTGACAGATGAGTGGTGCCGCTTTTTTAAGGAGCAAGGGTGGCTTGTGGGCGTGAGCATAGACGGGCCGCAGGAGTTTCACGACGAGTACCGTCGCAACAAGGGCGGCCGGCCGTCGTGGGCACAGGTGATGCGTGGCATTGACTTGCTGAACCGCCATGGCGTGGAGTGGAACGCGCTGGCTGTGGTGAATGACTTTAATGGCGATTATCCGCTGGACTTTTACCACTTTTTTAAGGAGATAGGGTGTCACTACCTGCAATTTACGCCCGTGGTGGAGCGCGGGCAGCATCATGCCGACGGACGCAGTCTGGCGTCGCCCACGGAGGCCGGCGAGGGTGGTGTGCTCGACTTTAGTGTGAGCCCCGAGCAGTGGGGACGTTTTCTGTGTGCGATATTTGACGAATGGGTGCGTGAAGACGTTGGCACGTACTTTGTGCAGCTGTTCGATGCCACACTGGCCAACTGGGTGGGGCAGCAACCGGGCATTTGCACGCTGGCTCCCACGTGTGGCCATGCGGGGGCTATAGAGTGGAACGGCGATGTGTATGTGTGCGACCACTTTGTGTTTCCGGAGTATAAGTTGGGCAATATCATGACCGACTCGATAGTGGGCATGATGCACTCTGAGCGGCAGCATGCCTTTGGGCAGGCCAAGCGCACGGCGCTGCCGGGGCAGTGCAGGGGGTGCAAGTATTTGTTTGCGTGCAACGGGGAGTGTCCGCGCAACCGCTTTGCGCATACGGCCGCTGGCGAGCCCGGTTTGAACTATCTGTGTAAGGGTTACTACCAGTTCTTTGACCACGTGGCTCCGTATATGGACTTTATGAAGGCACAACTCGAACGGGAATTGCCGCCCGCGGCTATTATGGAGGCTGTGCGGCGCGAGCCTGGGAGGTTTGGGGCGTAGTTTTTGGTTTTGAGGTTATAAGGTTAGTTCTAAGTTTTGAGGTTATGAGGTTATAAAGTAACCTCTGCGAGTTAAACAGCAAAAAGTAACTTTATAACCTCATAACCTCAAAACTTAGAACTCCCTCCTCCTCCCTCCCCCTTCTCCCTCTCTTGTTACTTATAAAATAAATTGCTAACTTTGCGGCCATAACAATATATATCAATTAATATGGCACAAGAAGACGTATTTAAGAAGATTGTATCACACTGCAAGGAGTACGGTTTCGTATTTCCTTCGAGCGATATATACGATGGCCTGGCAGCCGTGTACGACTATGGCCAGAACGGCGTGGAACTGAAGAATAACATCAAGCAGTATTGGTGGCAGAGCATGGTGCTGCTGCACGAAAATATAGTGGGCATTGACTCGGCTATATTTATGCACCCTACCATCTGGAAGGCTTCGGGACACGTTGATGCCTTTAATGACCCCTTGATAGATAACCGCGACTCGAAAAAACGCTATCGCGCCGATGTGCTCATCGAGGACCAGATAGCAAAGTATGAGGAGAAGATAGACAAGGAGGTGGCTAAGGCACGCAAGCGCTTTGGCGATGCCTTTGACGAGGAAAAGTTCCGTCAGACTAACCCCCGCGTGCTCGAACACCAGGCCAAACGCGACGCCCTGCACGCACGCTACAGCGAGGCCATGAACAAAATGGACCTTGACGAGCTGAAGCAGATTATACTCGACGAGGAGATTGTTTGCCCCATTTCGGGCACACGCAACTGGACTGATGTGCGCCAGTTTAACCTGATGTTCAAAACCGAGGTGGGCTCTACTGCCGATGGCGCAAGCACTATCTACCTGCGTCCGGAGACGGCACAGGGCATATTTGTGAACTACCTGAATGTGCAGAAGACTGGCCGCATGAAGATACCTTTCGGTATAGCACAGATAGGCAAGGCCTTCCGCAACGAGATTGTGGCCCGTCAGTTCATCTTCCGTATGCGCGAATTTGAACAGATGGAGATGCAGTTCTTTGTAAAGCCCGGCACGGAGATGGACTGGTTCAAGCAGTGGAAAAAGACCCGCCTGGCCTGGCACGAGGCTCTTGGCTTTGGCGATGAATGCTACCGCTACCACGACCACGAAAAGCTGGCTCACTATGCCAACGCTGCTACCGACATCGAGTTTAAGATGCCGTTCGGATTTAAGGAGGTGGAGGGTATTCACTCGCGTACCGACTTCGACCTGTCGCAGCACGCCAAATTCTCGGGCCGCAAGATTGAGTACTTCGACCCTGAGGAGAACCGCAGCTATACACCGTATGTGATTGAAACATCAATCGGTGTGGACCGCATGTTCCTGAGCGTGATGTGCCACTCATACCAGGAGGAGAAGCTCGAAAATGGCGAAACACGCGTGGTGCTCAAATTGCCCGCTCCGCTGGCTCCCGTAAAACTGGCCGTCATGCCGCTCGTGAAGAAAGACGGACTGCCCGAAAAGGCTCACGAGATAATGAACGACCTGAAGTTCCACTTCAACTGCAAGTATGAGGAGAAGGACTCTATTGGCAAGCGCTACCGCCGCATGGACGCCATTGGCACGCCTTACTGCATCACCATTGACCACGACACGCTCAACGACAACTGTGTGACACTGCGCGACCGCGACACCATGCAGCAGACGCGTGTGGCCATCAGCGACCTGCGTGCCCTCATCGAGGACAAGGTGAGCATTACCTCACTGCTCAAAAAGTTGCAGTAAGTACTTGCTGATTACACATAGATTTTACACATACACACACGCATTTACCACGTAACGTAATGGGGGCTTATGAGGCTTGTATGCCCCATAAGCCCCCAATTTTTATGTTGATGGCGGTGATGTGTGTGGGTGTGAACACATGAAACTCAGATATTAAATCTCTACTTATGCGCAAAATACTTAACACGCTTGCGGCCCTTGCCCTGGTGGTGCTGCCCATGGCCATGGCTTCGTGCAGCGACAACACGGGCGAGAGCGATGATGCCGAGTTTGCCAACTGGCGCAACCGCAATGCCGCCTTTTACGACAGTCTGCTTGCTGTGGCCCGCACCGATGTGGCACAAGCCAAGGCAGCTCACCCCGACAACTGGCAGGCGTACACGCCGTGGCGCTTGTTGCCCAGCTTTTCAAAGCCGTTTGCAAGCCAATCTACCGACACGGTGGTGGCCCGCGTGATAGAAAGTGCCGCCACACCTGGCCTGACGCCTTACTACACCGACAGTGTGCGCGTGAACTATATAGGCCACCTCATGCCTACCAAGAGCTACCCCAAGGGCCGCGTGTTTGACCACAGCGGGGTGTATGAAAACGAGAGCTACGTGTTCAGCGCGCAGTACTCTACGCCCACAAGTTTTGCCGTGTCAAACCTGGTGGAGGGCTATACCACGGCCCTTATGCACATGCAGGTGGGCGACCGCTGGCTGGTGTACATCCCCCAGCAGTTGGGCTACGGCTCATCGGCCAGCGGGGTGCTGCTCCCGTATTCAACCCTCTGCTTTGACATGCAGCTCAAAAAGGTGGCTCGCAAGGGCCATTCGCTGAGCGAGTAGGGGGGGCGGGAGTTTTGAGTTTTGAGGTTATGAGGTTATAAAGTTAGTTCTTAGTTTTGAGGTTATGAGGTTATAAGATTACTATTGTTTACTCAACACGCAGAGGTAACTTTATAACCTCATAACCTCAAAACTAAAAACTAAGAACTCCCCCCTGCCCCTCTAAAAGTGACAAGACTCCGACACACGCAATATGTGTGTCGGAGTCTTGTTCCTTTTAGATCCGGCCCTATTGTCCGAGCTTAAACTCCACCATGCCCTTTACAAAGGCCTTGATAATAAGTTCCGTAGTATTGGTAGCGTTAAACTTCGACAACAGATGCGCCTTGTGCGTGTTGATAGTGTTCACACTCACGTTAAGAATGCGTGCAATCTCGTTAGCCTTCAGTCCGCGCGCCAGTTGTTGCAGCACATTGTGCTCCGTGGTGGTAAGGTGTCCGCACGAGTCGGGAATGTGCATCTCGATGTGCCGCACCAGCTGCTGAAAACGTTTGCAAAAGTAATTGTCGCCCCTCGCAATATTGGTAACAGCCAGCTGCAGCTCCTCCACGCCACAACTCTTAAACACCACCCCGTCGGCCTCAGAGCGCATAATGGCATTGATGTTCCATATCTCCTCGTGCGAGGTGTAAACCATCGTGCGTACCTCAGGCAGCACCCGTTTAACATGCTCAATAAGCGCTATGCCCGAGCCGTCGGGCAAGTCGAGATCCACAATGCACAAATCGACGTGGCCCCCGGAGTCGAGCAGCTGCATGGCGTTGTGCATGGTTGTGCACAAAAGCACATTGCCCACACCGGGTGTGCGCTGCAGGCACACCTTAAGCCCCTCGAGCAGTATGGCGTGGTCGTCGCAGATGAGTATGGAGTATTGTTCAGGCATGATATGGCAGATAATTTTCTTAAGCTGCAAAATTATACGTTTGCTTTTGTTTGCACCTCATTAAAAATAATGATTTGCACCACCGCGCGTGCTGTACGAGGCATCTTTATGCCCACAAATGTAGCAATTGGAGCACAAAACGAGCGTATTGGGGGGGGTAATTTCATTATTTTTGATGATAAAAACTATAAACAAGAATTATATATTTGCAACAGAAACCTAACGCAATGCCGTTGGCAGAACTTCTGGTTAACAAATTAACGGGTTGACAGGTTAACAAGTAAGCATGCCATACAATAGTTATAAACTTAAAAAGCTTGGCAAACTTACCCGTCACCCCGTCAACCAATTACGCCTAACGCAATACTATCAACAAAACATTTAATACGTATGAAAATTACCAACCACCTGCGCCGCGTGCTGGCCGCCACCTTGCTCGGCCTTGGCTGCCACACCGCAGCCCTGCACGCGCAAAACATCATGTTGCACCTCGATGCCCCGCAAGGCATTGATGCACAAACCCTTGCTGCCGACATCGGTACGCTAAAAATCACATTCTCAAACTCCAAAGACTTCTTCGACACCAGTCTTTACGCCGCCAACACCCTCGACTTTGGCAGCGACTACTATAATGAAGGAGGTTCTTCCAAAGACAAGTACCACAAGTATTACAGCCGCGAGCTCACCCTCAACGCCGATGATGGCAACGGCAATGCGTGGTGGGGCAACACAAACAAGATTGAATTCAAGTTTGACAATTTGCGCCGCTATGTTAGCGGCCGCACGGACCAACCCATCTACTACCGCATCTACAGCCCCCACTTCAGCCGCATCATCACGGGGCAGATCGACCCCACCGATGCCGAAGAGGTAACACTGCACCACACCGAGCTGACACAAGCCCGCCGCGTGGCCTTCATGCCACCCGTGGGACGCGACGGCAATGCCGTGCCAGCCATTCTCGCCCCCGACCTGCGCATAGGCACCTGCAACGGCTTTAGAGGGTACAACCCCAATATGCAAGACCTCACAGAACCCTTTGCACGCTACGTCTACAAAGGCGACACCCTGCGCTACCTTGTGGCCCCCGACAGCCCCGAACTCGCCCTGCATGCCGACTCCATCGTAGTGACCGACACCACCACCTGCGTCACCACCGACTACCGCAAGGCCGTGGAGTGCCGCTTCTACATCACCGTCACCAACGGCCAGTTAGCTTCGGTATACTACAAGCCGCAGCCGGGTGCCAAGGGCAAAGGCAACAACCACGGCTACGGCTGCTACAACTTGGGCGGCATCTTTTTGAACACTCTCACCGCCCCCGACGGCACACATGCCGCCTATGTGCTCCCGGGTCAGCAGACTTTTCAGCTCCGCATGCCAACGGTGCAAACCACCGACCCCGACTTCCTCATGCCCTACAATGCCGACCTCGGCTATATTTTAGGCGAAGTAACCATACCCGCCAGCACCGAACCCGTCAGCCTGTCGATAGCCCAAAGCAAACCCCTGCGCGTCACCACCACACTGGCCGATGCCGCGCCCTATGCCGACCACTTGCAGTTTAGTGCCCACACCTATGTCAACCCGCCTTATTCATGGCAGGAAAATAAGCAAATGTCTGTAGAGTGCAAGGAGGTGAGCCGCCAAATCAAAGGCAACGACCTCGTGGTCACCACCCTTGTCGAGGGCAGCACCACCTACCTCTCTCTCGCCCTCAACGCCCAATATGGCGCACAGAGCGACACCATAGCCAGTGTGCTCAGCAATCAGTGCAGTGTGTACGGCCTTTTTGGCACCCCACGCACTGAGCTAACACAGGACGACTTCCACTTCGATGGAGCAAAACTCCCCCCATTCAGCAAACTGCACCCCGTCAAGTTCATTGTGCCCTGCCACCTCTTGCAGCAAGGCGAAAAACTCTACATACACGGACAGTTTGGCGATGACTGGTATTCAACCCGCTGTAGCGCATTTGCCACCCATCACGAAGGCTGCGCCAAATCACTCAACCCCGGCACCGCAACCCCCGTTCCCTATGACACACTCACCGTCATACTGCCCGAGGGCAACCACGAATGGTACGTGTGCAAAAATTTCACCCCGTATGACTCTGCCAACATCCACACCTTCACCCTCGGTGCCACCGACACCCTCACGCAGACTATCTACGACCGGGAGTTTGCACTGCTGCGCGTCAACTGCCTGGGCACCGACAGCATCTATGTGTACAACAATGTACTTGAATACCACCGCTACCGCCTGAGTAAGTTCACCAAGGGCCGCCTTTACTATGCCGACGAGGAAATCCCCCTCAGCCCTGGCTACAACGAGCGCATCATAACCTGGCGCGAGGCAAAACTGCAAAAAGACACCCTATACAGTCTGTCATATTGGCTCGAGGCCCCAATCACCTATGTGGACGAGGACGGCAGTTACTACACGTCATACCACTATTTCAGCCGCCCCGACAACTATTTCTGGTTAGAAAAACTGGAAACCGCCACCCCCGACAGCGCCATCTGCATCTCAACGGGCAGCAAAGCCAACCTCGCAGTATGTACAGGAAGAATGTTCGACCCCGCACGCTTCTTCACCATCAGCCCCTCTGAGGCCGACACCACCGTGACAGTTTACACCCAGAAAACCGTTCGTGTCAATTTCTCTTACAAGGGCGGACGTGTGCCGGGCTTTGAACGCTTGAACATGTGTTATGGCAATGAACAAACGCACATTGTGCCAAACTCCAACTTCTATCGCCGCAGCCGCATGGATCTTGAGCCTGGCCACTACACCATGTCGGGCGTTGTGGCATACGAGGATGACAACACTGGTGAATACGTCACCACTCCCTTCAGCATCGCATTCGATATCGAGGCAAACACCCCCACCACCATCGAGCTATGCCCCGACCTCACAGCCATAGCCGCGGCCCCCGCCGATAGCGCCCCCGCCAAGGCAGCAGCCTGCTACGCCCCCGACGGACGACGCATCAGCACACCGCAGCCAGGCCTCAATATCATCAAAATGACCGACGGCACCGTGCGCAAGGTGATAGTCAAATAAAAAAGTATTGCTCTACGCAAAAGCGCCAAGCACAAGCACCAAGCGCTGCCTCAAAACTCTACCTCAAAGCGCAATCTCAAAGCTCTACCTCAAAGCGCAACCTCCAAACGCAACCTCTAATGGGGGCGACGCGTCCCGCGTCGGGGCATTTTTCAGTAGCCTCGTCTCGTGGAAAAGGGTAGGGTAGTGATAAGGAAGTGCGCCCCCCATTAGAGATTGGGGTAAGAGAAGTGATAGAGTGTACCCCAGGTGCTAAAGCGCGCAATAAATAAAAAAGAAAGCAATTACACGTTACGTGCCAACTGCAAAGCATACCATGCTTGCCAGTTGGCACGTTTTTTATATATTTGCAATTCATAGGCAAAATCCTTAGTAAACAGGTCGACGAGCAGGTATGCGCTACACATATATATTATATTAAAGTAACAATAGCAAGAGACTTAGCAAACTTACCCGTCACCCCAAACCCCCAACACACTATGAAAAGACTCCTCCTCCCCCTCCTCATCACCCTCATGCTCACACCCGTGCTTGCAGCCGCACAGCCGCAAGCCGACTCCCTGCGCCACCTCCTGCGCACACAGCCGCACAACCCCCACCTGCTGGCACAAATGGCACAAGCCTTCAGCACCTCGTGCCCCGACTCCGCACTACACTACGCCCAGCTCGCCACCCAACACAAAGCCAAAGGCGCCGACATCGTCACCCTCGAGGCCGCACGTGGCGAGGCACTCGCCGCACAAGGCCACATACAACAAGCACTCGGCCACTTTACCCAAGCCTACAAAGTGGCCCAGAAAAACCACCTCGCCGACCAGCAGCACAACCAGCTATGCAGCATGGGCATCTGCCACAGCCGCCTGCAGCAATTCGACCAGGCAGCCAAATGCTACGACCAAGTCATAGCCTACGCCACACGCCACCACAACCACCAACTGGCCTTTGCTGCCTACCAAAACTATGGCGCCATGTGCAGCCGCATAGGCCGCCCCGACGACTGCCGCACGCTCCTGCTCAACGCACTCAAATATGAACGCGCCGCCGAACCCGCACAGCGCATCTCCGTATATGCCGGCCTCGGCACCATCCTCACCTACAACCCCGCCACCTTTGCACAAGCCGAGCAATACCTGCAGCGCGGCATCAACCTCGCACGCCAGGCCCACGAACCACTGGCCGAGGCAAGCTGCTTGTCGCCACTCATCACCCTGCTCACACAGCAGCCCAAGCGACACACCGAAATACCAGCCCTCATAGCCCGCGCCAACACCATCGTCAGCGGTCTCGCCCCCGGCGGCACCGAACGCATGCAGCTCGAGCACGCCAAGGTCAACTACTATTTTGTCACACGCCAGTGGGCACCCGCCCTGCAGTCGGCCCTCATGCTCTACCACAACGGCCCCGCAGTATCATCAGAGCGCGACAAAGTCATGCTCATGGTAGCCCGCGCCTACGAGGGCACAGACCAGGCACCACGCGCCTGCTACTTCTACCGCGAGGCATACTACATAGCCGACTCCCTCCACCAGCTCAACATACAGCAGCAAGTAGCCGATGCCGCCGCACGCTACGATGCCAAGGAAAAACAGCTCAAAATAGCCCAACTGCAAAAGGACGCCGCACAAGCCGAAGCACGCCAGTGGCGCCTTGGCGCAAGCCTTGCCGTAGCCACCCTGCTGCTCATCATCACCATTGCAGGCGCCATCATGCGCCACCGCCACCAGCAGCGCAAGGCTGAGCTCGAACAGGCCCGCCGCTACATCGACGGCATCGAAACCGAGCGCAAACGTCTGGCACAAGAGCTCCACGACGGTGTGTGCAACGACCTCCTCGTGGCCGAAATGCAGATAACCAACACCGCCTCCACCGCCCAGGCCACCCAGCAGCTCAACGCCGTGCGTCAAAACATACGCCACATCTCCCACCAGCTCATGCCCCCCAACACCGCCTTTGCCACCCTCGACCAAACCCTCTCCGCCCTGGCCTGCAAGCTCCACGAAATGGGCCACATAGCCATCACCTTCAGCGCCACCCCCGCCCATCACAACTGGGCCGCCCTGCCCGCCGCCCAGGCCCACCAGCTCTACCGCATCGCGCAAGAGCTCATCACCAACCTCATCAAGCACACCCCGCAGCTCACCCATATCAGCATCACCCTCACCCACAGCCCCGCCGCCCCCCACACCACGCTCACCATCGCCCACACCGCAGCTCCTGCACCAACCCCATCACCAACCGCCGCCCCGTCCCCCGCATCGTCCGCCCCCGGCATCGGTCTGCGTTCCATCAGCGAGCGAGTCAAGGCCATCAGCGCCACCATCACCCACACCACCGACCCCCAGGGCCAGCACATCACCACCATCAGTTGCTAAACCAAACCCGTTGGCGGGGACAAGCGTTGAGTTTTCCAACGCTTGTCCCCGCCAACGGGTTTTAGAAGTAGTATGATATAGAAGTGGCAAGATAATCGTTGTCGAGATGCCGCTTGTTGCCGAGGTCAGCTTTGTAGTAAAAGGACCAGTCCCAATGCTTCCAGGCAGTGCCAATACCGCACGAAGCGGCAAATTTGTTTTCGATAAACTCGTCTCGCACAGCATTGAAATAGCCTGTGGCATCGACAAAAAGTTTGGCACTTTTACTGATATTGCACACATTGACTTTAAGCTTGGCAAAGAGTGGCAAGTGGAAACAGGTTTTCGACTCATCGTTGTAATCATACCAAACGGTATATCCCACAAGTCCGATCTTGGCGCCCAGCAGGAATTGCACGGGAGTATTATAATTGCCAAATTTCAGGCTAAGTCCGGCATTATAGAACCATACAATGTCAAGGTCGTTGTCAGTGTCATCATAGCATGACGGATTAAAGCCGACGTCCATCCATTCAAGGCCAAACTGAATGATGTTGCCGTTGGCACGCCGCGCGGCCATTCTGTTGCGTTTGCAGTACAGTTTGTAGTTCTTCTTCTGCCAGTCAATGTAGCGTTGCACAGCCTGTCGTGTGGAGGAGTCTTTGGCATAGCTCAAGGCTTCAGCTCCTGCACTGTCGTAGGAATATATGGTTATGGACTGTGCTATGGCCAATGCCAGCAGGTTTGATATCTCTTTGCTGTAACAGCTGTAGGGGTAGTTTGTCAGAAAAGATCTGAGTGCCCCTTCGGTGTTTCTGTTGCGTGCCGATGTGTAGTCAACATACTCCTGTGCTTGTTTGTAGCAGGGCAGGCTCGCAGGCGACAAGGCTTGCTCCCCGCCCGCCAGGTTGAACTCATTCAGTGCCTGTTCATATTGTTGCAGTCTGAAGTGTGCCAGACCGTCAAGCTCGTGTATGCGCCTGTACGCATCAGCCACGCATGAGGCATCGGGGTACTTTGATATGAATGCGTAGATGTCAGACTTCTGGGCCGACAATTTTATCGTGTCCCATGCTGCAGCCGCTTCCAAATTGTTGATAGTGCTGCGCGCCTGCTGTTCAAAAAAACGGAATTGCGACATTCGCAAGTATTCCTGGCAGGCTGCTATGGTGTTAGCCTCTTTTGCTTTATCCCATAGTTTGAAGTCAGCTATGCGGTTTCGTACATCGGCGACATATTTGCCTTTAGGGTAACGTTCCAGATATTTTTCGAGAGCGTCACGTGTGGCAGTTTTGCACGCAGTTTCGTAACACTTCCTTTCTGCTGCTTGCTGTTTTGCAATTTCTTCTTTCTTCTGGTTGATATATTTCCTCAGGGGTGTTTGTGTCACCGTCACCTTGCGGGGTTTCGGACGGTGTCGGGACCTGATGGTGTTTTGGGCGTATGCCATGTTGCAGGCGCATAGCAAGCAGACGATGTGCAGCAGCCGTGTGAGTTGTGTCATAAGTCGTTAGTTGTGTCAAGGCAATCTTGCAATTCCTTCTTGATGGTTCCGAATTTTAGCTGGCTGCGATCGCCCTTAAAGTTTCTCAGTGCAGCCTCCACTTTGCACAACCTCTTGCCGAGCCAAGTGCCCTTCCAATCACGGTATTGCTTGTAGTTGATGTAGGCCGGCAAGTTGTGCAGCTCGCGCAGCTGCTCGTCAGCATTCTTGGCAAAGGGGTTACCTAACTCCTTCTCAGCTGATGTGATGAAGTCGAGCAACTGCTTTACGTCATTTTGATAAGATTTGAGTAACACATAGTTCACGGAGTGCTGTGTTTTAAGCTCCTTGTCCGTAACAGCCTCGAAAGCCGGAATGGCCAATTTCTCTACGCTGTAAGCCTCGTAGGGTATGTAAAGGAAATTTGAGGCAATGTTGAACAGACAGACATTAGCCTTTCTCTGTGCCTGCTGCAGTTCGTCACATTTGAGTTTGAATGTGGCGCATTCGGTGCGTGCCGTTTGCAGTTGGGCCGCCAGTGCAGAGTCGTTCTTGACTATTTTGTTGTATTTGGGGAGCAACGCCTTGTAGGCGGTCATGGCGCTGTCCCGTTCGCTTTTCAACCTCTCGAAGTCCCGCATGCCGATTTTGATTTCCACTTCATTGTCAGCGTGGGCAGTAGAGTCCGCCTTGTTCTGGGCGAGTGCAGGTGCTGTCGCAGCAAGTGCGAGCAGCAGCATAATGTGCTTCAACATTTTTGGGGGGAGTGTTAATAATTATAGTAGTTAGTAGCCTCATCGTAATAATAGCGTGCCCTGTTCCACAGATTGTCGGTGCTGCGCTTTGAGCCGTACAGTGCCTTAGCCTGCTCGTCGTACTGGTTGACAGCCCGTTCAACGGTGGGCACTAATGAGTTCTCGTAATACTGCTGCGTCACAAAGCGGTAGTTGGCCAGTTTTTCAACCATGCCTGCCGCATAGTTGTAGTGCGCTGCGGCAATGCGCGGTCGCACACCGTTAAGCGCATTCATCAGATTGGTGCAGTTCGACAGATAAGGGTCGTTGGCCAGCTGTCGCGCCCGGTCTATGGTGCTGCGTGCCGCGGCAATGCCCCTGAACCCGCTTGCGCGGCTCACGGCACACGCCTGCTTGTAGTTGCCAATGATGTTAACTATCAGCGCCAGCGAGTCGGCCGTCGACCGCTTCAGCGCACTCGAATGGTCAATATGCTTTATGCCTCTCAGTTTGGCCACCACCGCAAGCATGTGGCTGTGGTCGTCGGTGTGCCACACGCTTTGGCGGAATTTGCCGAATGCATTGTCAAGAAACGCGGGCGCATAAATGGCCAGCAGTTTGTCAATAGCAGCATTGGCCGCCTCGTCCTCCACCTTGCCCTCGGTGGCGTAAATGCGTATTTTGCTCTGGGCGTCAGTCATTATGGAGTCCATGCCAGCCAGGTCTGCGTTGGCCATTGCGTTGCAGCAGTTGTCAATCTGCTTGGCATATTGGTTGACAGCTTTGGTGGCCATGGGTGGAGCCACCTGCGTCTTGGCATAAAACATGACACCCCCTATGGCAAGCGCAATGGCCACGATGAGTATGATTATTTTGATTGTTACTTTCATTTTCTTTAGAGTTGATTGACGTGTCGGCGGGATAACGGGGTGCTGCCCCGAAATCCGCCAACACGTTCTGCTGTATTATTTTATACCACCGCGTTCACTGCCTGTGCCGTCATTCTTACCAGCCCCACTTTTATCAGTTGCCTTTTTGGCATTCTTTTTCGCCGGCTTCTTATTTTGGGCGCTGGCCGGCCTTATGGTCTGGCCTTTGCTGTGACTTCGTGGGCTGGCTGGTGCCGGATCAGGGGCTGGGGCCTGCGTTGGCACATCATTCTGTTGGGGAACTGATGGCGTTGTCTGGCTTTGGGGCGTTGCGGTATTGGTAATGCTGTTAATGTAGTTGTTGATGTTTATCTGCTTGTCATCTTTGGTATTGTACTTACCGTCATGCGTGCCGGGGCGGCTGTCGGCAGGTATTTGCTCGAGCGCTTCCACAATTTTGCCCAGCTTGTCATTGTTCAGTGTGGCATTCCTGTCTTTTATCTTGTTAACCTCAAACTCGTTCAGTTCGTCGAACAACCCACACGTGGCGTCAAATCGGTCAAGGCTGTCCTTGTGCCAGGTGTCATTGTTCTGCAGGTAATTGAAAGCCTTTTGCGTGTCGGTGAGCGTGTAGCCCTCATCTTGTGGGGCTGTCAGCCCCGTCTCCTGCTTGTCCTCAAACTTGAACTCGCGGTCCATCACAAACACGTTCCAACCCACACACAGCCCTATGGCCAGCAGGCACGCTCCGAATCCTATGCCAAAGTACATGACCTTCTGCCAGATTCCGTCGTATGACAGTTTGTTGACGCCTTTTTCCGAAATGACGTCATAAGCCGAATAGTACTTGATGGGCGATTTTGTCAAGCGACGTTGTGTCGTGAGGATATATTCCTCCTTGCTGCCCTCCAAGGCAAAGCGGTAGGTGTACGACTCCTTTTCCAATTTGATGCCCTTATCGGAGATGAGATCCTTGAGTCTGACCTCCTTATCCTCATACCCGTCAGCTTTGATGGTGATTGGGCATGCATTGCGTGTGGGTACCTTAATAATTGGGTCTACCTGTAGCAGATCCTTGAGCCAAACCTCAAAAGATTCAATGGACTTGCCATCAGAGCCAAACACCTTGATTTTGTCGCGGTGCACCTCTCTGTAAATGTCTTTTTCGGCATTGATCTTTATGCTATTCTGAAAGTCCTCCTCCTTTTCTGTCACCTTGGCTGACTTGCTTATGGCCCTGTAGCCTTCCTTCCGCCATTCTATGTGCACATCAGCCCCGTCTGGAAATTCCACAGCTTTGGTAAAGGGCACGTCCTCCCTCGCCACAACTATGTATGGCTCAAAGCCTTCCTGCGATTTAGGTGCTTGCAAGGTGCGCACCTCCTTGGGCTCTTCAGCCCCCAATTCCTCGAAGTTGTTGCCGAAACCAACTGACTTGTTGAGCAAGAATATGCCTTTGTACTTGGCATACACCTGCTGTGCAATATTATTGCCAAGCAGTTCTTGCAGCGTAAAGTCAGAAAGTCGCCTTACGCCGTACTTGCTGGCCTTGGGGTCAGAACAGATGGTGCTGACCGCGGGCAGCAGTACACCCTTGTCCGGATACGTCTTGCCGGCTATTTTGTCATAGATGGGGCTGCTCACAAAATTGCCAGTCTTTGCGATCTCCTTTATTTGCTCAATAACTTCGACAGTCTCTGTGTTAGATATGTCGCACGCGGCGGGCACATGCACCCACACTGTGGTGTTGTCGCCGCTGCGACTGCCTCCGCGGTCGGTAAATACTAATGCCAGCAAATAGCCTTTCTCGCCTAAAAACTTGATGTAGATGGCAGGCTCGGTGTCGTCGTTGCTGAAGGCGAGGCCCCCCATCGGTATTCTCAAATCATCAATAGACTTGGCCCAACCTTCTTCCTTGTTCTTTTGAAATATGTCTTGATTTCCCTGGTTAGCTGCTTGAACAACTATGCCTAACTTGTGTACCATAATTTTTTATCCTCTAAATATTTTACCAATAATACCTAACTTGCCACCGTGGTTGCTCGCCGAATGTTTAAGCATGATGTCCACCACATTTTCGGCAGGCTTGGTGTCGAATTTGCAGTAGCTCTGAAAGCATACCTTGCCTAACGAGAATGCCACAATTTCAACCTTCTTGCCGTTAATCTCGTTGTCTTCGCATATCTTGTTCAACCCGTTGTAAAAGCCCTCGTAGTTGTCCTTTACATATTGGGTGATGGCATCGCGCGTGACGTGTTTCATCTTGTCCACCTTGGTCACCATGATAAAGATGGCGTCAGTCTCCTTCTTGAAGATGCCCGTATCCTTGATGTACGACAATGCGCCGTTAAGGTAAACGTCCTGGTGGTAGCCGTCAAAAATGCGGTCCTCGCCACCATATTCAATCACAAAAAAGTGTATCTTGCGGTTGGTCGAGCGGTTGTCTATCAGCACTTTGGTCATCGTGTCGAGCATGTTCAGATCGGTGTCGCTCAGTGGCATGTTGGCATTGCTCTTGTACATGCAGCGCATCAGCTCGCCCGCCATGTCAATGCAGGTGATAGGGTGCGTGCGGTTACTCTCGTCTGTCAGGTCAAATCCCATTTCGTAAAAAGCATCAATCGGCGTGCCGCCCAACAGCGTGCCCACCTCGCCGTTCTGCGGAAAATGGCTTGTCAGGTAAGTCATGTAGCCATAGCCCTGCGAGGCTGTGTCGGCGTCCATCACCTTGGCCACCTTGCCGCTGCCGGCCACACTCAGTATGGCCCCCAAGGCACAGCTCTTGCCCGATGAGGGGATGCCCCAAAAGTACACCTCGGTGCTCTGCTTGTGTATGCGGTCCAAACTGCGGGTGTAGGTATAACTGTCGGTTTGCAGGCCGGTAAGCATGGCCTTGATAAACTGCTTGCCAATGCCTATGCCCGACAGATCGGCAATGGTGATGATGTGCTCGTCTATCAAGTGTTTGACAGCCGATGCATTCAGCAGGTTGCAGTCCTCCCTCAGTTTGTCAAGAAACTGCGCTTTGGTGGCATAACGTTTCTTTATGTAGCTCTTTATTTCGTTGGCAATGTTGTCATTCTTATACGAGGCACTGGTACCTGCTTCGTTCAGAATTTGCTTGATCTTGTCAATCAGCGTGTCAATGTCATAGTCCATGATGCTGTCAAGCAGCAGATCGTTTATGCGCTGGTTGGCCTCCGCTGCATGCACGCTGTCAGGATTGTTAGTCACAAAGTCGTTCAGCGCGTCAATGTCGTTCTTGTCAAGCGCGTCCCAATCGTTCTCTGCGCTCTCCTGAGCCGCGGCATCGGCTTGTTCACGTTCAATCTGCGCCTTCAGCGCACGGGCCTCTGGGCGGAACTTGCCCTCGGCAAAGGTGTCCAAGTAGTGCTGCACCGCCTCAATGGTGTGCGCGGCCTGTGCGCTGGCCCATTCGTCATCGTCGCCATGCTCAAGCATACGCTTCAGTTCCTGGCGCACCTTGGGGTTGAACTCGCCATTGGTGTCGTTGCACAGTTCGTCAAAGGTGACAAGCCCCTTGTTTATAAAGCCGTACAGGTTCTCGGCCTTATAGCCTGCCACGTTATCTAATATGTAATCTTTTGTTGGCATATAGTGTGTTGTGATATATGTTACTCTTTAGGATCCTTGCCATACTTGTTAACCCCGATGGTGCCGCGAACAAATAACAAGAATAGCATGTAGAAGGGAATAAGCTGCATCCAGCCCGAACTGTTCACATCGTGGCACCGCTTGCAGTTTTGGGCAATGATGAACCAATAGAATGGTATGGAGATAATCAATAATATCGTAAGATAACCTTGATACTCAGCGCTTGATACGCCGCCGTAAGCGTATTTGTAAATGATATCATCAGATACTATCTGGCTAATTACTATAAAGACAAAATATATGATGAACGACAGCCCATACTCGAGCCTGCGTATGCGCCCCTTGAATGAGAATGGGTTGCGGAACATGCCCTTACTGTCAGTCTGCGGCTCTGCATGGTCCGCAAGCGCGCTTTGAGGCTGAGGCTCTGCAGCAGGTTCGGCAACGGCAACAACGGGCGGTGCAACGGCAACCGTGTTCGTTGGCACACTCTGGGGCTGAGGCTCAACGGCAGGCTCGGGCGGTGCGGCCAAAATGGTCTCAACCCTTTTTCGGAGCAAAGGCGTGAAAGCCCCTTCTGTGCCTTTCTCTAACTCATAAATCGTTACAACTCCGCTACGTACCGCCTCGGCTATCTCGCTGGCAGAGTACTGTTGTAGGTCTTTGAGCAATTTCTTCTTCTGTATCATGATATATTATGGGCAATGTGGTGTTAAAAGGTTCCACTAAATATGTCGTCGTTGTCGTTTGCATGATTGTTTGCGGGGGCTGGTTGTGTCGGTTTGCGCCCTTTGCTCCGCCTTTGTGGCGTAAGCGAGCTGCCGCGCCCACGATGCTTGCCCCCGGGCAGCAGCGTGTAGTAGCCCTTGGCCTTTTCGTTGCGCCGCTGCAACAGGTAGGGGAATAGCAGCATGGCATACAGCAGCACACCGCTCCATACGGTGGCCATACACACGCCCTCGTCGGCCTTGGTGTAGATGCTGCTCAGTTGCTTCAGGCTTTGCTGCGCCTCATCGTATGATTGGTCGGCCTCGCTGTAAGGCATTACCTCTTGTCCCGTGGCCGTTTCATTGCTCAGCACAGGGGTTGACACTTCGTTCAATTTGTTGTGCCAACCCTCAATGGCCGACGAAATGAGCTTGACGTTGCCCACAAGGAAGGCATTCCACACGCTCACCCCCTGTTCGGCCTTGTCAATCCAGGCCGTGGCCGACTGCCGCAAGCTGTCAGTGTTCTCCGACAGCAGCTGCAGCCTGAGAGCCTCAATGTAGTTGGCTTTTACCATGGCGTCGTTCGTGCCGTCAAGACCCGCCTTGGCGCATAGGGCGCGGTATAGCGCCTTCTGACTGCTGAGGGTGTTGAGCGTGACCTCGTACTGGGCTATGCGGTTGTTGGCATACTGGTCGTAGCCGTCAAACATCTGCCGCGTTTTGCCAATCGACTGCTCAAACTCCGTTTCAATCTGGTCGCGTTCGCCAAAAACAGTCCAAAAGTGGTTGGCTGGCACCAGTGCCCATACAAGGGCTACAGGGCAGAGTACTATAAGCACGCGTTCTGCCATGATGCAACGTCCAAACTTGTGGTCGCTGCCCTTGCACATTTGCGCGCCAATAAAGGTGCCAAGCAGCACCACGTCAATGCAACATACCTTGACGGCGGCAGCACCAAAGTTGCCGCCATTTTGGTAAAACGCACCCATATAGGCCACGTAACTGGCAAATATCAGTGCTGTAAAGGCTATGATGTGGCCCCACGAAAACTTTAGCGTCTGGTTCCACGAATATTGGTTGTTCATTTTATTAGCCATGGTTGTTATTTGTGTGGTAAGAGTTTCTCAAGTTCTTCAATCTTTTGTTTGTAAGCCGCAATCTTGCGCCTGATGGCATCGTAGTCCGTGCCGCCCGCGGGCTGGGGCGTTGCAGCGGTGGGCGGGGGCATGTTGCCAGCAGGGTTTGCAATGGGGTTGGCCTGTGAACTGCCGCCAGCCCCCGCCCCGCCAGGCACAGGTGTGATAGCTCGCTCGGCCGGTGCACTGAAATTGCCCTGTCTTACCGCCTCAAGCGCCTTGTCAACCAGCACCATGGGGGGAATGTTGCCGTACACAGCAGCCCCCGTGCGGTAAAGCACGTTGCGTGCCTGAGCCACCGTAAGGTCCTTTTTGAGCGATTTCATCAGCGCAATGGTGCCAGTCACAATGGGGGCAGCCATGCTCGTGCCGTCAAGCATCTTAAAGGTGTTGACAGGGAAGGCACTGCTAATGCCCTTGCCTGGAGCCGATATGTCTGAACCTGGGCCGTAGTTGGTGAATGAGGTGGGACACAGTCGGGGGTCGACAGCCGTGACCACTATTGATGAGGCATTGCGGTTCTCGGGCGGAATGCTGGTGAGTATGTCGTCATTGCCTGCTGCAAACACCAATATGGCGCGCTTGCGGGCTGCAAGTTGGCACACACGCGCCCAAAGCAGCGCCACATTGCGAAACTGTGTGCGCGCTATTTCGGCCTGCTGCTCAACGGGCAGCACATTCAGCCCCTTAAACGACGGGCCTATCGATATGTTTACCACATCGGCATTGTGGTGCAGCGCATACATCACACCGGCCACCAGGGCCGACAACGGGCATCGTTTGTTGTCAAACACCTGAATGGGCATAATCTGACACCCTGGGGCCACGCCCGAGGCGCCTCTGTTATAATAGTCGGCACTTCCCGCTGCCAGTGCAGCGGTGTGTGTGCCATGTCCTTCGCCCATGCTCAGCGTGTTGTTCTGAGTAAACACGTTGTAGGCGTCAACTATCCGTCCCCTGAACATGGGGTGCCCAGCCTGAATGCCGTCGTCTACGATGGCCACTTTGACGTTGGCACTACCCTTGGTACAGGCCCACCCTTGTTTAAGGTGAATGGCGCCAAGGTGCCAGCCGGCCGGCTCAGACTGGGTGCTCGCCTGGCCGTTTAGTTCGTACACCTCCTCGTCAAACACAATAAACTTGTGCCCTGGTATGCGGCGGTTGATTGTTTGGCGGATATGGTTCCGTTCGGCCTCGGGCACTTGTATAACAAGCAGCTTCACCTCCTTGTCATAGCCAATAATGCCGTATTGCTCGCCAGGGTAAGCGCGCTTAAAGTCGCGTGCAAGGGCCTCTACATTGTCGTTCTCCTCCTCCATAAACAGGAACAGGCGGTTGGCCATGATGCTCGGGGCTCCGGGCTGCTCAACAATGGGCGGTTCGCTGCCCCCCTCGCCCATGACGGGGGCCACAATCATTTCGTCGTCGGGCAACTGGCCGTCGTCGCCCGTCACGGGGCGGGCATAGCCGTTGTCGTCCACCATGCTGCCGTCGGCACGCGTCAGGGTGTCGGCAGGCACCACACCATTTACGGGGGTATGGTGGCCGGTGCAACCCTCGCACCCCTTGAGCACCCCAATGAGCAACAACCCAAGCAGCAGGGCAAGCAGCAGCCACAGCAGCCATTTCAAGCAACCGCTGCCAGTGAGCCACAACCACCATCGCTTATACCATGGCACCACCCTCTCGTATTGTGCCACAAACACCTTGTCGCCATCAACTGCGGCATTGACGGGCGAACTGCTCCACCCCGTAAAGCGGTAGCCTTTGTGGGGCGTGACGGCAGGCACCTCATTGCTGCCAATGGTGCTGCCAGCGGTTTTGTGCAGTGTGGCAGGCCCGTTCAGCGTGCCATGTTCGCCAGCCTCAAATCGGCAGTTGTAGCAAGTGTCATCTTCCTTATAGTCCGCCCCATCATTCTCCTCTTCAGCATCGGGCGCACAATCTTCAACATGCGGTGGCACAGGGGGCGGACATTGGTCGTACTGGGCAGTAAAGGCCATGTCGGCATTCACCACCTGTCCCACAGGCATGTCAGGTAACCAACCAGTCAGGGTCCAGCCCTCGTGAACTGTCACCTGCGGCACCTCCGTTTCGGTCAGCGTGGTGCCCCCTGCCAAGCTTACGGTCCTGTCAAGTGGTGCAATGGAACCATGAGCGCCGGCATCGAACCTTACCTTGAACTTTTTCACATAGTCATAGTCGTGAATAACTGTGCCAATCACCTTGTGCCGGTGTGTGGCGGGTTTCATGCCCCATGCCACAAGGTACACCTTTCCGTCGCCGCAGTACACCTGTCCAGAGTCCGCATATTTGATGGCACCGGCCATTATTTGCAGATCGTCGCCGTCCAGTTTCGTAGCGGCCATTTTATATGCCTCGACGGTGTGTTTGAGCAGTTCTTGATATTCGTCAAGCTCTTGGCCCGACAGTTCGCTCAAGCGGGTGGGGCGCTCGTCCCATTGATCCACGTACCAGCATATTTGATCGCTATCCTCCAAGTAGTCGGGCGTGGCAAGAAAGTGCCAAAGGTGCTGAGGTACAACCTTTTTTACCACGCTTAACACGCTGTCGTACCTCCTGTATAGTGGGTCATGCCCTATGCCTTGAAAATCGGTAAAGTCGTTCACCTCCGTGTAGCACAACCTTTGCTTGCCACGAAATGTGTGTGCTGCCATATATCTTCTTTTGTTTGTTAATCATTATGCGTACCATACAGTTTGCTGCAACTGTCAATGATGCGCTTAATCTGCGCGTTGGCCACAGGGTCGGTGTGCGATATGTCACTGGCATATAGCAGGCCGATGGTCACCAGGTTCTCCCAACGCTGAAAATTGTCCCAAAGCGGCAGTTGCGTGAGTGTGTGCTTGTCCACATGGCTGATGTCTGAGGCCGCGTCAAATGCCCTCAGCGTCTCCAGCAGTGGTTGTGGCTTGCGACTTACAGTCCATGCAGCAGGGCTGAGGTCAACTTTGATATGGCACGTCTCTGCCTTGGCGCGTATGGCATCGGCCTCGCTGTCGCTGATGTAGCTGCGTCCCGCGGTACTCACAAAGTTGTTCAGCGTGAGCGCGGCATAGTCCGCTATGGCATTGAGTTGCTCGTCAGGGCTGAACACATTGCAGTAGTGCCCAATCCGTTCGGCCAGCACATTTCTCAACTTCATCTTTTTGAGCAGCGAGGCAAGCATGAACACCACTTCATCGGCATGGGGCAGCATAGGCTCAAGCATCTTGACCTGGCTGTTGATGTAGCCCGTCCAATAATCTACTATGTGCTTGGCCACTACATCGGCCACGGTGGTCAGGGTCTCTGTCTGGCTCTCCACCACCTCGTCCACCGTGCAGCCGCGGGCCTTCAGAGCCTGTTCGAGCTGAGCCGTGTCACAGCCAAAATACTCGCACAGTTTGCGCACATTGTCGGCCTTGTTGCCAGTGGGGTCAATGTCAACCTGCTTGCGCACAAAGTTCACCATCGAAAAGTCCCGGGGCGTGTCGGCGTGGCATATAATAATGTCGTAGGCTATGTCGCGAAGGTCGCTTACCGGCACCATCAAACTGTCAATGATACGCCCAAACACCTCGGGCCGCTCACCCACACTCAGTATTAGCGACAACCTTATGTCACTGGCTATTTGCTTTACCTTCAGATTCTTGGCCTCCTTGTCCTCTGGCTCAAAGTACACTGACAGGGCCTTGCACATCTCGTCCTTAATTTGGGCGAGCTGCGTACCATATTTCGTGCAGCGCGCAGCATCAAGCACACCGGCTATGGCGTCAAGATTGCGAATGATGGCCTTTGAACCGTCATTGTTGACTGTGGCCACATCATGCCACGTTTGCCCGGGGTTGGCAAAGTGACGTTTCACAAACTCATTGCGCATAAAGCTCTGCTTCAGATTGTCAAAGTAGTCGGGGTAGTCTTCAAAGGTATGCACACATTTCTCTTCACTCTTCACCACGCCGTCGCTATAGCCGTCAAACACCCCGTTCTTGCCCGACCAATAAAAGTCGCGCAGCGGATAGATGTTCTGGAATGCCGCCGTCTTGAACAGCCCCCCTGGCTTAACCCAGTGGTCAAGCCATGTGTCGGGCTTGATTATTTCAGGAAACACCGTGTCAAAGCGGTTCCAGTGGGCGTCAAGCTTGTCCGGGTTCGACACATTGTCGGTCTTGGTCCTTTCAAGGTCGATGTTGAACTTAGTGGCTATCATGAACAGTGGCGCAATGCCGTTGGTGCTGTTCAGCATGTGTGCACGCTCCTCGGGGGTGGCGCCTATGTTGTCTTCAATCCAACTGTTAATGGTCTCGCCAATAGTAGCCTCGGCTTTTTGGTCGTTGTGGTGGCAGAACAGCACACTGCTGATGCGCAGCGAACGCGAATACTTGTTGAAAAGGTACGCCACCTTGCCGCGACGCAGCATCTTGGGCAACACCGAGCCTATCTCGCGCTCCTTATATTTCTCGCGCGAGCGCGCGCCAGGAAAGTCAAGCAAGTCAAGCTTGTGCAAAAAGCGACGATCCTCAGCCAGCTCGGCCGGCAGCTCAAAGGTGAGCTCGGCAGCCAGGGCCGAAAGGTTGCCCTTGTGAAAATCGCGCGCCAACACATTGCCTCGTGCATCATACACATCGGTGTAGATCTCGTCATGACCTGTGTCGGAGTGTATGCCACACACCGTGTCAAGCCACTCAATTTTGAGCAGCGTGCCCTTGTCGCGCAGCACAGCTGTAAACGGCACATACACGTCCGTTTCAAAACAAAGTTTCTTATACTCGTTTATCAGCACACCGAACAGGTGGTTTAGCTCTTTGTTACGGTTCCACAACAAGCCGAACACGTCCACCCACTTGTCGTAAGGCACATACTTTATCACCGGGGCCACCACCTTGCCAAAGTTCGACTGGTTCACTGCCCCGGCCGCATTGCCCGTCACGTCGTGCAGATAGTCCACAATGTCTCTTATATCGTCCTCGTCGATCTTGTCCTGCACAGCCACGCGCTTCGACCACAGAGCGCTCATCTCCTCTAATGCCTGGTTGATGTCGTCGTAGCGCAGCACATTGTCGGGGTCTATCTTGATATCGTTGTAGTAAGAGTCTGCTATAAGCAGAATGATGTCTACCACCGACAAGTTGCGCACACGCACGTAGTCGCGCATCAGAGGGTTACCCCCGTCCAGTGTGAAGCGTGTCACTACACCTGTCGACTCAATCTTGGCATTGTTGCCACCGCTTGGGTTAATGTCGTCGATAAAGCTGTAAGCCTTGCCACCATTGGTAATGACAAACGGCGAATTGGGCGAAGAAAGCAAACTGCTCATCAAGTATGACTTGCCCACCTGGCTTTCGCCATAGGCCGCCACCGAACACTTCTCCTCCAATGCCGCATATATGCGCTTGAGCCGGCGTCGCCAGTCCTTGAACGTGTTGCAGGGGAACGACTCTTTGCCGTGCTCCTTGGCCCACGCAATCGAGCCGTCAACCAAATCTATGTGTTGTCTTATATCTTGTAACATGATGAAACTACTTGTTAAAAGTCAAATGCTCCCGTGTCGAGCCAGTATTGCCCGTCAATGCCAAGGCTCTGAATGTGTACCTCCAAATTGCCCTCTGTCACATCGTTGTCGTTACGGTCCGTAATGGCAGTGATGCTAAGGTCCTCTTTGTTGTCTGCGTCGCGTTCAATGGTTATCCTGAACGGCATACGTTTCTTTAGCGTATCCACCGCCTCGCCCACAAGGCCGGCCACCTTGGCGTCGGTCAGACAGCCCTCGTCGTTCAGCAGGGCCTTCTTCCTTATGCGATCGGCCATCTTGTGACGGTTAAAGTCTATCGTATACAAGGCACGGCTTGGATACGAGTCCATACCAATCTGTCGCACATTGAGTGTCAGCGGAATGCTGCTCACTGTCAGGTCACCACAGCTCTTGTCGGGAGTAATCAAGTAGTCGATAGGCTGCCCGTCGCGCGAGGCTTCAATGTAGTTGACCGTCGACGTCAAGTGCTTGTCAAGCAAGTCAAGGTTGATGGAGAACTTGTCCAAATTAGAAAGTGCCGAAGCATAATGACCAATCACACCGCCCATGGCTACAATAGTCTTGGCATTCTTAACGTGGCCTGTATTCTCGCCAAAGGGGTACCAGTCGCCTACATAATAGTTGTTGAGCACAATGAGACGGTTGGGTGACACAGAGTAGTATTTCAAAAATATATCACGTATGGCCGGGAGCGATGCTGGACGCCCCGAAAGCAGCACCACATCGCAGGCGTACGAAAACATAATGGTGGCCACTTTCTTGAGCAAGGGCTCAAACTCCTTGTGCACAATTTGTTGCACCGCTTCACTGTCGTATTTCCACGACAACTCGGTCACATTTATGCCCATACGTTCAGCAAAACCATTTATTACCATCGCGTTAGGCGGGCATTCTGCAAATACATCGGCATATTTCACAACACAATTCTTGCTGCCTTCCTTCATCAATTCAAGAAAGTGGCACATCAGCGGCATCGAATACTGAATGTTAAAGTCCCTTCGAAGCATTCTGTCGGCTACTGTCTGACCATTATAGTCCTTACCAAAGAAGTCCTTCATCTTTTGACGATACTGCTTGTCCGTAAGGCCCTCCAACTTCTTCCTGAACGCACTCTCCGGGCCAAGTATCATGACATGTTTGACCAAGGCCTGCAACATGTCGTCGCCAGCAAAGTAATAGCTGTCGTAAAAGCGCGGGTCGGGCGTGATGGTGGTTACGTCTCCCTTAGTATAGGTGTATTTGCTCACCATCAAATCGGTAGTGCCGGCACCTATGTCGAGCGACCCAACCGTAATGCTTGGCTGCGTGTCGCCATCTTCCATCTTGCCATAAAGACTGAAAAACTCGCTGCAGCAACCCTTGTACTTCTGACCGACCTCGCCATACATATACACCAACTGCGCACAGGTGGCCTCGTCGTAGTACCATGCACGTTCGCCACTTCTTGGCGTGACCGCAGGCACTATCTCAACCGATTTGCCCGGAGTGGTGTTGTCTGCAGGATCATCGTATCCAAAGTTTTCAAGCAGCACAACCGCATCTTTGGCGCATTGCACAAGCGCGTCGCGCTCCACTCCCGACATGGCAGTGGGGCATGTTACTACCACGCGGCGTATACGACGCGGCACTGAAGGCTTGCCAAATCCGTTGCGCACCGAACGGTACGACTCGCTATTTATCTGCGTGCGTGCTTGTACCAGCATTTCCAAAAAGGCAAAAGTCATCAGTGAGCGGCGAGAGTAATGGAACGAACTCCCGCCATGGCCGCCTAAGTCAAGTTGGCCGTCACGCTTCAGCTGGTTGGTAATGCCGCGCAAGTTCAGTATGTGGCTGTCAGGTTCGCCGTCAAGCACCATAAATTTCCATTCTTCCTTGTTCGGACGCCAGTCCCACAAATAGCGTTTGGGACTCGAGTAGGTCGATAGCGATTCTGCATCACCCGTGCTTAAATGTATGAGTGTGTTGGCCTCCTCGCCAAGGCGCACCAAACTGGGGTATACAAACTGACGGCTGTCTTTCATGCCAAAATCGCCAAAACTGGCCTTACGAAAGGCCAAACGCATGTCAAAAGGCTTGTCATGCTTGTTCACAGCAAGGCCATCGTCTGTTTCAACCACCAAATTGGTATAATCCGTCAGCTCAAGTTGCCGCACTTGGTTGAAATTGGCATGGTCCTCAATAAGCAGTGCAGTGGTGCGCGAGTTGCCAATGTCAACCACCATGTCCACGTCCTTCACCTCCACATCGGTGTCTTTGTACAGCTTTATTCGGGGCAAAGCTCCTTTTTGCGCAAGATAGTTAATCAAAAATGCATACGAGGCTATGTAAGATGTGCGGCGCACGCGAGTGCCTTTTAATTGCTGCACCTGTTGTACATCGGGGTGAACCAAATGCAACAAATAAGTGTCCACATAGTTGCAGCTATTATCGGGCGAGCAATAATCCATCACCATAAACTCGTTACTGCACAACTCAAAGTCCATGTCATTCTTAAAGGCGTCCGGAAACACCGGGCACTCCATGTAGCCATCCTCCTCGTAGCACGCTCGCGTGTCAAACGCAAGCACCACGTTGTAATGCTTTATACCTTTGTCCTCACCAGCAGGCAGCAACTTCATGCGGGCCCAATTAAACGGGCCAAACTCAAAACGCTTGGCTGTACGCTTGAAAAAGTATGGCAGCGGAAGCCACACTCCCTCGAAACGCGCTAAATCGTTGCTGCGGTCTGAAAAACTCATGCAGTAGATTTCACCCTCCACACCATTACAATTATCATCATCAATCCTGAGCGGCATGATACCGTCAAGTTTCAAGTCGTTCACATCTATCTCTGCAGTCGAGTCATTCAAATATCCACCCCTAAACAGTTCCTGCTTGTTATAGTAATAGCAAGCGTCCTCCGTGCGCAGTTCATGTACTGGCGCGAGCAGCCATTCGCCTTGAGCTGTGTCGTGCCATTCATGATACCACATCTTAAATTTATCCTGGGTGCTTATGTCTAACGATAGCGTAATAACTTGAATGCCCGAATTGGCAATCAATGAGTGCTCTTGTGCCATATATAAAATCTAAAGTTATACCATATATGTCTCTGTAAATGCCCTAAGTCTGTTGATACGAATGGTGTAGTGCCAGTGTCAGATTTTAAGGTCGAAGCGTGGACGCAATGAGTTATGTGTGCCGAAACCAAAACTTATTGACTGATACCCGACATTATATAAACAAAATTTGAGCATATACTTATTACACGTTGACTGAATTGGTTAACAAATCAATAAGTTAATGGATAAACGAGTCGATTCCTATTTTTGCAAAGTCTGCAATCTCTATTTATTATTAACAGATTGAAAGAGTCGGCATATCCTCTCATTACCCCGTTAGCTTTACTGCTCGAAAACTAATTCTGACAAAATGTATGCAAATATAATTGTTTAAGAATTACCCCCCATTTTATACAAACATTAACATGGAGAATAATGTTGTATGTGTATTTGAGATAAACGCCATGACCAACACTTCATTCAGAGATAGCAGTTGTCAAAATGCTTGACTCCCCAAAAGCCCAATCGCGTAGCAGTGGAAGGATTTATTCCACGTCATAATGTCACTCCACACTTGCACGCCAAGGTTGCCATTCTGCAAATACACAAATATTGCACATATATATATAATAATATACGCGCGAGGCCGTAGTATTATATATATGTATGAGCCCACCCCCTCCATGCCCAACCGCCCATCATGTTTCTGCCCTCAGCCGCCCCGTCACAAAAACACCGTCAAACCGCACGTGCCACCCCGATTTTTTTCTCGGATCAGTACACAATCCGCTCCCCCATAACAAAAAATCCGTCCTCCCGTAACAGAAAACCCCGCTTCGCGTCAGCCCAAAAACAGTCCGCCGCCCCCTCCCTCGGCGTCAGCCCTTATGTCTCTTGAGGCCACCCGGACGATAGTCCGTGGCCGTCCGCCGCGCAGCGGCCTTATGTGTATCTTATGAAAACTTATGTTCCTTATGTTCCCGCGGTAAGCGGCAAGCACAAACGTCAAATCTTCTGTTCTTATGTTCTTCTGTCCTTCTGTTTCCCGCGTTAGCGGCTTCCGACTCCCGCTACGGCGCCAGCCCTTATGTCTCTTGAGGCCACCCGGACGGTAGTCCGTGGCCGTCCGCCGCGCAGCGGCCTTATGTGTATCTTATGAAAACTTATGTTCTTATGTTCCCGCGGTAAGCGGCAAGCACAAACGTCATATCTTATGTCCTTCTGTCCTTCTGTTCTTATGTCTCCCGCGTTAGCGGCTTCTGACCCCCGCCACGGCGCCAGTCCATCAGTCCTCCGCGTTAGCGACCTGTCCCCAAATTCTTGAAAAACATGTTCTACAGCACAAACCTGCAAAATATCCACCCCAAAACTTGGCATATACACAAGTAAGCCCTACATTTGCCCCGTTGGACATAAAAATCCCCGCCCGACTGCGCACCGGCAAAACAGCACTTTTGCCCGCCAGCGGGCACAAACGGTCATGTCCGCCGCCCGAGAGCGC
>OFMS01000697.1_pt1 | contig 31414 bp, 41 predicted proteins | sample 1541871 | NCBI WGS metagenome assembly OFMS01 (sample SAMN04209251, study PRJEB22552) | human gut metagenome | biome: gut; material: feces | host: Homo sapiens | place: USA: Oklahoma
TTCTGATTTCCTGCTTAGTGGTGTCGCTGGTAGGCGATTAGTATTCAGTTTTGAAGGTTCGGGTCAGGTTGGCTCGATGATGGAAAGCTGTCTAATAGCTTAAAAGTTTTTGTTCGCAAATTTACTTGTAATTCCAGTTTCTGTTTTATAAAATCCAAAAATCAGAAAAATAATTCCAACAACTACTCCTGCAAATACGGTAGTCTGTGTAGAAATATTAAGAAGAAGTAAGGATATACACAAAACGATTTCTACCAAACCTAATGTTTTGCCAATACCAATAAAAATATTAGGTGCTATGCTTTGTGCATAATCCCAATGCTCTTGTGACTTCCGAGATGTAGGCGTATTGTATCCGTTACCGGATGTCATATCTTTTACCGGGTGCTTCTTTAAGATATATCCTACAAAAACCATAACAAAGGGTATGATGAAATTCAAAGCAATCAATCCATACATAAAACCATCTCCTTAGATAGTGTTCGTCATTAGCTTTATTATACTACGGGCAGTCCTGTTTTGGAATAGATAAATTGTAAACTTGCTGGACGGGAACAGCTTGCAACGCAAGGTGTTCCCGGGCGGCAAGTCCGCAAAGGGGTAGCTGGCGCAGCCAGCGCAGGGGAAGCTTAGCGTCCCCTGTGATGATTGGCAGGAGCCGGAACGCTGCAGGCAATTATCCGCTTTCCGCAGGAAGCCCCCGGCAGGGCGCAACGCACCGGCTCGACCGGTGTATAATTGCGCCCTTACTCCGTAAGGGGTTCCCCGGCTACCCGACCTTTCACGCTTTCCGCAACAGCTTCCTTCATACCAGTTTGGGAAAATGCCTGTTTCAGAATGTCCATCACATCATCGTCTGTCAGCACTTCCGGCCTTATCAGGAAACTTTCCAACATAGCCCCTCTGGTGCAGAGCCGGTGCGTCCGTTCCTTCCGGGTAAGCTGCTTCATCTGGTGTTCCAATATCTTTTGTTCGTGCTGCGCCCGCCGCAGTCTGGCTTCGCCTTTGGCAAGCTCCCGGTTGAGCTTTTCCAGCTTTTCATTCATCACGGCAGCCCTCCTTCTTGGGGAGCAGCGTGTAAATACGGTTCGGTTCTCCCACACCCCGGCGCACCCGCAGGATCAGTCCGGCATCCTCCAATTCTTTCAAGGAACGCTTGACGGTCACGGAACTGCGGGACAAGGCCGCTGCCAGCTTCACAATGGGGAAACGGACAAACAGTATCCCGTTGGTATCCTCCGCACCTCCCGCAAGGGTGGCGTCCAGCAGGCGGGCATACATGACCTTTGCGGTACTGCTGACCGGCAGCCTCAGCATGGCGGTGGGAAGTGGCATACAGGGCGGCAGAACGGTGTCTGCGGTCATAAATTCAAAATCCATTTAGTCGGTTTTCTCCTTTCGCTTGGCTCGTTTGGACAGGTAACGGGGGCAGTCAATCACGACAGCCCGGAAGCTCTGTTTGCACTCATGCTGACACTTCCGGCACAGGTCGTTGTAGGTCACACGCCCCCGGTCATTGAGGAAGAAGGACAGCTCCAACTTCCGTTTCTTGCTCATTCTCGGCATGGTGCCTCCTATCATAGAAAATCCGCCCATTTCAGCCGTAACGGTGGAGATGGGCGGATAGCGGTTTTTGGTGTCATGTTTCGGGGCGATTTTCAAGAAAAATACGGCCATAGAGCCGCTTGGAAAAGCCCCATAGTATCACGGACGGGGCAGACTACACCCTGCCGATTTGTCGTGTTTGGGTAGCGTTTTGGTGTCAGTTCTGCCGGGTTTCCCTGATGTCGTTCCTGCCCCTGAATCTCACAGCAGCGTTTCGTTCCCGTTGGTACGCTCGCTGCGGTCAAGGTTCCTCCATTTCCTTGCCGCAGGTCGTTGCGCTACATCGCCGGGGAGCATATCCCATCAGGCCGGTCATTCGATTGGAATAATCCATCGATGAACTGACTTAATCATAGCTCATTTTTGAACCCTTTCCCGTATGTCCAGAAAGTAGGAATACCGCCCCAAAATCGAAAATTTCCACGATTTCGGAACGGTATGGTATAATGGTTATATATGCTCGAAAACCACATGGAAAGGGAGTGACAAACCGATGAAAGACCATGTTTCCTTGCAGGAACGGTTGAAAGATTTACGGGTGGAAAAGGGGCTGAAGCTGGAAGAACTGGCGGAAAAGACCGGCATTTCAAAATCTGCTTTAGCCAGCTATGAAAATGAAGAAAACCGAAATAAGGAAATCAATCACGGCAACCTTATCACACTGGCAGACTTTTATGAGGTGTCCATTGACTATCTGTTCTGCCGGACAGAAAACCGGGAGCAGATCAACACCCCGCTGTCTGAACTGCATTTGACCGATGAAGCTGTGGCGCTTCTGAAAAGCGGACGAATCAATACCCGGCTGCTGTGCGAGATGATGTCCCACGAAAAATTTGCGGAGCTGATGGCTGACGCAGAAATCTATGTGGACGGAATGGCTACCATGCGGTTCCATGACATCAACAGTGCGCTGGCTGCTGTCCGGGCAATGATACTGGAAGAACATCCCGAAGCTGCCGCAGACCGTTCCCTGAAAATTCTGGAAGCCGGTCAGATAGCGGAAGAAGATTTTTTCTGCCATGTGACACACAAAACATGGGACGCTATTCTTCACGATATACGCAAAGCCCATGAAAACGACATGGAGAGTGCGCCGGATACTACGCCCGCCGATGAACTGATAAAGGAAGTCCGAAAGGCCATGCAATCCCCCGGCGATAGGATACAGGAATTTCTGGAAATCTTCTGCAAGGCATTCCAGCTAAAATACAAGCGGCTCACAGACGAGGAAAGAACAACCCTGAAAAGGCTGTTCAAAAGATCGCCGCTGATTAAAAATTCCGGGATCAACTTCCGACGCAGGCCGTGGAAGTAGGAAACAGCCGTTGCGGGATTGGCTCCTGCAACGGCAGCTTTGAATCATATATGAATTTGGAAATCCCGAAACTCAAACAATCCATTTCCCTGTTTGAGTTTTCCAGCTCTCGATAATTTTGCAAATCCGGCTTCAATGTCAGCTATCAAAGAAACAGGAATATCCAACTGGTGGTGTCCGGGCAGAACTTTTTTTATTTTGTATTTCTGTATCCGCCTTATGGATTGATAGAATAACTGCGGGTCGGTAGTTGGGTAAAATGCATCAAGGCTTCCCTTGTATATCAAATCCCCGGAATACAAATAGTTTCGTTTTGGTTCGTAAAAACAACAATGTCCCGGAGAATGTCCCGGCGTGTGAATAACCTGAATTTCTCGCTCGCCTAAATTTAAAAAATCGCCATCATGTAAGATTCTTTGTGGCATACCTTGAAAAATCTGATAAGCGTTAATATCAAAATCTTTTGGGAAATCACAAGGAAGCCTTGTCAAATTATTCTTCACAACTTGCAACGGTATCGGAAACCTGACTGATAACCAGTCCTTTTCCTCTTCATGTACGGCGATATTATCAAAATACTTATGCCCGCCAATGTGATCCCAATGAACATGAGTAGTAACTGCCATAACAGGCAGCTCTGTTAGACTGTCCACAATTTTTCTGATGTTGGAAACGCCTAAGCCTGTATCAATGAGAATAGCGCATTTTTCTCCACATAATAGATAGCAATGTGTTTCTTCCCAGTGTTTGTATTCGCTAATAGAGAATGTATCACGGTCTATTTGCTCAATGGTAAACCAATTATCCATTCTGCATAATTACCTCCAACAACTAAATTTCCCGGCTAAAACCACTTTGCGTTTTCATCTCTGAAATGTGGTATAGTGCCATCTTTATAAGGGTCATATCGATTTTCATTGCAACCAAATTCTTTTAAGAGGGCAATCTTGTCATCTGGTGTCCATTCAATCAGTGATATTCCATCAAACGCTTCTACATTACCGTCGTCCATTTTATTCTTAAAATACCATTCAACGATAGTCTGATTGTCTTTATGGAAAAACTGTTTGATGTCCCATTGTAAGACGGTTCCCCGGGTATTCCATTCCTCAAACCAAAGTATTATCTTCTTTATTCCGTGATATTCCGGCCCCCAGCTTTCAATATAGATGGCATTATTTGAAAAAATATCGGATATACCTAAATCTTTCTTTGTAAGCCACATATCAAACCAAAGTCTGATAATTCTTTCTCTATTGTCCATTTCGCAGAACCTTCCTTGTTAATTTGATATTTCAGCTTCTTCGTCATGCTCTAATTCAATCACATTCAAAATTCCACAGTTCAATGCTTTGCAGATACGCAGTAGTGTTTCCATACTGATATGCTTTCCCTTGCCCATGTTGGCAATCATATTGGTGGTCAGACCGGCGGACAGCCGCAAGTCCTCTTTCCTCATGCCACGCTCTTTCAAAGTGTCCCATAGCGGTTGATAGCTGATGTGCATAGGCTCCCGCCTCTCTTTCCATCGTCAAATGTTCTGTACCCATTATAGCAGAAATCTTGCGTTTCCACAATATTTCTTGACCGCACCGCCGGTTCCGTCTGGATTGTGCTTTTCCTTTCTTCACTTTTATTACATTTAATTAGCCATAAGCTGCTTGATGCCCTGGCTTTTGGCCGCTGCGTTATCCGAGCCGTAGCCCTCCAGCAGATTGACCACGCCCCACACGGCAAGGCCAGCGCCCAGCGCCACGACGAGAGTTTGCAGGGTAGTAACGGCAGAAGCAAAAAACTGCATAAGTCCTCCATTTCTCCGGGGCAAGGCCCCGGCCATGAAAAAAGCCGCCATTTCTGGCGGCAGCTGATCCTCTGGCCACCGTGACCAGAGGTTATACAAAGGCGTCCGGGTCGTCGAGGTCGTCATAGTTGAGGATGTCCTCGTCCTCGCCTGAGAGCGCCTCGTCCGGCACGTCCACCTTGTAAACGGTATAGGTTTCGTTGGGGTTGAGCTTGTCCATCCGCCGCGTCACAAGGCTGTTGAGGTCAAAAGCGTTCTTCACCTTGTCAGCCTCGGCGGTGTATTTGTAGTTGGGATGCTGCTTCAAATCGTACTTCTTGGAGTAGAACGGCGGCAGGCCCCGAAGCTGCAAAATGCACCGATCTCCGGGCATGGTGGCAAGCTCGCTGGGGGTCATCAGCTCCCGGCCCAGCCGCTGGGTATTTTGGCTGTAGCTTTCGGATTGGCCCCGTGAGCGTCCCTCGGTCTGCATGGAGATGGTGGCCTTACCCAGCCAGTTCTCGGATATTTCCTTGATGGTGGAGCTTTCGCGTCCGCCGAGGAACAGCACACTATCCATGTTGCCGAGGATGGTTTCCGCGTTCTTATCATAGATGGCCTTGCATTGGGCCAACTGCTGATACAGCAGGCACAGGCTGATCTCACGGGAGCGGATGACGGCCACCAGCTTTTCAAGCTGGGGCACCTGTCCCGTATTGGCCGCCTCGTCCCACAGTACCCGCACATGATGGGGCAAGCGGCCCCCGTGAACATTGTCCGCCCGTTCACACAGGAGGTTGAACATCTGCGAAAAGGCCAGCGCCACAAGGAAATTGTAGGTGCTGTCCGTGTCGCTGATGCAGAAAAAAGTAGCCGTCCGGCGATCTCCCATGCGGTCAAGCTCCAGTTCATCATAGGACATGATCTCCCGAAGCTGGGGAATGTCAAAGGGGGCCAGACGTGCGCCGCAGGAAATAAGTATGCTTTTCGCGGTCTTGCCGCTGCTTAGCTTGAATTTACGGTATTGCTTCACGGCGAAGCAATCCGGCTTGCGTTTGGCAAGGCCGTCAAACATATAATCCACGGCGTTCTTATAGTTTTCGTCATCCTCCTTGACCTCCATGCCGGAGATCATGTCCACCAGCGTATTCATATTCCGATCCTCGGCAGGCCCCTCGAAAATGATGTAGGCGATCAGGGCGCAGTACAAAAGCGTTTCCGCTTTCGTCCAGAACGGATCGCCCTCCTTGCCCTCGCCCTTGGTGTTGGTGATCAGGGCGTTCACGAATTTCAGGATGTCGGCCTCGCTGCGGATATACGACAAAGGGTTGTAGTGCATGGACTTGGAAAAATCTATGCTGTTGAACACCTTGATCTGATAGCCTCGGCGCTGGAGAAAGGCCCCGACCTGCCCCAGCACACCGCCCTTGGGGTCTACCACCACATAGGAAGAATGTGCCTGCAAAAGCTGCGGCGTGAGCCAAAAGCGGGTCTTGCCGGAGCCGGACGAGCCGATGCCGCAAAAATTGAGGTTGCGGGCATTGGCGGGATTTTTGGGGCGGGTATTCATGGTGAGCCGTTCTGTGGCGGTCAGCAGCATATTGTTTTCAAGCTTGGGATTGACAAAGGGCTTGATGTCTTTTTCTGTTCCCCAGCGGGCCGTGCCGTACTCGGCATCGCGGCGAAATTTCTTTGCTTTTTTCGCCTTGTAGTAGATCAGCAGCCGGAAACCGGCTGCGCCCACAATGCCGACAAGCCAATCCAGCGGGGCAAGGCCGGGGGCAAAGCTGGCAAAGGCCGCGCCGATGGTCTGGCCCAGCCCCAGCAGCTTTTCTCCGAAGCCCGCACCAGCGGCCAGACGGTACGCCGTGCCGATTTTCAGGCAAAACCAGCCGATGAACAGGTACGGGATATTAGGAAGAACATACTTCCTGATTTTATCTGTCGCCATGCACCGCCTCCTTTGTCAGTTCCCGCTGGGGCTGCTTTTTCACCTGTTCCTCTGCCTGCCGGAGCTGCTCCCGGATCGGTGTCTGCCGGGACTTGGCCCGTTTCAGCTCCAAACGGGAATACTCGGCAAAGCAGCCTGTGATGGCGTCGGCCTGCCGTGCCTTGAACAAAAGCAGATATTTTTCATCCCCTACACGGCGGATGGCGTAGTCCACGCCCCATTTCCGGGCCACCTTGTCAAACAGCTTGGGCGTGTCCACCTCAATAGCGTTGATGTCCCCACCGTGGCCCATGAGCTTTCGCACACTCTGCTTGCCGTGGGGTGTCTGCGCCTTGCGGTGCGCCTTGGCAATTTTCCGGCCCACGGCGGCCACCACATAGGCCAGCGCACGGGCGGTCAGCTTGGACGCCTTGACGCTGACGGCGATGGTCTGCCGGGACACTTCATCTCCGACGATAGCTTACACCTCCTTTGCCCTCTGGCCACCGTGACCAGAAGCGGCCTATCTGTCCTCGCGGCTGGTGGGGAGCCGCAGCTTTTCCTCGTTCAGCGCCGAACGGTCTATGACCTCCTGATACGCCGCCATCTGCTCCCGGATATTCAGCTTGGGATAGGCAAAGATGCGGTGCTCCGGGGGAATATCCTCCATCCCGTGATACCGCTCCTCAAAGCTGCCGCCGTTATTGAACACATAGCCGCCGGGGGCAAAATGGCCGCCCTCGTTGATCCGCACGTCCCGCCCGTAGGCTTCAAAGTCGAAGTAGGGCAGCACATTATCTGGCACATCCAGCATTTCCATTTCCTCGATATAGGCCCGGCCCAGCGCCTCCTCACTGTCGATACCGGGGTAGAAGTCATAGCAATCCAGATTTTGCGCGAGGTTGATCAGGTCATGGACGCTGCCCGTGTATTCGCCGCTGTCAATGACGGCCTCAAACTTTTCAATGTCGCTCTGGTCGAGGTCAGACAGCACATGGGCCAGGTGGTTCAGCTCGTCAATGCTTTCATACTCGCCCAAATGGTCATACAGGCCCAGCACATCACCGTCGAATGAGGTAATAAAGATTTCCTCATACCGTACCCCATCCACGCCGATGCGCTTCAAGAGGGCCTGCACCTCCTCCGTGGTGGCCGGGAATTTCAGCGTTTCGCCTACAAGCCGCCCCTCGTTGTATTTGCCGAGGTTGGTAATGTAGGCTTCAAACAGGGATGACATTTTCAGCACCTCCTTGTCAGAACATCGTATATGCCGCGCACAATGTACTCGGCGCAGGGCAGCGCGATAGCATTTCCCAGCGCCCGGTAACGGTGGGCGGACAGGATTTCCTCACCATCCGCGCCGCACTTTGTCCAGCCCTCCGGCAGCCCCATGAGCCGTTCACATTCTCTTTCCGTGGGAAAGCGGACACAGCCCCCGGCAGGATCGTCCTCATACCAAAAGGCAAAGGGACTTACCGCGCTGGCTAACAGAGTGGGAAAAGGGTCAGTTGGCAATCCGAAGCTGTTTCGGAACGCCTCCGTTGTCCGCTCCTTTGCCGATGCCCGCATACGGTAGCATTGAAAGGGTCGGGTGATCGGTACACGCCGCCCTGCTTCAATAAAAGAGCCTCGATCTCCGCAGGCGGCGGACAGCCAGCAATCTCCGCCAGACGCAGAAATTGACTGCACTGCGCGGGGCTTAAAAAGTATTTCGTGGGAACATTGTCCTCCAAAGTCTGCCACAACAAAGACGCGCTGCCGTCGTGCCAATCGGGGGCTTGCCCAATGCTGGGCATCCATGAGCCGCCATGCGAGATCGGGCGTATGCCCTCGCACCATTCCGGCTCCTGCCCATCTTCCAGAAGCAGGCATTGAAATATCGGCGGCTGTGAACGCTGAGAGCACGGCTCTAAAGTCCATCCGGTCATTTGAAAAAAACGCTCCCATGACGTTCTCCCAAACAGCGATTGCTGGAAATATACCATTTGTCGCCTCCCTCATTTCACGGATAATACGGATCGCATGAAAGAACAGACTGGATTTTTCCCCGGCAAGACCGGCCCTGTTGCCGATCTGTGAGAGGTTCTGGCAGGGTGAGCCAAAGGTGATGATGTGGACAGGCGGAATGTCGCCGCCATTCAGCTTTGTCACATCTCCTAAATGCGCCATACCGGGAAAGTGGCGTTTCGTGATGGAGATAGGGGCTTTTTCGATCTCGCTGGCCCATGCAGGCACGATACCGCAGCGCACCGCCGCCAGCGGGAACACGCCGATCCCGTCAAACAGGCTCCCCAGCCGGATCTCGTTCATATCAGCGGCGGCCCTGACGCTTTACGGTCAGGATGCCGTCCAGCGTGGTTGCCGTGATCCCCAGCCGCTGGGCAACAGCCACATCGTTTTTCATGCTTTCCGTGGAGATACTGCCGCACACCACCAGCACATGAGAGCGGCGGAGCAGGTCACGGCCCATGTCGATGCCGCTCTTGTGCTCCTCGGGAACGGCGTCGTTCAGGAAAAGGGGCTGATAGAGCGTGGGGCAGATGGGCGAAAAGCCCGCCTCATAGACAGCGCGGCAATACTTGGCGGCCTGCTCTGTCGCCTCGCAGGGATCGCCGCTCCACGCGGCGGTGATATACGCAAGGGGTCGTTTCATTGTGAAAACCTCCGTTTTTATATAATGTAGTGGGTCAACCTTTCCCCACCCCTTTTCCAATCTTGGAAAAGGGGGCGGTTCTGGAGGATATACCCCCGCCGCTTGCCGGAGAAAAAGCACAGCCGGGGCAGGCGGTCAAGGGCAAAGCCGCCGCACACGGCGGGGCGAAGCCCCCTTGACAGCCCACTCCCGCCTGTGCTCGATTACGGGCGGCGACGGGGGATATAACCCAAAGAGCCTGTCCTATCGGGGCAGCAAAAAGCCTCTGGTCATGGTGGCCAGAGGTCGTTACTTCTCCATATCCATTTTCTTGTCGGGCTTGGCAAGCTCGGGCGGCTGCCGCTCTTTCCAGTCCTCCAGCAGCGTCATAATCTGGTCTTTCATCTGCCGGGGCGTGGCCTCCTTGCCAAAGAACTTTTCCAGTTCAGCGCCAGTAATGATCACGTCACGATCCTCCTTTTTCTTTTCTTCACACAAAATACCGTCGATCACATCCGGGGAGAGCTTGTTTTCCTTGTCCAGCTCGCGGAGCCGCTTTGCCTGACCCTTGGAGGGCGAAGCCTGCTGGCCCTCAATGGACACGGCGATATACTTCTGGTGCTTGGGGCGCACACGGGAAATTTCCACAGCCGGGGTGAAAGACAGCTTTCCGTCATCCATCGTCTGCTTCAATTCCGGCACAAGATCATTGAGCCAGATATACCGCTGCACGGTTTTCACGCTCATGCCGTTGCGTTGGCCCACGCTTTCAAGTGAGAGCTTTCCGGCCTCGGCGCTGTCGCCGCGCGCCCCCTGATGCTTGATGGCCTCATACTGCATTTTCAGGGACATAGCCTTTTCGCTGGGCAAAATCGTTTCGCGCTGACGGAGGTTGTCATCCGTCATAGCGAGAATGGCCTCGTCATCCGTCATATTGCGGACGATACAGGGCATATTGCGATACCCGGCAAGCTGGCTGGCCATCTGGCGGCGGTGGCCCGCGATGATCTCATAGCCGCCGCCCTCACGGGGACGTACCAGCGCGGGCTGGTTGACGCCGCCGTTGCGGACACTCTCCACCAGAGATTTCATTTCCGCATCGTCACGGACACCGAAAGGATGATCCTTGAAAGGGTGCAGGTCGGAAAGGTCAAGATAGACGATTTCCTCTTTTTCGGCGCGGGTAGCGTCGCGGGGTGTAGGCGGCACTTCCGGGGCCGGAGGTGCTGCCTTTTCCTCGGGGGCTGCATGGGTTTTGCCAGCCTTGGGCGGCTTGGTCTGCTCCGGGGCCACTTTTTCCGCCTTGGACGGGCGGCCACGGCGGGGCTTTTCCGCCTGTGCCTCTTTCTTGGCCCCCGGCTCGGTAGGCGCAGCTTTTTCGGATTTTGCGGGGCGGCCCCGTTTGGGCTTGGTTTTCTCCGGCTCCGGCATGGGCTTTTTCCATTCCTGCTTGCTGTACTCGGTGACGGAAACAGGCTGGGCTTCCGGCTCCTTGGGGATGTCCGTCGGAGCATCCTTTTCCGGCGTGGAACGCACAGCGGAAAGGTCGATCACCTTTGCGGACGGAGCGGGGCCGGCGCCCACATCTGGGATCTCGGCCTGCTCCTTTTCCGGGGCTTTTCCCGGCATTTCAGGCGGGGTCTGTTCCTCCGTGGTAGGGGGATGCTTGTTTTCTTCTGCCATGACACGAATAACCTCCTTGACAAGAATTTAGGCCACGCCGCACGGCTGGCCCATATCAGCACACAGAGAAAACGCTGTCTGCATACAAAAACACCGCCTATGTCCTGTTAGGCGGTGCATTGTGTAAGGCTTGGCAGCTCATTTTCAGTTGTTTTTCTCTGTGTGCCCTTGTCAAGCGATGTTTTGGATGTAGGTTGAAAAATGACCAAATATATAAACAGGCAAAGAAAGCGTGCTGAAAAGGTACGCTTTACAGAATTGAAAAGGAGGCAACACATGAGTGTGATATTAGAAACCAAGCAGCTTTGTAAGTTTTATGGCGCAGGTGAGAATCAGGTCAAAGCGGTCAATCAGGTGGACATTCAGATTGAGCAGGGAGAATTTGTCGCAATTGTTGGAAAGTCAGGTTCCGGTAAAAGTACATTACTTCATATGCTTGGAGGGCTTGATACCCCGACAAAAGGCAGTGTTACTTTAGCAGGGAAAGATTTATACAGGATGAAGGAAGATGCCCTTGCTGTTTTCCGCAGAAGAAAAATCGGATTTGTTTTTCAGGCATTTAATCTGGTTTCATCTGTTAATGTCTGGGAAAATATTGTACTGCCACTGGGGCTGGATGGAAGAAAAGTGGATGAAGCGTATGTAAATGATATTATTGCAACTCTGGGGATTGAAAACCGGATTTATAATCTGCCAAATCAGTTATCCGGAGGACAGCAGCAGAGAGTAGCAATTGCAAGAGCACTGGTGAATCGTCCGGAAATTATATTTGCAGATGAGCCGACGGGCGGTGCGTAGTTAGTAGAAACAAGATCATAAAAAAACAATATCCATTTCTCCGTCCTCGTGAACAGTGATTGACTGCACGAAGGACTTCCAGAAAGCATTCTTCTCCTGCGGAGAAAATGTTCTGTATATCTCCTCATAATCCTGTTCAAGCAGCTTCTTCAGATCAGCAAGATCACGAGAAGGAGCAACAACAATGGAATCCAGTTCTTTTAGTTTCTCCTGAAAAGCGGAATAATCCCTTTTATATGTATCACGATCAATCAAGTCATCCATGTACAGTTCATACAGTTTCTGCATCTTAGTTCGTATCTTCGCAGCTTCAGCAGCAGGATTCTTCCGAGCAGGGTTCGTTCCGGTCACTTCGTATTCTGCCACATACTCGGACAGAGCAGGGCGGATATGTTGAAGAAGGTATTCTTCGACATAATCCTCACGATAACTGCGGTTCCGATCACAACTATGTGACTGATACCTCTGATTGCACCTATACGACGGATAGTGCTTTTCGGTTCCGTCAGAAAGAGTTCGGTGAGTTGTCTGGCCGACAAGATAATGATTGCAGGAAGAACAGATCAGAAGTCCAGTGAAGATATATGTTCGGTTAGAGTAACGCTGACGCACGTTCCGTTTTCCTAAAACCTGAATACGGTCGAATCGCTCTGGCTCGATTAGAGGCTCACAAAAATCAGGGTCATCACGATACATCCCTTTATACAGAGAGTTGCGAAGATTCCGGGAAATAGTGTCATAACACAAATAGATTCCGTATTTTTCTTTCAGATAGAGCAACGTCCCCCTCTTGGAGTTGGTCTGCTCAAAATGATCGAACATATCAAGAGCAAATTGCTTCCATTCCGGGTCAATGATAACGTGCTTCTCATCATCCAGTTTCAGACCACGAGGAAGGGAACCGGAAAGATAGGTTTTATTCTTCAGTTTGTATGCAAATACGTCTTTGATTCGATCGCTGTCACGATCGCACTCATCCTGTGCAACGGACAGACGGATGTTGATGTGCAGGCGGCCGTTCGTGGTGGTGGTGTCGTAGGACTCCGTGATCGCCTTCCACTGGACTCCGTTTGCTTCAAGTATCTCCTGAATTTTGTGATAGTCTCCGATATTCCTGAACCAACGGTCAAGTTTTGTAAAGAGAATCATGCCGAAGTTGTGAGCACGGACACCATCAAGAAGCCGGACAAATTCCTTCCGGCGAGTGAATTTCTTCCGGGCAGTCAGGGCCTCGTCGATGAAAGTGTCAACCAGCACCATGCGATTCACTTTGATGAACTCATCGAGGAGAGCGTCCTGCGCTTCCAGAGTGTCACCATGAAGGACCTGACCGTCATGAGAACAACGTATATATTTAACAACACGCAGGCCGAAGAGTTCCGGTTGCGGTCTGAAGTATGTACTATTCATAAAAACCTTCTTTCTGCCGTAAAAAAGCGTAAAAAAATAAAGCTATGCAGCAGCACAACTTCGTGGTAGAATAAAGGTTGCGAATCTGTATTCTATGAAGTTATGTGCTACATAGGAAATGATGGGGAAAGGCAGTTCTTGTCAGGGACTGTCTTTTTCTATGTTTAGATTTCAATATTGCATTTTATAGCAAGATAATACATATGCTTACAAGGAACTTTCCTCTTCTGGAAGTCCGGGCAAGTGCAACCGGACAAAGTGGTGTGATACTGTCCGCCTTCGGAACCTGCGAAAGTGCCTGTCTTTGCTTTTAGGTCAATATGTACAGGAGTAAGTTCACCATTCAGAGCACGACGTTTTCGCGCCTCGGCAGCTTCTCCACACACATCGGACCATTGACTCCATGCGTCGGATCGAGATGAAAAAGAAACGCATATATCACGAATCCATCCGATACAGAATCCGCCGCAAGTCAATGTGTACAGAATACCCATTCCGATCTCACCGGAAAGATACCGATGAAGACCAAACCATCCGCCGAACAAGGCGGCCCATTTATTATATTTTCTCATAGCAAACCCCACATAAATTTTTTCCTTGCCATCCTTCAAACCTCTTGGATGAATACATAATAGTTCACCACAAGGAGGGAATGATGGAAATACTAACATGGCAGGCAAGGACTGAAAAAAATGTAACATTGAAGCAGTTGGAAAAGATGACCGGAATCAGCAAAACGACACTGAATACGATTGAGAACGGTCTGACATCTCCGACGCTCCGGCAACTGGAAGCCATAGCGATTGCGCTTGACACGAAGATCAGTGCTCTCTATGACTCTGAATATAAATAAGTATATCACATGAGCTGCGATGATACGCAGATCACAGAACGATTTCCGTAATTACGGAAACGAGAGCCGAACCCATTCACGAAGCCTGAAAAAAATGGTAATATTTTCAAAAGGAGGCGATGAAAATGGATATTCGGCAGAAAATAATCGGACTGCTGAACAAGATAGACTCTGAAACTCTCCTGAAGAGAATATATGAGTTTATCAAGTACATATACATATATCAGTAGCCGACACGAAGAGAAGGGAATCCAGATGGGTTCCCTTTTTATTTTTTCTCTTCTGAAGTATTCCTTTTCTGAATAAGGTCCTTCGCCCTTGCTTTTATGCCATCCCTCACATCCTTCGGAAGTCCGACATATAACTCGACGATGAATCGGTCGAGGTCATCAAGTTCGTACTGCGAGCAGAGTTCATCAAGAACTGTCTGCGGCAGATCGGAAAACATCTCACCTTCTCCATCCATAAGCCAGTCATAATTCACATTAAACTCGCGGCATATTGATTTCACCATCTGATCGGTGAGGTTATTTATACCATTTTCAATTCTGCTGACAGTTTGCTTCGTGACACCGACTTTTTTTCCAAACTCTTCGAGCGTCAGTTTCAATGTCTTTCTGACATCTTTTACACGATCGCCTTGCGTCATAGATAATCACCATCCTTTCAAGTATCAGAATAGCACCGAGAAATCATGCTGTCAATGAAAAAGTTCCGTAAAGTGACAAAAAAGAGTTGACAGAGTAACGCGAAGTAACTATAATGTAACCATACGGAACAAACAACACACATCATCATAAAGGAGGCAACAACAGTGACAACGATTCAGGTATACAGAAATCGAAGGAACTCAAACAAATACATAGAAGTGCATAACGATGGACACTATCACAATTCATTAAAACAGTATCTGTACTGGGAAAGAAACGTCATTACAGGCGAACCACTCCCGGAACCAGTGAAGAATATCACCGGAGACAGACGGCTCCATCGTTGGAGAAAAGCGAACCTGAAAGAACTGCTGGAAGATTATGAGCCAGTAACAGCATAGAAGAAAGGAGGAAGACACATGGCAGTAGCACTTGAAACCGAAAGAAAGGAATTAGAGAACCAGACGAAGGACATCGAGGAAATGATCTCACTGCTGAAGCAAGCCTTCATGTGAAAGGTGTGTTCCGATTCGAGAAAGATGACAGCGAGATCACGGCAGGGGCAGAGGTATATGTCACTGCGGCAGGCAAGATGACAACAACTGCATCAGGAAATACTGCGGCCGGATTCGCAACAGAAGCGGCAAAGGCAGCAGAAACATCAGTGCTCGTCAATATCAACGCATGAGAGAACTGATTGCGCTTCGCCCTGTACTGTACCACGCACATCAGTATAGTACAGGCGAAAGCCTTCCGGTGAACGATCAGGAAATGACAGAATTGTGGCTCAAAGCAGGAACTGCAATGTGGAAGGAAGACGAGCCAGAACCACAGGCAGCGCAGGCAATTCCGGTGACAGCCGTTGCAGGTATGCCGGGAATGAGCGATGCAGGCACTGATGGACTGATCGGACGTATTCCAGAGACACCGGAAAGAAAAACCGCTCCTGCGAAGAAACCGACAAGAACCACAACGAGAAAGAAGAAAGCATGACCTTCAAAGACATCATAAAGAGGGATGTGCAGCAGACTTTTTTGAACGTGGATGAGTTCTCGGAGATACACACAGTCAACGGAAAGCCGATGGCAGTGCAGATCGACAACAACGAGCAGATTGAACGAGAGAAGAGATACAGTCAGCACATGGACGGAATATACGTCAAACAGGTGCTCATGTATGTATCTGCGGAAGATTATGGACCGCTCCCGAAGCAGGGAACAGCCGTGAGTCTGGACAAGAGATCATACAGAGTGGCCGATGCGATTGCTGAAGATGGAATCTATTCGATCACGTTGGAGGCGAACAGAGGATGATTACCTATGAGGTAAACAGGGCAGAACTGGAACTGGTTGAGAAGAAACTGGGAGACATGAAGAGCAAGGCCCCACAGGTATTCAAGAATGCCGTGAACAAGACTGCAAGGCAGGCAAGGAAACGAATCGCGCAAAGTGCAAAAGGAGCCTATACAGTTAAGCAGGTCGGATTCAATAGTCACATGAAGATCAAAAATGCGTCAACAGGAAACCTCACGGCATCGGTGGATGCGGATGGAAAGCCTCTGACGCTCGTGCGATTTAAGAACCGGGCAGGCAGACCGAAAAAAGGCGGAGCGGCCGCGGCAGCAGACATCGTGAACGGTGGTCTGAAGCAACTGGTCAGTTCGCAAGGCGGAAAAGCGTTCCAGTCTCTCCCGGCTGGATTGTCATGCCTGCCACACCGACTCTCTTTCCGAGAACGATCACGGAATTTGCTTCGATGGCACTGCTTCCTGTGTTCTTGTAGTCAATAGACTCTCCGCGCTGCCAGTATTCTGCTTTACTCATTGCGTTTGCCTCCCTTCTCTTATGCCAGTTCCAGTTTTGTCTCTACTTTGGCACCCGGATTCTTCACCATGCCTCTGTAATCCATGACAGAGATGCCCCAGTCAAGGAAGATGTCCCACACGAATCCAAGCTGACCCGGTGCTTCCATACGACGAATGTTCGGGATTTCCTGACCGTTCAGGTAATCAACTTCGATTCCGTCGCAGTCTCCGGCTGCTCCGAATAACCACCACGGCATCACGTTACCCATGCCACCGCAGAGTGCATTGATTGTCGGGTCTTCCACGACCTCGATCTGATCTCTGTACTGGTACAGTGGGTTGACTGCCTGTGTATTGTCTGTGGTGTTGATCGTCGGTGAGTTGAACAGTGTGTACATATCAAACTTCATGCCGGAAGGAACGACGATCTGTGCAGGATTGATGATGATTGCTTCTCCGAACTGATCTTTCTGGTTCGCCAGTGCCATAATCATCGTCTGCATTGCTGCCTGTGTCACTCCTGTTCCTGTCTTCAGGAGGTTCTTGTGGTTTGAGCCGAACAGAGCAGTTCCGTCATAGATTGCCGGGTTATTGACAAGAATCTGGAATACCTGCTTGTTGATGGTCTTTCTCGCTGCTGCTGCGTAACGAGCCGGAAGGGATGTCACCAGAGAAATGTCATCGTCGATGAAGGCTTTTCTGGACAGGGTGAACTGTCTTCCGTATGTCTTCAGTTTTCTCTGCGGCAGCTTGTCATCGGTGAATACATCATGCTTCAGCTCGCCATTCTCCGGCACTTCCAGAAACTCTCCGACCGGGCCTGCAACATAATAATTGTCGTGGGTCTTGAAGTCCGGGAGACTTCCTTTCTTCGTGAATCTGTCGAAGGTGACTGCAACCTTCTTGTGTCCCTCTCTGTATGCTTTCTCGATCGTCTGGTCTAAGATTGCCGGGAACGCTGCCTCTGGATTGTAGAACCCTCTGGACAGGAGAGAATACAGTTCGTCGGAGTTTCTTCTGTTCAGTCCTCTCTCGCTTGTTCCGTCCATCTGAAGACACTCGATTGCAAGATCACGCATACGCATACCGATCATCTGTCTCGCTCCGTCTGCCGGGTTCTCGATCTGAAGACCTGCCTTCAGGAGCAGAGAGTCAACTGCTGCTCTTCAAGCGCAATGGACTGGTGATGCAGAGGGAAGGCAAAGACAGACTCCCGGTCAAAGTGTTCCATTCAAACTCCGTTCCCAAAATGGTTGAAAAAGTATATCAGGGAGAGAGAGGAATGGCAGGAGCACTCAAAGAGCCGATACAGTCAGATCTTCGCAAGAACCTCGAAGCAGAGATCAAGAAGATTGTGGGGTAAGCAATGACAGCAGCAGAACTTCAGAGGGACCTTGTGGAAGAAATGAAGAAACTTTTTCAGGAAATCACAACAGAGAATACGTCAGGGGAAACTGTGACAGGGTTGAATGTGTACGAACAGAACCTTCCAGTTGTGACAGATGACGAAGAAGATGAATCGCAGTTCTTTCCATATGCTCTCGTGAAATTAGAAACAGGGAAAACTGCGGACGATGATAGTCCGTGGGTGGTCGCAACAGAGATTCACTTCGGGATATGCGATCACTCAAAGAAGAATATCGGTCACAGACACATCATGAACATGATTCAGGATGTAGTGGACAGATTTGCAGCAGAGCCTCTTCTGAACAAGAAGTTCAGAGCGGAGCAGGACATCGAATGGGCCGTTCAGGATGAAGACACATATCCGTTCTACTTCGGAGGAGTTGCGATCTCATTCAACGTGCCGAAGATAGGAAGGAGGGAACCGAAGCATTATGCCGAGGAAGACAGATACTGCTGAAGCAGTAAAAGAGACTGAAACACAGGCAGCAGCCGAAGAAGTGAAACAGGAAAATCTGATGTATGTGGGATCTACGATTCCGGGCATCGGAATCCAGAACAGAGTATACACAGAGATTCCTGAAGCAGCAAAAGAAGCCTGCAAAGACGTACCGGAAATGAGAAACCTGTTCATTCCGGTCATCAAATATCCGCTTGCAGAGAAGATGCTGCGTGAAAGAAAAGGATATATCTTCAGTGCGTTCAGAAAGGCACTGGAATATAAAACAGAAGGAGGAAAATAAACAATGAGCAAACATGGAGTTTTTGTGCAGGAAGAAGCAACTGCGCTGACCGCGCCGATCACTGGTTCCTGTTCAATTCCGGTCGTTGTGGGAACTGCTCCGGTCAATATGGTGCAGAACCCGGAAGAAGTAATCAACACACCGATTCTCGCAAACTCGGCAGCAGAGGCGATGGCCGCACTGGGATATGTGGATGACTTTGAAAACTATACATTGTGTCAGATGATGTATGCGACAAATAACATCTATCAAGTGTCACCTGCGGTCTATATCAACGTACTTGACCCAACAAAGCACAAGAAAGCACTGACGGAAACAACTGCAACAGTGAGCCAGATGCAGGCGAAGATCAGCACGAAGGGAATCATCCCGAAAGGACTGGTTGTGAAAGCTGCATCAGCAACATTGACAGCAGGAACTGACTATACAACAGAGTTCGACACTGACGGAAGCCTGATCGTCAATCTGATTGAAGGAGGAAAGGGAGCATCCGCAACATCTATCACAGTATCAGGAAATGTGCTTGACCCGTCCATGATTACAAAGACGGACATCATTGGAGCGTATAACGCATCCACAGGAAAAGAAAGCGGTCTGGAAGTAGTAAGACAGGTATATCCAAAACTCGGAGTTGTTCCGGGATTGATTGTTGCTCCGGGATGGTCACAGATTCCAGAAGTCGGAATCGCAATGTCCGCAAAGGCAGCGAACATCAACGGAGTGTTCAAGGCGGTTGCACTGGTCGATCTGGACACAACAAAGGCAACAAAATACACGGACTGCAAGAAGATAAAAGAGGACAGCGGATTCACTTCTGCGTTCTGTTATCCGACATGGCCGTGCGTAAAGGTTGGAGATTATGTGTTCGCAATGTCTGCCGTAGTTGCAGCACTGATCGCATACACCGATGCAAGCAATGACGATGTGCCGTCCCTGTCTCCGTCAAATGAAATGCTCGGAGTGACAGGAACCTGTCTGGCAGACGGAACAGAAGTGACTCTCGATCAGGATCAGGGAAGCACAGTGAACACCTATGGAGTAGCAACAGCAATCAACATGAATGGATGGAAGCTGTGGGGCAACTACACAGGTGCATTTCCTTCCAGTAGAGACGCAAAAGACATCTGGCTCGCAGTCAGAAGAATGTTTAACTGGCACGGCAACAATTTCATTCAGACCTATTTCGAGAAGGTCGATGACCCGATGAACCATGTGCTGATCGAAAGCATCATTGATTCAGAGAACATCAGATGCGCGGCATATGCACCGGATAAATGGGCCGGAGCAGAGATGCAGTACCTCGCAAGTGATAACCCGATCACGGACACATTGGCAGGAAAGATCACATTCAGACAGCGCATCGCACCATATACACCTGCACAGGAGATTGACAACATCCTGTCCTATGACACGGATATGTTAAAGAACGCATTATCAGGAGGAGGTGAATAATCATGGGTATTGTTATTCCTGAAGTATTAAACCATTACAATGTATACAACGACAAAGCGAAGAAGCTGATCGGAATTTCCGGTGAGATCGAACTGGGAGAACTGGAAGCACTGACAGACACACTCGAAGGAGCAGGAGTGCTCGGAGAGATTGAGGATGCAGTCACAGGCCAGTTCGCATCAATCAAGATCAAGATTCCATTCTCTGTACTCTATGAGGATATGTTCAGCATCATCGACACAACGACTCCGCCGCAGTTGACTCTCCGGGCATCTATGCAGTGCATGGACCCGACAACCGGAGCAACTGGCTATTATCCGGTCAAGATCGTTGTGAGAGGAAAGGCAACGAACACAAACCTCGGAAAAGCAACAAAGGGAAAGAAAATGGAACCAGAGGTTGAACTGGAAATTCTGTACATCAAAATTCAGATCAACAACAAGACCACACTGGAACTCGACAAGCTGAACTTCAAGTTCGTGCTGAATGGAAAGGATATGCTGGCAAAAATCAGAAGTCAGGTATAAAAGGAGGATAAAAGATCATGAGTGAAGTTAAAAACGAAGTAGTAGAGCAGGCAGCAGTACAGGCAGAGGAAAGCAAGATGAAGTTGTCAAAGGTGTATGATTTCGAGGGCGCGAAAGTGTCCGAGATTGATTTCTCCGGTCTGGAAAACCTGACCGCAAACGATATGATTAAGGCGAACAAGGTCCTGAACACTTCCGGCAACGTGACAGTGCTGCCGGAGACGAATCTGGAATACACACTCGTCATCGCAGCATCCGCAACGGATTACCCGATCGAGTTTTACAAGCAGCTTGCACCGAGAGATGCAATCAAAGTCAAAAACAGAGTCACAAGTTTTTTCTTCGGAGAGGAATAAGAATCGACGAACTGTCGGAACTCCGAAAGTTATGCCTTGTCTTGTCAATGAACCTGAAGACAGGTCTGGATTATTTTCTGGACCTGTCTTTTTTTGACCTTTTAGACTTGTGCGATGACATGAAGGAGGTGAGCCAGCGTAAGTCATGAGTGAATATAAGGTATCGGTGAAGATTGCAGGTCAGCTTGAAAAGTCATTCAACTCTGCACTTCAGGGAGCACAAAAAGGACTGGAAGGGTTAGGCTCACTCGGAGTTAAAAGTGTACAGCTTGCAGCAAAGTCTCTGACGGCAGCAGGAGCAGCCATTGGAGCAGTCGGAGTCGCAAGCGTAAACGTCGGAAGAGAGTTCGAGGCACAGATGTCCTCGACAGCAGCAACAGCAGGAGCAACAGAAGAGGAATACAAGAAACTGGAAGCGGCCGCAATGGAGTGTGGAAGGACCACATCGAAGACGGCCACGGAAAGTTCTGCCGCCCTCGAATACATGGCCCTCGCTGGATGGTCAGTAAATGATTCTATCTCGGCATTGCCGAGCGTTCTGCGACTATCGGAGGCAACAGGACTCGATCTGGCACGAACGTCTGACCTCGTAACGGACAGTATGTCAGCCTGCGGAGTAAGCGTGGACAATCTGGCCGGGTATCTGGATATTTGCGCGAAGGCGAACAACAAGTCAAACCAGACAGCGGAACAGTTGATGGAGGCATATTTGGGTGTCGGCGGTGTTATGACGAACCTGAACGTGCCACTAACTGAGTCAGCAACGGCCCTCGGTGTACTCGCGAACAGAGGTATCAAGGGAAGCGAAGCCGGAAACGCATTGAACGCGATCATGGCGAACCTGACAACCGGAACCGGACAGGCAGGAGAGATGATGAAGTCTCTCGGAATATCTGCCTTCGACTCGGAAGGAAAGTTCATCGGATTAAAGGCAACGCTTGAAACCCTGAACACGGCACTGTCTGGATGTACGGAGGAAGAGCGAAACGCAGCACTGGCCGCGATCGGTGGAAAGCAGCACGTTGACGCTCTGAATGACCTCATGTCAGGTCTGAACACGACGCTGGAAGACGGTTCGACAGAGTGGGAAAACCTCACGAAAGAACTGGAAAACTGCGACGGTGCGCTTGAGGCGATGGCACAGACGAAACTGGACAACCTGAACGGCGATCTGGCGATCTTCCAGTCAGCACTCGAAGACACTGGTATCAAGATTTACAAAAACCTTCAGGGACCGCTCCGGGAAGTCGTACAGTTTGGAACCGATCAGATTTACAGACTGTCCGATGCGCTCGCAGATGGCGGTTTTCAGGGCATGGCGGAAACGCTTGGAGATGTTCTGGCCGACTGCGTGACAGAGGTCGCAAACTACGCACCACAGCTTGTCACGATGGCATCAACACTCATGAGTTCTCTTCTTCGAGGACTGGTTGACAATGCCCCGACACTGACATCGGCAGCGGCTACACTGGCAACTTCAATCATCACGGCGATTGTGCAGTACATCGCTGAATTTTACACGACAGGAGCAACGCTTCTGGCGCAGTTCCTGCAAGGAATGGTCGGCAAGATGCCGGAGATCATTCAGGCAGGAATCACGGCAACGCAGAACTTGTCACAGGGAATTTTATCGCAGTTCCCGACGATTGTGAGTGCTGCATTGCAGATCGGAACGCAACTCATCAACGGACTGGCCGTCATGCTCCCGACACTGCTCAATATGGGAATCCAGATGGTCGTTCAGCTTGCTCTCGGAATAGCGCAGCAGGCTCCGCAGATCATTACCGCAGGAGTCAATCTCATATTCCAGTTAGCAAACACACTGCTCTCATCGCTGCCGCAGCTTGTATCAGCAGGATTGACGCTCGTGCAGGGCATTGCGATGGGAATTGTATGAGCGGACTCGTCTCTGGTATCAATGCCATGCGAGGAGCGGTCATGGCCGCAGCGTCGAGCATCGCAGCATCGGCAGCGGCAGCAGTCAATTCAGCACTGAAAATTCACTCTCCATCGCGAGTGATGATTGAATCAGGTCAGTTCGTAGGCGAGGGCCTTGCAAGAGGTATGACAGCCACGGCCGGAATCGTGCAGAAAGCGGCATCACAGTCGATGGCGCAGCCAGTTCTTGACAGTAGCAACGAAGTCAGAAAAATCGAAGCACCAGCAACGGTGCAGAGCAGGAGTTCCGTCATCGGAGAGACGATCGGAACGCTGACAGGAGACAGACAGCAGGGCAAGAGCAAGCAGGATGAACAGCCGATGACATTCGTGTTCAGTCCGACATATCACTTCGAGGGCGAAGCACCGAGCAAGGAGGACATCGTGGAAGCGAACCGGATGAGTCAGGCGGAGTTCGAGAAGCTAATGAAAGAGTGGATGAAGAAACACAAGAGAACATCGTTCGCATAGAAAGGAGGGCATCGCGGTGGCGAGCACATACACAACGATTCAGGGAGATACATGGGACCTGATCGCCTACAAATTGTACGGTGAAGAAAAGTACATGAAGAACCTGATTGAAGCGAACTGGCCGCTTCTGGATGTCCTCATCTTCCCTTCAGGTACGGTTCTGACCGTGCCTGATCTGCCGGAAGAGGTGGACGAGGACGCTCCGTTCTGGCGGTCAGATAATGATGAGAACGAAGAATATTATTCAGACACGGAGGACATGGAAGAAGATGAGTAATCCGAGAAAAGCGGTTCCGTCCCTGTCCTTCAATGGAAAGAATGTCACAACGAAGCTGAAGGAGTATCTGGAAAGCGTCTCATACACGGACGTAGCATCAGGAGACAGCGATTCCATTGACATTTCCTTGCACAACATCGGGATGAAGTGGATGGGCGCGTGGTATCCCAAAAAAGGAGACAAGATCAGCGGAAGCATCACATTCCAGAACTGGAACGCAGAAGGAAAGCATCTGAAACTCGACTGCGGAAAATTCGTGCTGGACAGCATCAAGTTCAGCGGAGGACCACTGAAGGCAACCTTCGGAGCACTGGCGATTCCGGTAAGCGAATCATTCAAGAGCAGGGAGCGGACGAAAACATGGAAGAAGGTCACGGTCAAGAAGATCGCGACAGAAATTGCAAAAAAGTACAAGTTGAACCTCTCATACTCTGGACCATCAATCACGATCAATGCGATTGAACAGTCAGAGAAATCAGATTCAGCTTTTCTATACGAAGTCTGCAAAAGCTATGGACTGTCAATGAAAGTGTTCAACTCAAAGATAGTCATATACGATCAGACGGCGCAGGAGAAGAAGAAATCAGTGGCAACACTGAAAAGAGAGTCATTCGTGGATGACAACTGGGACTATGATGACGCACTGGAAGGAACATACACCGGGGCGAGAATATCATACAAGTCAGGAAAGAACAGCAAAGAGATCAGCGTGTTTCTCGGATTGAAAGCAGAGAAGGCATCCGGCAGCAGGGTCCTGAAGATCAATGAGACGGCATCCGACGCAGCAGACGCATATTACAAGGCGGCCGCAGCGGTGAACCAGTCAAACGAGCAGGCAACAACACTATCGGGAGAAATCTGGCCGAATCCAAAGATATGCGCCGGAGTGTGCGTGACGATCTCTGGCATGGGAAAAGCAAACGGAAAATACTTCGTAGATAAGTCAACGACAGAGGTGTCGGATGGAAACACGAAGCAGAGCGTTGAGATGCACAAGTGCCAGACAAGACTGTCATACACACCGAAGAAACAGACTCCGACAAAGAAGAAGCCGACAACCACGAAAAAGTCATACAAAGTCGGGGACATTGTGAACTTCCACGGAGGAACACACTATATTTCATCATGGCCCGGAAGTAAAGGGTACAGTGCCAGAGCAGGAAAGGCGAAGATCACACTCGGCCCGAACTGCGCCGGAAATGGAAAAGCACATCCGTATCACCTTATTCATACAGACAGCAAAAGCAATGTTTATGGATGGGTTGATTCAGGTACATTCGACTAAAGAAGGGAGGAGAAAGCATGGCAGAGAAAAACATCAGAATCGGAAGAGTATCATCCATCGACTACGGAAACGGAATGATAAGTGTGACCTATCCTGATCTTGACGATTCCGTGACGGACGATCTCCCGGTCTTTTCAATGGGGGACGAGTACAAGATGCCTCCTGTCGGAGCAGAGGTGCTTGTATTGCACCTGTCAAATGGGTGCGCGGCCGGAGTGGTGATGGGAAGATACTGGAACGAAGCCAACAAACCGAGCGTGAGCGGAAAAGGAGTTTTTCGCAAGGAACTTGGAGAGAAAAAAGGGGAGGCATACATCCAGTACAAAGGCGGAAACATGACGCTGAAGGATGGAAACGGAGCAACAACGCTCGGAAGCATCCTGCAACGGCTCTCAAACTTGGAAGCGAGACTGTAAGGAGGGAGCCACATGGGAAAGATTGGAAACTGGGGAAAGACGATCGCCTTCGAGGTGAGCAGCAATAAGACCCTGACATTCAACAATTTTAAGAGAACAGTGTCGGCCAGATGGCACACACACAACATCGTGAACGGAAAGCCGAAAAGCGAATTTGCAGGTCCTGATTCATCCAGCGTGACACTGGAAGCAGTGCTCGCAGCAGAAAGAGGTGTGCGGCCGAGAGCCACACTGGAAAAACTGGAAAAAGCCTGCGAGAGCGGAACAGTGGACTATCTGTACATCGGCGGAAAGAAGGTCGGAACCGGGAAGATGAAGCTGGAATCCATATCAGAGACATGGGACGAGATATGGAACAGCGGACAACTGGTGAAGGCGAAAGTCTCGCTGACATTCTCCGAGTATTAAGGAGGGCGAGCAGATGGCAAAACGACTCATAAAATCCATCAATATCATGTCTGCATCAGGTGATACACAGGGAATAGAGCGCATTGACAGCCAGATCAAAGCACTCATCCTGTCGATGGTTGGAACAATCCCAGGAAGCAGGGGATTCGGACTCGAAAGAGAGTTCATTTCAAGACCTCCGCAGGAGGCACTGAACCTTCTGGCAATCGAACTGGAAGAAAAACTCGAAGAGTATATTCCAGAGGTTACAGTGGCAAATGTGGAAGGCAAGGTCAATGGAGACGGCTCTATTGAACCGACAATATACATAGAGAGGAGGAACTGAAGTGATTGACGAAATCGAAAATCTGCCAGAGGTGAGTTTCATTGATTACATCACACTGGACGATGTGCAGAGACAGATGGTGTCGGACTATCAGGAGAGATATGAGACACTGACCGGAACACCGACAACACTGGGAAGGGCAGACCCTCCTGCGTTGGTTCTGTATGCCTGCTCGATTCAGATATATCAGGCACTGCTCTATGTCGATCGCGCAGGGAAGCAGGACCTGCTGAAATACAGTTACGGCGAGTTTATGGACAATCTGGCCGCACTGAAAGGAATCAAGCGAGAACCTGCAAAGGCAGCAGTCGTGAAGGTGAAGTTCACACTGTCAGGCTTGCGTCCGCATCCGGTAGCAATTCCGGCCGGGACAAGAGTCACGAATGGCGAATTGTACTTCGAGACAAATGAATATGCAGAGATCGCGACAGGGGAAGAAAGCATCGAACTGATTTGCACCTGCCAGACAGCAGGAACATCAGGAAATGGACTGATGGCAGGAGACATCAACGTGCTTGTGGACCCGATCGCATACATCCAGAGCGCAGAGAGCGTGGAAGAATCAACAGGAGGAACTGACATCGAATCAGATGACAGCCTTGCAGAGCGAATTTACATCGCACCGAGCAAGTATTCAGTTGCAGGACCGGAAGAGTCATACAGATACTGGGTGAAGACTTTCAACTCATCCATCACGGACGTATACATCGACAGCGAGAATCCGACGGAGGTTCTGATCGAGTTCATCATGAACGATGGAGAACTCCCGAACGAGAGCATCATCCGGTCATTGCAGGATTATCTGTACAACGAGAACATCCGTCCGCTGACGGACAAAGTGATCGTAAAAGCACCGGACACAGTAGAATATGCGCTTGACCTGAAATACTACATCAACAAGAGTGATTCAGCGCAGGCGAACACAATTCAGAGTGCGGTCAATGCAGTCACGCAGGACATGACGGTCATTGTCGGAGAACTCTTGAAGAGTGCCGGGGACCGGAGTGTCCTGTTTTTGGTTCATGCGGTGAATGTCAGGACTACCACATCCCGGCCGGACAGGAGCCGTGCAAGAATTGCCAGTATTTATTCAGCATGAGGGGAGGTGAGGAACATGAGCCTGTATGACTGGCTACAAGCAGGAGGCGGAGCAGCACTGCTCCTGATGACACTGGTGCAGATCGCACCTATCAAGATCAATCCGTGGTCTGCCGTCGCAAGAGGCATCGGAAAGACCATGAACAAGGACATGATGGACAAACTGGAATCAGTTGAGACGGAAGTCAAGGACCTGAAAGAGAAACATGACAAACTGGAAAACAGGATGGACAAGGACGATGCAGATGCGTGTCGAACACGAATCCTCCGATTCGCAGACGAATTGCGGAGAGGAGTGGAACATTCTGAAGAGTTTTTCAATCAGATTTCGGATGACGTTTCAGATTATGAGCATTACTGTTTGGAACATCCGAATTACAAGAACAACAAGGCAGGAAATGCCATCGCGGAGATAAACAAGGTTTATCAGAAGTGCATGGAGAAAAATTCATTTTTATAACAGGAGGAAAAGAACATGAAAAACATTAACTGGATGAAGAAACTGACAAGCCGTAAACTCTGGACAGCAGTTGCGTCCTTCGTCTCTATGATGATCGTAGCAACAGGCGGAGCAGAGAACACTGCAACACAGGTGACTGCTATTATTATGGCAGGCGCATCAGTGATCGCATACATCATCGGAGAAGGTCTGACCGATGCGGCAAACGTCGGAATCGAAGAAGGACAGCTTCTGGAAGTGGATGCCATCAAAGGCGAAGACGAGCAGTAAGAACAGCAAGGAACCGGAGGCGGAGCAATCCGCCTCTTTTCATGGAGGTATCAGGACATGAAGAAAGAACATCTTGAAATACTGGCAAAGATCACCGGCGGAGTGGAATCAGGCGGTCAAATTTACGGCGGCCAGAACTACGCAGCATACGCAGGAAAGGCAGCAAACTCTGCAAACGAGAAGACCTGCACTCTCGGATGGGCGCAGAACTATGGCAACGAAGGCAGAAGACTCTGCAAGATGATTCTGAACGCAGATGCCGCAGCGTTCAGAAAGGCAGACACAGCAGGCATCGAGAAGAAGCTGTCCGTTGACTGGGAGGCAACCGGATGGAATCCGTCAGCAGCGGAGAAGAAGGCACTGATCGCGATCATCACCACGGCGGCCGGAAAGAAGTGTCAGGACGAACTCTTCTCTGAACTGATGAACACATACATCAAGAGCGCAGAAGCGCATGGAGTGACCGACATCAAAGCGCAGATGATGTGGTGTGAGATTGAACATCTTGGAGGACTGGGACCAGTGAAGAGAATCTTCGACAGAGCATCGAAGCCGTACACACCGGAAACAATCTTCGCATCCCTCCTGCTCGATCAGCAGGACACCAGCAACAACAATCAGGTCGGAGATAAGAAGTTCCAGAGCAGGCATGAGTGTTGCGTCCGCTGGATAAAGCAGTATGTTACTGAAGGAACAACAGATTCAGGAAAGGAAGAAAAGAAAATGTATTCAAGACAGGCAGTTGTCGATCTGGTGGAAAGTTGGGTCGGCAAGAAAGAAGCAGACGGCTCGTACAAGAGTATTATTGATATTTACAACAGCTTCACCGGAGCACTTCCGAGAAACACAAAAATGGAATACGGATGGGCCTGGTGTGCGTGTACATGGTCCGCGCTGGCAGTCGCTCTCAAATATACCCCGATCATGCCGATCGAGATTAGTTGCTATTATCTGATCGAGAGAGCGAAAGCGATGGGAGCGTGGGAAGAGAACGACGCACACGTTCCAAAACTGGGCGAAGGTGTACTGTACGACTGGGAAGACACCGGAATCGGAGACAACACCGGAAACCCTGACCACGTTGGAACAGTAACCTATGTCAATCAGGCATCCGGTTACTTCGTCGTAACTGAAGGAAACTTCGGAAACGCGGTCAAGAAGAGAACAATTTCCATCAATGGACGCTATATCAGAGGATTCATCACTCCGAAGTATGACTCCGATGCAGCACAGAGTCATCCGGTTCAGACACCGGGCAAGAGCACTTCGACAGTGGCTCATGAGGTCATCGCAGGTCAGTGGGGAAATGGAGATGCAAGAAAGAACGCTCTGAAGGCGGCAGGATATGACCCGGCAGTCATTCAGGCAGAGGTCAACAAGATTCTGAACGGCTCCGCAGTAACTACAACCAAACCACAGCAAAAAGACCAGCCGATCACAAAGACCGTGAAGTCAACTTGCTATGCAAAGAGTTATGACAGAAGCCTTGCAGGAACTTACAAGACAACCGATGCTCTGTATTGCAGAAACGATGCAGGAAGCAACAAGAAAGCATTGTGCGTCATTCCGGCAGGAACTGAAGTGCATAATTATGGTTATTACACCACATACAACGGAGTGAAGTGGTTATACATCACAGTCACTCTCGACGGTGTTGAGTACATCGGATTCAGTTCAAAGAGTTATCTGAAGAAATAAGATGAGAAAGTAAAAGAGGACCGGGCAGGGAGCAGTTCCCTGTTCGGCCCTCTTTTTTGTGCAATTTGCCTTTTGCGAAGTCCAGATCTCGCCCCGATCGGAGCCAGAGAAAAGCAAAACTGCACAAAAGAACCGTTTTTACTAACTACGCAGTACCGACAGGAAATCTTGATTCCAAGACCAGTGATGAGGTGATCGCCCTGCTTAAGATGACAGCAAAAAAATATGGACAGACAATTGTAATGATTACCCATGATGACGAAATTGCACAGGTCGCTGACCGTATTCTGGTGATTGAGGACGGACAGGTGGTGGATTTCAGATGAAGACAATAAGCAGGATTGCATATAGCAATGACAAAAAGAACAAGACAAGAAGTATACTGATTATGATGTCCATATGTCTGACTACGATGCTGCTTGTGATTATCAGTACTGTGGGAAATGGAATGATCCGTTTACAGAAAAGTCAGGCGGCAGGCTCATATGGAAGCAATTATGGTCTGTTTGTCGCAGCAGATGGTACGCAATTAAAAGAAGTGGAACGCAGAGCTGAGATATCTGATATCGGCATCATGTGTACGGAGGGCATCCTGAAAGGAAATGAAAATGGCGGCTTTGTCAGTACGGATGAAACGGTCAGGAAAATGCTTCCCTATAATCAGGAATATGTGTTGAAGGAAGGTACTTATCCGGAAAAGGCGCAGGAAATTGCCGCAGGACGCGCTTTCTTTGATGCAGTGGGATACCATGATGTAAAGGTCGGAGACACCGTAACATTGGAGTACCGTTCCGGCATGCAGTCGGAATACGCACCGGTGGAATTTACTGTCAGCGGGATTTTATATGACCGGGATGAATATACCATCGAGGCTTCCTATGTTGTATTCGGTTCGCAGGATTTTTATAATGGGCGTGTTGCGGAGGGTGACAGGCAATATAATATCTATTTTACCTTGAGCGATTCTGCAAATGTATCTATGAATAATGTTGCGCCTGTTATAAAAGAAATCGCGGATTCCTGCGGCATTGACCAGAAAAACGTGATCATCAATGACCTCTACCTGCAGTGGGTATTGCAGCCGAGCTATGAAATGATTGTGGTTTGTGGAACCCTGATCCTCGGAATCGTGCTGTTTTCCGTTGTGGTCATTTATAATATCTTCCAGGTCGGGATCGCCCAGAAGGTTCAGGAGTACGGAAAAATCAAGGCGCTGGGTGCAACCAGAAAGCAGATGAAGCAGTTGATCTTTCGTGAGGGCATTCTTCTGGCGGTTCCTTCGATACCGCTGGGGCTGCTGTTTGGTTTCCTGATTGCAAAAGTCAGCTTCAACTGGCTGGTGGAGCAGGGAAATCTGGTATCGTCCGGAATCAAGAACCATCAGGTGCCTCTGTTTTCACTGACAATTATGCTCATCTGCATTTTTGTATCGTTTCTTACGGTCGTTTTGGCTCTGCGCAAACCCATGAAAATTGTTTCCCGGATTTCACCCATCGAAGCGACACGGTATCTTGACGGCTCCAAAACGCAAAAACAGGGCAGACGAAAAGGCAGAAAAGATGTCACCGTTTTCTCCATGGCAATGGCAAATGTGACAGGCAATCCGAAAAGAACCATTGCTACGATTCTTACCATGGGGCTTTCCTGTGTATTGTTTGTAATTATCTCTAATTATGTTGGGAATATTGACACGGAGCACGAGGCGCGGATTGCAATCAACCATGGACAATTTGAGTTGCAGCTGGATTATTCCCAGAATTATGATGAAGCCTATCCGGAGAATAATCTGGATACGATTCTGACGGATAATCCATTGAATGATTCAA
>OFMS01000700.1_pt1 | contig 31318 bp, 17 predicted proteins | sample 1541871 | NCBI WGS metagenome assembly OFMS01 (sample SAMN04209251, study PRJEB22552) | human gut metagenome | biome: gut; material: feces | host: Homo sapiens | place: USA: Oklahoma
TTGACATATTCATGTCAAAACACCTCGCGGGACAGTGGCTACTGAATAGTTACATCTTTTCATTTTAATGTTTCTGCCAACCACCAGAAACGGATTCCGGAGGCATGGGGGATGCAGCCTTTTGCTGGTGCTTTTAGCAAATACGAAATCCAGCATTTACGGAGACTTAGGCGCGAAGCCTTTGCTGAGCGTCTTAGTCGCAGTTAATGCTTAGTTCGGATTTGCGTTACCAGCGGTTGCTTTCCCCATGCCTCCGGAATCCGTTTCGTCCCCCTTTGAAAGAAAAAACGGGTACTGCACATAAACTCATGTACAATCCCCGTCTATTTCTCCGGTTCTTATGTCCCGTTATCTATTACTTTTTATTTCTTTTTCTTCTCTTCAGCACAAATCCGCCGGTTCCCAAGGAGGCAACAGCCAGCCCAAGCATCTCGAAGATGTTGGTCGGGTCGCCGGTCTTGGCTGTCTTGCTAGTGCTTGTGCTTCCTGAAGAAGTTGTTGTTTTATTACCTGTACCGGAAGTTGTTGTGTTGTTCTTCGATGCTGCAGGTGTTGTAGTTGGTGTGGTGGTCGGTGTAGGAGTTGCTGCACTTCCATCCGCTTTCACCAGAGCTTCCATAGCTTTGTTCAGTGAAGCTGCTGCATTATCTACACTTGTCTGGTCTTTCTTAGCTTCCAGGGCACTCTTTGCATTCTTCAGTGCTACCTGCAGAACTTTCCAGCTGTCTGCTGTGTAATCTGCTTCTTTCAGTGCTTCTGCACTCTGGATCGCTTTTTCCAGAGAAGCTGTGTTGATTTCCTTCGCAGGATCTTCTTTTGCAGCTTTCTTATAAACAAAGCTCAAATCTTTGTATCCGGTTGCTGTTACTACGATTTCAAAGCTGTCACCCTCTGCAAATGGTGCTGCATCTGTGATCAGCGTTCCGTCATCATTAAACAGTTTTACTGCATTACGTCCGCTTACTGCATAAGGTTTTCCATTAACAGATACGGAGGTAATATTCTTGATGTAATCTGCAAATTCTGCGTCAGTAGCGCCTGCTGCTTTTGCCAGACCAGGTTTTTCACTGTTTTCGTTATATGCTGCCGGCATTGTTTCCGCATATACTTCAAATCTAAAACTGATCGGTGCATATTTTCCACTCTTATCAGTAATAGTCAGTGTGTATGCTCCTTTTTTCACATCTTTCAGGATCAGTTTTTCGCCTTTTACGCTGGCAGTAGCACCCTCTACCGTGTACTCTGCGTCAAATCCTTCCGGAAGAGTCAGACCGGAAATAGTAGTTGCCACACTTGTTTCTCCGTCTTTCAGTTCCGCATCTGCTACAGCAACTGCGCTGGTATCAAATTTTACAGGTACATACAGACCTTTTTCGCCGCCTACCGGGATCTCATAGATACCGTTAGCTGTGTAATAAGTCACTTTATCGATATGCTGTCCCATCATTGCTTTGTAATGTTCAGATGATGTCGGGCAGTTATGTACTGCTGTGGTAAATCCGGTAGCCCATGCCAGTTCGGAAACTCTCCAGATATTTTCCAGATGACGCATACCGTAATCGCTGCCTTCTTTTGTGCTTACAATAACACCGTAGATAGCTGTTCCTGACGGAATGGTATCGGTCAGTCCATCCAGATCCAGCTGATAGTCACCATATTTGGACTCGGTCATCAGTTCCGCTGTCACACCTTCAGTGATAGTTGTAGCGGTTCCCTGTGTTGCTCCGAAAGAGAATGTTCCATCTTCATTTACTGTCAGCTCTTTGTAGTAAAATGGTTTCTCACTCAGTGTATAATAGGAATAGCTTGCGCTCTCAAACAGGGCATCTTTTCCTGTATAATCTGTTGTGCTTTCCTGTCCTCTGTTGGTAACTGTGATACTTACTTTGGAATCATCGGTAATCTGTGTGTATTTACTCAGATCCGTACCTGCCGGAACTTTTACCGGGAAAGTTACACCGGTGATCTCATCACCGCTTGCATCCACATGGTAAGATCCGCCTGCCAGAGAACCGGTTCTTACTTTGTTCTTGGTTGCAGAGGTAAATGCATCTACTTTAACATCGTTATTTACATCTGCTTTGTAGAACTGATCGTATGGAATGTTCATCAGAACATATGTTTCTTTCTGTGCTTTTACCAGGGCTTCGATCGCTGCGTTCAGATGATGCGTTGCTTCATCTACTGTTGCCTGAGTCTTCGGGTCTTTCAGCTCATCTTTTGCTTCCTGCAGTTCTGCCTGCATCGCTGCCCAGCTGTCTGCGGTGTAATCGCTCTCGGTCAGGGCTTCTGCAGCTTCGATCGCTTTCTTTAATTCGTCAGTGCTTATTTCTTCTTCACTGTCTTTTACGATATTTGCATCCGTTGCCTGGAACTGATAGGTTACATCTTTATAACCCAGCGCTGCAATCGTGATCGTCCAGTAGCCGGTTCCATCGGTTCCTTCCGGCAATGTGCATCTCAGGGATTTGGTCAGAGCCAGCTGAATTCCCTTTGTTTTATGCATCCAGTTGTCTGCTGCGAATTTTGTTCCATAGGTAGCCTTCACATTGCTGTAAGTGCTGTCATTGCCATAGTACGTCCAGGTTACCGCCTGCATATTGGCTCCAAGATCTCCATAGTTACCTGTCAGATCCACCCGAAGGAATTCTCCGTAAGAGCCTTTGGCATCTTTCACTGTTAAACCTGCTTCCGTTGCATCCGGAGCAGTCTTCAGTGTCTGTCCTTCGATACCGGAATCGCTTCCTGCCTGACGGGCGGAAAAACTGAAATTTCCTTTTTCGTCTTTGGTAACTGTCTTCAGTCCGTTGGTGGCTTCTGTCACGTTTGCCTTTACGCTGTAGGCCGCCAGTTTGTTTTCTCCGTATCCTCCGACCAGTTCCCCGCCGTTTTCCACTACGTTGTATTTCTGGCAGAATACTTCATAGTCTGCACTTGCCACTTTCACCGGCACATACTTCAGTCCTGTTACTTCATAGTCTTTCAGCTTTGTAATAGTTCCGTCTGTATCTGTGATTTCTCCTCTATTAAATTTGATCACATTCCCATTCGTCAGGGTAATTTCTTTTCCATCTGATGACCAGTGGGATACTTCATAAGTTTTTCCGTTTTCTGCTTCAATGACCGCTACACACTGGAAACTTCCTCTGTGCAGTCCATGGTTTGCTGTTGCTCTTGTTACGGCATCGAACGCTCCTTTGTCTGCTTCGTTTCTTGTATCCAGTTCACTGGAAGAGCTGGAATCTCCGGCTGCCTGTACCTCTTCTGCGGCCCAGTACTCTGCCCAGGTCATCGCCGCATAGACATATTTGTATTCTTCCTGTGCATTCTTTGTATACGTAAATTTCACTTCCGGATAACCGGTGGAAGTAACTGCGATTTCAAAAGTATCACCCTCAGCAAATGGTGTTGCATCTGTTTTCAGAGATCCGTCTTCGTTGATCACTTTCACAGCTCCACGTCCGCTTGCCGCATACGATTTTCCATTGACAGATACAGAGGTAATGTTTTTGATATAATCTGCAAATTCTTCGTCGCTTGCATCTGCATTTTTTGTTATAGCCGGATTCTCATTATCGTTATTGTAAGATGCCGGTGCGCTGTCAGCAGACAGGATAAAGGTTGTTGTCATCTCCGCATAATTGTTGTTTTTGTCAGACACTGTCAGCGTATATTTCCCTTTTTTTGCATTTTTAAATACGATTTTTCCGTTTTCCACACTGAAATCCAGTCTATCAATCTTGTATTCCGGCGAAAAATCTGTCGGAAGATTAGACACTGTAATTTCTGCCTCCCCTGCAGATACTTTCGCATCTGCTACCTTTACCGTCTGACCTGCTTTTTTCGGTACATACAGGTTATCTACCGGGATCTCATAAATTCCCTGAGAAGTATAATATGTCACCTTATTGATATGCTGACCCATCATATTTACATAATGTGCAGAAGATGTGGGACAATTATGTACTGCTGAAGTAAATCCGGTACACCATGCAAGTTCTGTCACTCTCCAGATATTCTCCAGATGACGCATACCGTAATCGTTTCCTTCTTTTGTACTTATAATGACGCCGTAAACCTGTGTACCACTCTGGAAAATGGTATTCTCCAGTCCATCCAGATTCAGCTGATAATCACCATAAGAGGTTTGTGTAGTAAGTTCCGGTGTTACTCCGGATACTTTCTGTGCTGTTCCCTGTGTTTTTCCGAAAGAAAGACTTCCGTCAGCATTCAAGGTTACTTCTTTGTAATATTTCGGTGTTTCGCTTAGTGTATAGTAGGAATAGCTTGCACTTTCAAACAGAGCATCTTTTCCTGTGTATGTGGCTGTACTTGTCTGACCTCTGTTTGTAACCGTAATATCTACAGAAGATTCGTCTGTTATTTTTTTATACTTACTCAGATCAACACCTTCGCCGACTTTTACAGGGAAAGTCACACCTGTGATTTCATTACCGGTATTATCAACGTGATAAGAACCGCCTGCCAGACCGGCTGTACGAACTTTATTTTTCGTTGCAGAGGTAAATGCATCTACTTTTACACTGTTATTTACGTCTGCTGCATAGAACTGATCATACGGAATGTTCATCAGGACGTACGTTCCGGTTGTAACGTCCGGTGTCTCCGGTTCTGACGGTTTTTTTGCCAGAGCTTCAACTGCTTCATCCAATGCTGTCTTAGCTGCGTCAACTGCTTCCTGGGATTCTTTTGCTTCCAGAGCTGCTTTTGCTGCGGTAAGTTTCTCGGTCAGAGTTGCCCAGGATGCTTCTGTGTAATCTGCCTGATTCTTTCCTTCTGCTGTTGTGATCGAAGCCTGGAGAGCAGCAGTGTTTACTTCAACCGGAGTCGGATCCTGTTTTTCAGATGCTGACTGCATAGCTTCAAGAGCTGCCTGTTTTACTGCAGCAGAGGTACGGGTTGCACCACTTACTGCATTGATTTCATTCACGGATGCTTCCGTAGCTGGTTTTCCCTTCAGATTCTGAATTTCAGTATTCAGTTTTTTTACATATTTCCTGTTCCCAGCTTCTATATCTCCATCTGCTTCTACGGCAGCTTCTGTAATAATCCCTTCTGCAGATGTAATGCTGACTTTCACATTATATTCGCTCCAGATATCCTCATTCTCATCATCTTCCGACGTTCTGGATACATGTGCTGTTTTACTGTACGTTCCATCTGCTGCCACCTGATCCCCGGTCACTGCAAATGCTGTTACCGGGCAAAGTTCCACTGCCATTGCTGCGGCTACCGCCATGGCCATTGCTTTGGTCCTGACTCTTTTGTTGTTCATAAACTCCTCCTTCTTTTACCATAAAATTTTATAGTAGCTTATTATGTAACTATTCAGTAGCCAATGGGGAGGTACTGAACAGTTACCTTATTATCAAGTTAGTCACTATTTCTACTATTAGTTGATAATATTTATCATTAGTTATGGCTAACCTATAATCAAAAAAAATAGACGTTATCTCTTTTCTCAGGAATGTACCTGACAGCTGCCTCTCTCTCATGGGCTTTTATCAAGAGAGAAGTACCTGTCAGATACATTCCTTTTCGTTTATTTGTAACTGTTCAGCACCTTCTCGGTAGCTACCGAATAGTTACATTTATTTGTTCTTTCTTTCCGCTCCCGCGCCCTGACTGACTGCCGGGAGGATTTTACGGCTCACCACGCCGATCAGAATACCTGTGACCGTTCCCGCGATCATCAGCACCGGCAGGTAATAGATCAGCTTCGTATTTTCCAGCACACACATCGCAACCACGATCTGTCCGATGTTATGGGACACACCTCCGGCAATGCTTATGCCGATCATGGAAAATCCTTTGATCCGCTTCAATAGCAGCATCACCAGAAAACTTAAAATGCCACCTGCCAGACTGTACAGGATCGACATGCCGTTTCCGAACATAAATCCCACCAGAAGCACCCGAAGTATCACTACCAGCAGCACTTCCATCGGTGCCAGGATATACAGCCCGGTGACCGTCACCAGATTGGCAACTCCTAATTTAATTCCCGGTACTCCAAGGTTGATGGGAATCAGGCTTTCCACATAACTGAAGATCATCGCCAATGCCACAAGCATCGCACCGCTCGATACTCTCCGGCTGATGCTGGCCAGACTGCGTTCCCTGCATCCATTTTTCTGCTGTTCCTGTTTTTTCATCTTCTCGTTTCCTTTCGGAGTATGTTGCTCGTAACTCTTCCACGACTTCACAGTTACCTTCTGAATCATTACGATTTCTCATCTTTCTTTCACTTCGCAATCGTATCCGGCACCAGCTCATCATCTGCCGCCTTACTGTCCGTATCATTCTGACGGATCACTTCCACCACCAGTTTATGGGGCAGACATACGATGGTCTGTTTCTGACCGCTGATCCTGCCCTGCTCCTTGCAGTAGCCGTCCGGGCAGTCTGCTTCTTCCATATATGCCTGTCCGTCCTCGATGCGGATCACATTGTGAAATTCTCCTTCAGTAACTTCGATCGTCTGGTCTTTTTCCAGCGGATAAGTTCCATAGATTTCCCCGTTCACGGTAATCTGTACCTGATCCCCCTTCGTCTCTCCGGTTACATGCATCACCAGAAGCATTACCAGAGCCACCAGCACGATCCCTCCTGCCAGCAGGATATCTCTTTTTTTCATATCTGCTCCTTATCTGTCATTTTTGAAAAGCGCAGATCTTACAGTCCCAGCCACAGACAGATCCCAAGCAGGATCAGTGCACGCAGAATCGTAAACCAGAACTCATTTCCTTTGAGCTTTCGGATTCCGCAGTGAATGTGCTTCTGTGGACAGATATCGATACACTTCTGACACTGGAAGCAATCACCGCTGACAGCCCAGTCACCATCCGACGGAAGGCCGATCTGAGACGGGCAGGTCTTCGTACATGCTTTACATCCTTTTCTGCAGTTTTCTCTCGTTCTGTGAAGGGCGAAAAAAGGCAGCACCGGAAGCAGAGAAAATACTGCTCCCATAGGGCAGAAGAACCTGCAAAAGAATCTTTCCTGTACACACATGCCAGCCATCAGAAGAATCAGGACTACAAGACCGATCCCATAGCCTCCCAGACGGAAGTTTCCTGCATGGATCATGGAAAATACATCCCACGGGCTGGTTCCCTGTGCTTTTCCATATACTCCAGAATAACACAAAAGGACAATCAGCAACAGTACCAAATATTTCATATAACCTAAAATCCAGACTGCCTTTTCCGGAATCTTCACCGGTTTCTTTTTCCGTTTTTTGCATACTTTTGTATACAGCGCATGCAGTGCGTCTCCAAACGCGCCAAACGCGCAGACAAATCCACAGAAGAATCTGCCAAATACCATAGTGTAGAGACAAATCACCAGAAGCACCGTCACAAACGATGTCATAGCAACCTTCTCACCTACTCCTATCTGGGTAAAAATGTATTTTACCCCCGCAAATGCTGCGGTATAGACAGATGGAATAAATATAAAATAAAGAAGCTGAATCAATGCCCGCAGCCAGGTATGTATTTTTTTTCTTTCTTTCGCTGTTAGATTATGTATATCCATAATTGCTGTCTTAATCCTCCTGGTTTGCTGCTTCTTCCAGTGCCTGTGCCACCGCTTCTTTGATACCGGTGGAACTGAAGGTTGCACCGCTGATCGTATCTACATCTGCACTCTGTGCTTCAAGGATTGTCGGAATAATATCCTCTGCCATAGAAAGATAAGCGCCATCCTCTTTTTCCGCCGATGTGATATTAATCTCAGAAATCATTCCATTCTCAACAACCACTTCCACATCCACCGGTCCGCCAAATCCCTGTGCTTCTCCGGTATAAGTTCCGTCTTTATAAGCACCGTCTGTGGTTGTGCCTTCCTTTGCTGCATCGACTGACTGTTCCTGCTCCAGTTCCGCCTGCTGCTCTCTGAGCTGTTCTTCTGCCTGTTCTCTTTTGTCGAGTACCGTGTTATATCCGTTCAGGCAGACAACGACAGCCACCACACTGATCGCTCTGGTCAAAAATTCTCCCATTGTCTGTTCTCTTTTCTTTCCTGTTTCTTACTGCCGTTTTGCATTATTTAATGCCTGCTGACATGCATCGATAATTGCCTGGGATGTACAGGTCGCTCTGGATACTGTATCGATACCATCCAGATTACCTTTTTCCGTAATCTGTTTTACCACACCCGTCTTGCTTGATGTTCCGTTGACCGCTTTATTAATGTAGCTGTCGTTACCGGATCCTCCGTCTCCATACACATTATCAATTTTTATAATCTTATCATCTTGAATCGTCACCTGTGCAAACAGATTATATGCTTCAAAATCCATATCTGCATCCGGCAGACAAAGTACAGTTACCGGATATACACCATCTATGTAAGTACTTTCCGGTGGGAGATCCGGTTCCGGATCGTCATTTGTTCCATCCGAAATCTGCAATTCTGTGACTGCCTGATTTAACTGCACTGCCGCCTCATCAAGCTGCGTCTGTTCTGTCGCGTTTTTCAGTACCTTTCTGGCATCCTTCAGACGAACCTTTACTACTGCCCAGCTTGCAGAAGTATAGTCACTGCCATTCAGTTCGTTGACCGCATCGATTGCTTTTTCCACTTCTTCGGTATTCAGCTGTACTACATTGTTATCATCATCGGTGTCTGTATCTCCGTTGGTGACACGTTTCGCTTCTTCCAGCGCATTCTTTACCGCCTGGATCAGTCCCTTGGAACTATAAGTAGCACCGGATACGGTATCTACCTCTGTACTCTGTTTTTTCATCATCTGTGTCACCACATCCATGGCACGACCGAAGAAAGCATCGTCATCCTCTTCTCCGATAACCAGAACTGCCTTCAGTGTCTTTTCCCGGATCACGATGGCGACCGTAATATCGCCGTTATATCCTTCTGCGGTTCCGTAGTAGACGCCCTCGTTATACGGGAGTGTTCCTGTAACCGCTGTTGTACTATTTTCTGTATTTTCTTTATTTTCCGTGTCTGTTCCGTCAGAACCGGAGTTGCCTCCTTTTTCCGCAGATGCAGTCTCTGTCACTGCTGCCTGGCTCAGTGCATTCCGCACCGCCTTAATGATTCCGTTGGAACTGAAGGTTGCACCGGATACCGTATCAATACCATTAGTACTCTGTGCACCCAGGATCTGATTGATCACCCCGGAAGCCTTCTGGATATATTCACTTCCATCATTGGTCTCCACGATCTGAATATTACTGATCTTTCCACCGGTGATCACAACTTCTACCTTCAGATTTCCGGCAAATCCTGTTCCGGTTCCATAATAGGTTCCATCTTTATATGCTGCCGGTTCCTGTACGCTTCCTACTGTCTCCGGTGTTGACTGGCTCTGGCTTGCGGAAGTTCCTTCCTGTGAAGAACCCGTCGTACCACTGTCTTTTTCTCCGGTCAATGCATTTTTTACCGCACTGATAATTCCTTTGGAACTATAGGTTGCACCGGATACCGTATCTACCTTTGTACTCTGCTTTTTAATAATCTGATCAATCAGACCTTTCGCCCGTCCGAAAAACGGTTCATCATCAGAAGCGCTCAAAATCTCGATGGATGTGATCTGTTTGTCTTTGATCGTAACCGCTACCGTGATATTTCCCCGATATCCGGTTCCACTCCCCTGATACACACCATCTTCCAGATCAAAGGAACCCTTTGCCTGTTCCTCTTCTTCTGCCGCTTCATCCTCTTTTGTTTCTTCTTCCGTGCTGGTCTTTACCACCGGTACTTCGTCCTCCTGCTCCTGTGTATCCTCCACAGACGCTTTCGTCTCGTAAACCGGCACTTTATATCCATATAAAGATCCTGCCACACATGCCGCCACAACCGCAGCGGAAACAACCGGGGCAAAGGGTTTGCATTTTTCCAGCATTTCTCTGATGTCCATCTGCTTTCTCTCCTTTGTTTTCGAGTATTTTTATGTACTGACTTTGTAACTGTTCAGCGGCTTCCCGGTGGCGAGCCAAAATGCATCTAAACGTCTTCTGTGATCACATTTGTACTTGTATGTTTAGAGATTTTCGCATAACTTTTATTTATGAATCACTGTTACATCCATATCCGTAGTCAGACTGTCGGCGATTCCTTCTGTCACATACAGCTTTCCATCTGCAGTTTCCATGATCGTCTCAAATTTCTCACTGTTTTCCTTCCAGAACTGTGCCGCTTTCTCTTCTCCCATGATAAATAAAGAAGTTGAAAGCCCATCTGCCAGAGTTCCGTCATCGCTGACGATCGTTACAGAGATCAGCCCGCTGTCTGCCGGATATCCGGTTGCCGGGTCAATAATATGATGATATGTCACGCCATCTTCCTCAAAATAACGTTCATAACCACCGGATGTGATCACCGCCTGATTTTCAATCTCCAGAATACCGAGATAATCTTCCGTATCATCCGGACTCTGGATCGCTACTTTCCATTTGCTACCATCTGTTTTACATCCCAGTGCCTGTACGTTTCCACCGAGGTTTACAAGCCCGCTTGTCACACCGCAGTCCTGATAGATCTGCATGATCTGAGCAGAGGTATATCCCTTTGCGATCCCACCCAGATCGATCTCCATGCCATCCCGGTCAAAAGAGATTTTTCTTGTGTCTTTGTCGTAATTCACTTTGGACGCATCGGCAAGGATCAGCTTTTCTTTCAGTGTCGCATCAGCCGGCACATGATACTCCTGTGTCGGAAATCCCCATGCCTGCATCACCGGGTAAATCGCAATATCAAAAGCACCATCTGTCTTCTTGTACAGTTCCAGTGCCCGCTCCACCAGATATCCGCCATCCTCAGAAAGTGTTGCCTCTCCTTTCTGATTCAGCTGATAGATCTCACTGTTCTCATCTCCGGTGGAGAGAAGGGCATCCAGAGCTTCCACTCTCTCTGCCGCCTTGTCAACTGCCTCCTGAGCATGCTCCCCATATGCGGTCAGTGTCATATAGGTGTCCATAGCAAAGAGATCCCTGGACGCTTCTTCTGTTTTCTCATTCGAATCTTTGCCGGATGCTTCTGTCTCTGTGTTTCCCGTCTCCTGCTCATCCTGCGCAGATTCTTCTGCAGTGGTTTCCTGTTTCGTTATATTTCCTGTCTCATCTTTCGTTGGTTTCCCACATCCGCTGATGACAAATGCAGGAATCAGACAGACCAGCAATGCTTTTTTTAATTTCATTTATTAACCTCTTATTAGTCCTTTCTAACTTTCGATAGTATATACTTTGTTTCGTTTCATTGTCAATTCTTGATTTTCTTATTGTACTTATTTTATCATTATTTTTTGTACGATTGATAAATTTTCTCATTTTATATATTTTATGCATAGGCAAAGCTAAGTTAGCTCTCCGTTACCGACAGGTAGCAAAAAACCTTCGAACCGGATTTTTCTCCTTACATCCATTCGAAGGTTTTTCCATTTATTTTGGTATTCTTTTATATTTGTGGCTCACTCTTCCTTCCGCGTCAGGTCTTTCACCCATCTATATTTTTTATAATTGGCAAATACAGCCGGCAGCTTGATGATTTCATCAATATTGATCAGCATATATACCGCCAGTACCGGCAATTTCAATACAAATGCACTGATCAGACCGATCGGGACTGTTACACACCACATCGTTATTGTATCACAGATCAGTCCGAATCTGGAATCCCCTCCTGCACAAAAGATACCGCCAATATTCGTTGCTGTGATCGCTTTTCCTACCAGATAGTAGGTGCACATCAGAAGCATCCATTTCAGATAGTGATGTGCCTGCGGGGTCAGATCCGTAACCTTTAAAATCAACGGAATAAGTGCCAGAAGCACGCCTCCCGAGATCACGCCGATCCAGACGGCACATCTGCACAGACGGTCCCCGTAGGCTTTCGCCCGCTCCAGCTTCCCTGCACCTAGTTCGTTTCCGATCAGGATACCTCCGCCGCTTCCCAGTCCGCCGCAGAAGCACGCCATCAGACTCTTGACGACATTGGCAATCGAGTTCGCCGCTACCGCATCCGTTCCCATATGTCCCATGATCACGGAATACATCGTATAGCCGCATCCCCAGATGATCTGATTGCCCATCGCCGGTGCGGTGTACTTCCAGAAATCCTTCCGAAGCAGCGGATCTCCTTTCAACGCAAGGGACAGCCGGAACCGGATACCGTCTTTTCGCAGAGACTCCGCGATGCACCATGCCAGTTCCACCACTTTTGCCAACACGGTCGCTAGTGCCGCTCCCGCGATCTCCATACGCGGCAGTCCACACAGACCGAAGATCAGAAGTGCATTCAGCAGCACATTCAAAACCACCACAACGGAACTGATCGTTGTTGCCTTTACCGCTTTCTCACTGTTCTTTAACACGCACAGATAGATCTGTGAAATACCGGACAACAGATAAGACAGCGCAACCACTCGCAGATACTGTGCCCCACGCTCGATCAGCACCGGTTCATTGGTAAAAATCTTCATCAGAAGTTCCGGGATCGCCAGACCTGCCGCAAAAAACAGCGCGGAAACGATCGCCGTCACCTTCAGAACATAGGCAAATACTTTTTCTACGGACCTCCGGTCTCCTTTTCCCCAGTACTGTGCCGCAAACATGCTGGTTCCGATCGTCATCGCTCCCAGAAACAGGTTCTGCACAAAGGTCACCTGTCCCGCCAGTGATACCGCTGCCAGCGATTCCTGTTCTACTTTTCCCAGCATCAGCGCATCCGATGCACTGACGATCGCCAGCATAAATTGCTGAAACGCGATCGGCAGTACCAGGCGAACCAGTTTTCTGCGGAAAATATCGTTATTTATATGTATTTTTTCACTCACGTTTTTCCTCCTGTATCTATATTCTCTCATTTTTTGTATGTTCTTCATAGAAGATTATCTGTTGACTTGTCCTTTTCAACAGTTTTCTATTATACTACATTTCCCGCGGTTTTTTCACTGTTTTTAACGAGAACACATACGCTTTGCAAATTTTACTCGTTATCGCAGCAGCCGTCAAGGTCTCGTATCTTTGCCATTCTTCGCTCACAAAAAGCGTCTTGCGGAATATCACCAGCGAAGATTAACCTATGTATATCCGTTTCGTCATATTCACCAGCACTTTCTTGCTTTATCAGTGCAAACTGCCATATTATGTAATTTTTTTACTCTTTGGAAGCTCAATTATTTTACAAATTTCCCCCAAAAATAAACATATTTTTTCTATTATTCTATGCATTTTTACTTTTTTCTGTTATAATAATTTATAGTGCGAAACTGACTTTACTTACACTTGGAGGCTTGCAGATAATGAATAAAAAAAACGTTATAAACACACCAGCTACACATTCGGTTTCATCCGATTCTTCTTCCGCACGACGGAAAACTGAAGTCTCCGCCCAGATCACACTATCGGATTCGATTCTAACCGGAGCGATTGTCGAATATCGAAAAGCAGGTTATAACTTTATTCGACATATGCATACGAACATTGAAATCTATCGGATACTTTCTGGAGAATGCTATATGGATATTCAATCGGAGACCCTTCATTGCACAGAAGGTGATTTTATTATGATCCTGCCGGATGTGGTACATTCCTTTTATTTGAATGATACCTCAGACTGCGAATTCCAGCATATTCATTTTGATCCGAATATGTTTTCCACTGTTGTGCTTGAAGATGACGGGATTTTCCCGATTACCCTTCTTCATGCCATACTGTTTTCTTCGCATTTTTACTACAGGCTCAGATTGGATGCTGTGATTGACGATCATCTTCAGAAGCTTATTGACTTGCATGCTTCTTATGAAAGCATGTTTACAGCTGCCAATCTTAATGTTTCCATGATGAATCTGATGCTCTATATTCTCGATCATACGAATCCGGTACAGGAATACGCTGATCCCAAGCTGAAGAACAGTTACGTAGCTTATGCACTGAATTATATTCATGAACACTATAATACCAAGATCTTACAGGAAGATATCGCTCAGCAATTACAGATTTCTGTCCGCTATCTGAGTAAGCTTTTCAAAAGCTATATGGGAGTTACATTATCAAACTATATTAATATTTACCGCATCAACCGTTCCATCCAGCTTATGCAGACTACCAGTCTGACGCTGACGGAGATTGCTCTGCAGGTAGGTTTTACAGACTCCCAGCATTACTCGAAGGTGTTTATGAATATCATCAATGAGTCACCCTCCCAGTACAGGAAGGCCATCTAAAAAAATAATGCCACCGGATATCCGGTGGCATTATTTTTACGCTTTGCTGCCAGTATGTTCTATTTCTAACATACTGGTATTCTTTTTCTTTCTTTGCAGACTCTCTTCCAGATCATACCCCATCTGTTCGCTTCTCCAGTTAATGGATTCTTTGCACAAACAGAAAGCTCCAAAAGCACAAGCTATAAATATCATGGTTGTTAAAATAATTATAAATGCAAACATGTTTACTCCATCTCTTTTCTATTTGCCAACTAATCCAAGACCGTTCGGATGCGCATCTGAGTTCCGCATCCGAAACGATCTGTTAACGCCTACTTATGAAATTTTCGTAACTGCGTAGTATCCTGGCAGCTACAGGCTTTCTAATCCTAATTAGTGAGCTCTTTTTTTCTTCACCATAACCATAACAGCTCCGGCTGCCAGGCAAAGAACTACCAGTCCGACTACATTAGTTGTATCTCCGGTTTTGGCTGCTTTTACGGAGTTATTGTTTCCGCTTACAGTTGTTGTTCCGGAAGGTGTATTAGTGCTTCCATTGTTTCCAGAACCTGTGTTGGAAGTTCCATTGTTATTGCCCCCATTTGTGGAACCGTTGTTGATGTTCTCATTGGTTGGATCTTTCTTAGGTTCTTCTTTTTTAGGTTCTTCGTCTTTCTTATCTGCTTCTTTTACTTTCAGTTCTTCTTTTGCCTTGTTTACAGCATTTAAAGCAGTAGCCACTTCATCCTTAGTTGCTTTCGGATTACCAAGTACTTTCTTGGCTTCGTCAATGGCTGCCTGGAGAGCTTTCAGAGAATCTTCGGTGTACTTATCGGTTTCACCTGTCAGTTTTGCTGCTTCATCAACAACATTTCTCAGATTTCCTACCTCTACCAGAGTGTCTTTTGCTGTATTTACAGCTTCCAGAGCCTTATCCACTGTTTCCTGTGTTGCGTTTGTATCCTCAAGTACTTCCTGTGCTAATGCAATTGCATCTCTAAGAGTTTTCAGGGATTCTTCGGAATATTTCTCTGTGTCTTTCACAAGTTCTTCTGCTTCTCTGACAGCATCTTTCAATTTATCTGTTACAGCCGGTACTTTAATCTTTACCAGAGCTTTCATTGCTGCCTTTACGGCCTCTGTCTGTTTATCTACGTTTTCCTGTGTTGCGTCTGCATCATCCAGTACTTTCTGTGCTGCATCAATAGCTGCCTGAAGAGCTTTCAGAGACTCTTGTGTATAAGTTGCTGTGTCTTTCACAAGTTCTCTTGCTTTCGCAACTTCGTCTTCAAGAGTTTTTGTATCAACTGCCGGTTTCTTCGGTGTCAGATTTCTTCTTGCTGCTTTTACTCTCTGCATTGCAGCATCAATTTCATCCTGTGTTGCAGTTTCTGAAGCCAGCACTTCCTCTGCTAATTCAATTGCTTCGTTAAGGGCATTCAGAGACTCTTCCGTATACATTTCCGGATTTTCTAATCCTTCAACAAATGCTTTCGCATCATTCACAGTTTCTTCAAGTTCAGCTTTCTCCGGTTTTTCAACAGAAGGTTCTTTTGTTTTCAGATTTTCCTTCGCCTCTGTTAAAGCAGTTAAAGCATCGTCAACTTCTTTCTGCGCTGCTTCCGGTTTATCCAGAACAGCCTGAGCTGCATCGATGGCTGCCTGAAGAGCCTTCAAGGATTCTTCTGTGTATTTCTCTTTGTTTTCTTCACTTGCTGCAAATTCATTTGCTGCATCAACTGCTGTTTTCAGTTCAGTTTTATCAACCACTGGTTTTTTTACTAATGCTTCCATTGCAGCATTTATAGCTGTTGTCTGCGCATTTACAGTATCCTGTGTTGCGTTTCCATCATCCAATACTACCTGAGCTGCATCGATGGCTGCCCGAAGAGCCTTCAAGGATTCTTCTGTATAGGTTGCTGTGTCTTTCACAGTCTCTTTTGCCTGAGAAACAAGAGTTTCCAGTTCTGATTTGTTAACCGGTACTTTGATTTCTTCTAAGTTAGCTTCTGCAGCTTTTACAGCGGCTGTCTGAGCATCTACCATTTCCTGTGTCGCATTTTCGTCATTCACTACCGCAGCTGCTGCATCTATCACCTGTTTAAGAGCTTCTCTGGATTCAGCTGTGTATTTGTCCTCTTGCGTTGTTTTAACATTTGCAAGTTTAATTGCATTGATCAGTGCAGATTTATCTGCTTTCTTTACCAGTGCAGCAATCTTAGCTTCTACATTTGCTTTTGCAGTATTTACTTCATCCTGGGTAACACCTGCTTTATCATGAACTTCCTGAGCTGCATTTACTGCAGTTTCAAGTTCTCCTCTGGATACTGGTGTATAGGCATTTACCTCTGCAAGTTTATCTCTTGCAGTTTTAAGTACTGCCTCCAGTTCTGTAAGATCTGCTTCATCTGCAGTTCTTTTCAGCACAATATCCAGTTTGTCCAGCTGTGGTGCTTTGCTTGTATCCGGTGCTGTAAGGATCAGGGTTCCTGCTCCCGCAGTTGTCACTTTGATATCCAATGTGAATGTCTTCACAGTAAGTGCATTGCCTTCTTTTGTTGACGGGCAATCAACCTGAGCTGCTTCAATCTTGTTGTCCGCTTCAGAAATCGCAAGTTTGTTTAACGCTCCGGCACGGTAAGTACCTGTTACTGTGTAGGTTCCGGGAACTGCTGCTGTGTAAGCATATTTTGCATAATCTTTGTATGCCATACAGTTCAGGAATTTCCCATTACTTGCCCAGTCTTCAGAGGTAATAGTAAGCGGCCAGTCCGGATCGGAATCTGAATCGTTGCTATTGATCAGTTCTGTAGCATGCTCTGCTTCCAGGGTCTTGGTCACTCCCTTTTCCCCCGGGAATCCAAATGGATTCTCTGCTGTATAGTTCGTAAATGCAAATGTTGCTTCGATTGTATGAGTGCTGTCTACGCGATCGAATGTATAAGTAGTTTTCTTTCCTACCGATGTTCCATCCACTTTTACGTCTGCAATCTCATATCCGGCTTTTGGTGCGATCGTAAATGTTACACTTTCATCTTCTGTAACAGTTACTTTGCCTTCTGCAAGGCCATCTGCTGTGATGGTTCCGCCTTCACCTGCTGTAGCTGTGATGTCAAAAGATCCCAGCGTAACATTCCGCGGGCTGATGATGAAGTAGTCAATTCCAGGACCCTTATTGGTATCCGGGGCTGTAATAGAAATCATTCCATCTCCGGGTGTTACTACTTCAATATCAAACTCTACAGTTCCGAAAACAACGTTTCCATTCTCTTTGGACGGGTTAACTACAACTGTTTTTTCTGCGATCTTTCCAGTTTCTTCTGTTATCTTAATACCATTTTTGGCATTTTCAGGAGAACCGCTGCGATATCTCATGACCACATGGTAGGTGCCGGCTTTGTCTGCGTGATATGCATATTTCAGGACATCCTTGAATGCCATATCTGTGACAAATTTTCCATTGCTTGCATCGTTGTTATCCGCAATCTTCATCGGCCAATCCTGATCAGAATCTAAATCATTGCTATTATTTAACTCTGTCGCAAATTCTGCTTCCAGCTTAGCGCTTGTTCCCGGTTTCCATGGGAATTTGAATCTGTCAGTTTCTGTATACTTTTCACGTGCTACAAGTGCTTTCTTTGCATTTTCCAGTGCTATGTATGCATTTCTGATAGTTGCTTCTGTTGCTTCTTCGTTTTCGACAACTGCTCTTGCTGCTTCCAGTGCTTCTGCATATGCACTCCAGCCTTCTTCCATGTACAGATTTTCCTGCGTTTCGTCAGGAGACTGAGTAATTAAAGTGTTCAGTTTTTCTTTTGTAATACCATCTGCATCTTTGATTGTGATTCTTGCAGAACTGTTGAAACCAATGATTGCATTGTCCGGTGTTTTCTCTGTCAGTTCGATAGAAAATACACGATCGCCGGTCATGTTCGTATTACGTCTTGTCTCTGCTGCTTTAACAGTTACTTCAGCTTCTCCATCATTCAGAGTAACTACCGGAGCTAATTCTGTATTAAAATCATCCTGAATTGCACTTCCCGGGTTGGGCTGAATCTTAGCTGTGATTGTTCCTGTTGTTCCACCTACACGTTTGATTTTCACATCCAGCGAAGATTCTTCATTCATTGTATATGCAGAATCTTCAAGTTCAATCATTCCAACGCCACCGTTGTTGATTACGTAAGCTGCTTCCACACCGATTGCTGCATTTGTTTTTGCTACAAGCTTTAATGTGTGATCGCCATCTTCCAGATCACCGGATACAAAGATCTTTGCTCCTGTAGATCTGCTTTCCGCATGTGTATTGATCGTTTCTACCAACTGATCATCGATATAAACATCAGCGGCACCATGACCCGGGTCTGTTGTTCCCATCAGGTATACTTTTGTTCCGTGGAACTTATAAGTAAAGCTTGCGCCAGCTCTATTGGACCAGGTATTCTGTCCGTTGATATACTGGCTTCCTGTCTGTGGATTCCAACCTGTACTGAATGTAAAACTGTTTGCTTCATTGACGCTGGTTGTTACCATACCTTCCGGCGCTGCTCCTGCCAGCTGGAATCCTTCGCTTGCTTTGTATACACCAACTTCACTTAACATCGGAACTTTTCCATCGGTTGTTCCTACTGTGATTTTCACCTGGGTTGCTGCTACCGGTGCAGTTCTGACAAGTCTCTTGGATCCAACAGTCTCTCCGCTTTTCAGTGTCTGCCACTGTGCATCGTCAGATGCTTTGTACTCAACTTTATAACTGTTGATGTGCTGTCCTTTCTGAATTGCTTCCTCGATAGAAACCACATCAAACTTTTTCGCTGTGTTCCACTTAATGGTCAGGCTTCCGCTTGTTGTGCCGTCATTTGTTGTCCAGTATGTGGCATCATTTCCATCTACTACATTTCCCGGTTTGAATGCAGCATCGTTTCCACGAACATCAGATGCTACAATTGTGGTTCCTTCTGCTTTTGCCAGATTGGTTCTGAAAGACTCTTCCACATTCTGACCGAATTCTGTTATTCTGTTCAGGATCGGCTGATCTACTGTACCTTTGTTGTTTGGCGGTACATTCAGAAGCATAGTTGCATTATGTCCTACAGAATCAAAATACATGTTAGCAAGCTGGGCAACTGTCTTCGGAGTACATTTATTTGTTCCCCAGAACCATCCGGATGTAATACGTCCGTCACACTCCGGTACTGTCCATTTATTTCCATCTGCGTATCCGATGGTATATGGTGTAGTTCCGTTGCTATCAATTGTATTATTTGCCACATTTACTTTGGATTTTGCCCATGTGTTTTCGTGAGCAACACCATCTTCATTTCCGATCCAGCGAACGGTTGTATATGCCTGTGCTCCGAATAACATACAGTCAGCAGCATTACCGGCTTTTATTCCCTGGTGTGTCTGAATTGTATCGAACCATTTTTCAAATGTATATTCCTGTGCGTTTGCACCACTTCCTTTGGCCCCATCCATCCAGACTTCAACAAAATGCCCGTTGTTACCGTACTTTGAATTACCAAGAATTTCTTTTAACTGATTATTATAATACTCATTATAATCTAATACGTCATTTTCCTTGGTTGTTGGATTTCCATTGGCATCATAATAACCGTAAGATGGTTCATGGATATCCCATGGAGACAAGTAAAGACCCATGTCCATATCATATTTTGAACAGGCAGCTGAGATTTCCGCAAGAACATCTCCCTTACCATTCTTATAATCCGTATTTTTGATACAGTAATCTGTGTATTCGCTGTTCCAGATACAGAATCCGTCATGGTGCTTTGCTGTTACGATGATTTTCTTAAATCCTGCATTATGTAATGTGCCTACTAATGTATCTGCATCAAAATCATTTGTCAGTGTGAAGATTTCATTTGGTTGTTTCTTTCCGTAATGCTCTCCCCACTCTACTTCATTAAATGTATTCGGTCCGAAGTGACAGAATGCTGCCAGTTCATCCTTCTGATATTTGTACTGATTCGCGTCCGGTACAACTTCGTCCGATGCCGGTTCTGCAGTTCCAGTGGTTGTGCATTCGCTGTCGGTTATTCCATCCGTTCCTGCGGATACCGGTACAGGGTTTGCACCGACAGAGCCTAATATGGTAGAAGCGCCAAGAACCAATCCCAGAAATGCTGAAAGGGTCTTTTTCCTCATTTTTTTCTCCTTTTTGTTGGATGTTACAGACAGGAATCAGTGTTTTCTGATTCCTGTCTGTTTTAATTACTTATTTTTATCCTTCAAGAGTGGGACATTCTTAATCCTCTCTTTTACGTTTTACAACAACAGTTCCTGCAACCGCAGATGCTGCCAGGGTAAATAACCAGGCTGCTGCATTGGCTGTATCACCTGTTTTTGCAGCTCTGGCTGTAGATGTGCTGCCTGTGGTTGTTCCACCTGCATTTGTGCTTCCTGTGTTGGTATTTCCGGAAGTTGCTGCAGGTTTTGCGCCTGGCTGCGGTGTGGTGCTCGGGGTTGGGGTTGTAGTTGGGGTTGTAGTTGGGGTTGTAGTCGGGTCTGGCGTTGTAGTCGGTGTTGGGGCTGCCGGTCCTGGGGTAGGAGTCGGATCCTTCTTACCATCGTCTTTTGCTACCAGATTCTTGAAAGCTTCTTCGATAGCTTTATTCGCTTCCTCTACTTCTTCCTGAGTTACATTGTCACCATTCAGTACTTCCTGATACTTCTTGTAGACTTCCTCCAGATTTTTCAGAGATTCCTCTGTGTATTTATCCTTGTTCTCCAGAGCTTTGTCTGCATCTTTTGTAGTTTCCTGCAGTTTTTCTTTATCTGCCTTTGTTATAAATGTATCTTCTACTTCTTCTGTTCTGTCAGATTCTATTCCATCTACATCTACTACTGTTACGGCTACATTGTATCTGGTTCCTACCTTAAGGCCAGTCAACTTGTACTCTGTTCCTTCTATAGGCAATTCATTCTGTTTTTTATTATCCAGATATACATTATATCCAGGTGCCATCGCTCTTTCTGCAGCCGGTTCCCAGGTAACGATTGCTGTGGTATGAGTAATTTCAGATACTTTCACATTCGTAGGAGCGGATGGTTTTTCCGGGGCAGGTTCCTCGTTTTTAAGTGTTGTAAATGTGAAGGCTGCAGATCTTCCTGATTCATTTCCCGCTGCATCCACTGCACTTACTGTTACTGTGTATTCTGTATCCGGAGTAAGACCTGTCAGTTCAATTTCCAAACCTTCCACCAGCTTGTCCGTATTTACTTTTGCTTCATCTACATATACATTATATCCGGCTACTCCTACATTATCTGTAGATGCTGTCCAGGTAATCTTTGCTCCTGTCTGTGTCACCTCTGATGCTGTTACACCTGCCGGTGCTGTCGGTGCTTCTGTATCTTTCTCTTCTTCCGCCTCTAATGTTGTAAATGTAGCTGCTTCAGATCTTGCGGATTCGTTTCCTGCTGCATCCACTGCACTTACTGTTACTGAATATCCTGTATTTGCTGTAAGTCCGGTTAAATCATATTCTGTAACTGTTACAGGTGTAGCATTTACTTTTGTTTCACCCACATATACATTGTATCCGGTTACTGCTACATTATCTGTAGATGCTGTCCAGGTAATCTTTGCTCCTGTCTGTGTCACGTCTGATGCTGCTACACCTGCCGGTACAGATGGTGCTTCGGTATCCTGTGTTTTTGGTGTTGTAAATGTAGCTGCTTCAGATCTCGCAGATTCATTTTTTGCTGCATCCACCGCAGTTACTTTTACTGAATAATTTGTCTCTTCTGTAAGAGCAGTTAAATCATATTCGGTAGTCGTTACAAGTGTTTCGTTTACTTTTTCTTCGTTTAAGTATACGTTATATCCAACTACACCTACATTGTCTGTTGCTTCGCTCCAAGTAACTTTGGCTGTTGTTGTTGTAACATCTGTCACTGCTACATTTCCCGGTGCTGTCGGCGCTTCTGTATCTGCCGCATTTTTTGTTGTAAATGTATGTGCAGCACCATCTGAAACATTGCCGGCTGCATCAACAGCTTTTACAGTTACTGTATATCCTGTTCCTGCTGTAAGGTCTTTCAGTTCATATTCTGTTCCTGTTACAAGTGTCTCGCCGTTTACAGGATTTTCTGGATCATTTACGTATACATTGTATCCTGCCACGCCTACATTATCTGTAGATGCTGTCCAGGTAACTTTTGCTGTTGTTGTTGTAATATCTGTTGCTGTTACTTCTGTTGGTGCTGTCGGTGCTTCGGTATCAGCTGCTGCTTTATCCACATAAGTGATGATTGGTGTAACGTGAGCGGATGGTTTGCTTGGGTTATCATTACACTTAGCTACCACGCGAATCATATCACCACGGCTTACTACGATTTCCTCAGCCTGTTCCCAGTTACCAACTTTCTGTCTACTGGTTTCAAGTGTTAAGCTTTTTTTCACTTCACCATTTACATAAAGACTCAAGGTGACTGTTCCGTTTGCGTTCGGAGACTGACGGAGATATGGCTCGTCATCTTTGACCTTGAATGATACTGTTCCGCTCTTCGGTGCTCTATATGCCATTGCTGTAGAAATATCTGTTTTTGGCGGTGCGGAAAGCAGACCATGAACTGTTGAATCAGTTGTTGTATTTGTGTTCTGTGGTGCATCAATACCAGGGCCATAATATGTATGAGTCGCCCAGTTTGGCCATCCGTCCGAATCGATGGTTGTCATATTGGCCCAGTCGCTGGAACTATCCTTTATCTGTCCGAACCATACATTTCCCTGCTGTCCTCTTACAAAATCAAAAGTCCAGTTATATTCGTTTTTCTGTTTGATCGCAAAATCATTTGTTGTGCCGTCTTCCGCAGTGATGCGAAGTGTCATTCCGTCTGCAACTGCATCACTGTCTGCAAGTTCTGCACCACCGTTTAATACGGATACTGTTGCTGTATCTGCTACAGTGATGTTTGCCTTCATTTCCTTTACTGTTGTCGGGTTTTTCTCTGTGTAAGGAACACGTACTTCTGATCCTTTCACTTCGTAGAAACATTCTTTCAGTTCTTTATCCGAACTTGCAACCAAAGTGTAAGTTACACTTTTCATTCCTTCATAAGAAAGAGTAATTGTCGCTCCTCCTTTTACGATGTCAGTTCCTGTAAGTTCTGTCTCGCCTTCTTTAATAGTAATTGTAACGCCTGTATCTACGATAACATTATTAAGAAAATCCTCTACTGTTGTATTTTTAGGAAGATCGCTTACGTTTGTTCCGGTAACAGTATATACGTCAGATCTCAGTACAAGTGCTGCCACTGCATCACTTTCTGCTGCTCCGATCTCCGGTACTGCTGTGATCTTGTGACCGAAGAAGTCGTGATCGATGGTATAACCATTTCTGTCAACTACTACTTTACCAGCGTTGATTGCAGGAGAGTTTTCTGCAAGTTTGTATCCATCAAATACTGTTGTAGCTGTTGGATCTTCATGTCTTCTTGCGCTCTTATCATCTGCTACTGAGTCCGGACCGGAACCTGCATTCACAAGTACCTGTGTTCCCGCATTCACTTTTACTGGATTTGCATCATTCGGATAGGTACTTACGTTGTAATATAAGTTATTGCTATAAGTTTTATTTCCGCTAGGATTCCAGTCGTTTACTGCAACCGGTGTATTACCTGCGAAGTAGAAAATATTATTTTCCATATCTACAGGACCACCATTGCCATGGCTTCTGTGCCAGATGGTATTGAGACCTTCTTTGATATAGAATGTGTTGTTGTAAACCTGGCAGTTTCCGGAGTTACCGGCCGGATCCAGAGGTCCCATATCTTCATACTGACTGATGTTGTAACGGAATGTATTGTTAATGGACTCTGGCCCACAGAACATGATGGTACTTGCTGTATTGCCATGACTGTAATTGTACTGATAGTTTGTTCCATCACCATAGTCAGCATCCCAAGGCTGTCCGTCGCCATTACCATCGGAGGCATGTAATGTTCTGAAGCACTCATTGTACTGGAAGATTGCATTTTTACACTTCCATGGCCAGATAGCTGCTGCCACTCGTCCTGCATTAACCCATTGTTTACCGTTTTCATTACCATTTGCATCGAGACTTGGCTGCTGCTGTGAATAATCTTTAGTATTAATCTGTTCAGCTGCGTTCTCTGACACATTATACTGAACCAGTGGTCTGTCCAGATACATGGTTGTGATGGCATCTCCACCTACATGGTTCAGATAGTTGTTCTCGATCACAACATTAGATGAAGCATATTTTGCCATTGTTGCATCTGATAATGCACCTGTTGTGAACTGTCTCCACTGATATGTGTATCCAACTGCAATTCCCCAACGGTTTACAGTATCCAGAGAACAGTTTCTAATCTGGATATCATTGTATCTTGCGATTCCGGTTTCGCCTTCATTCGTTGGTTTTGCAACGATGAAATAGATACCACCATTTGTCATGTGTTTGTTATAAACGTTACCTGTTACGTTATGAATATAAAGATCATTTAATACGATATGATCTACAGTTCCATTGTCTTTTGCAACTCCGGCAACACCGGTTCGATCCATTGCATATGCATCATTATACGCTTTATCTTTTTCGGTATCGGTTGCACTGTTTCTGTCATTTGTCAGCTCAAGACCTTCGATTTCAAGGTATTCAGCATCTTCAATTAAAATACTGGAAGATACAGTACCTTTCCATTTATGGTTCTGGTTATCCAGCGGAGTACCATAGTTTAACTCCCATAAGCCATGACCATTTGTATTGATCTGCGGTCTGCTTCCCTCGCCATAAGTAGATATTTTTACCGGTGCTTCTACAGTACCGCTATCCTCTTTTGTAAACTTAAGAGCCTGATCCTCAAACACAGATCCCTTTTTCAGAAGAACTGTATCTCCCGGCTCAAGGTTCAGTTCATTTACTTTGTCAAGTGTCTGGAACGCCTTGTTTTCTGCTGTTCCATCATTGCTATTTTTTCCCTCTTTGGAATCAACATAATATGTTGTTCCGGTTGCGGTATTCCCCTCAGCTTTAACAGATACTGCCGGCATCATTGATGCGACTGTTGTTCCTGCAAGCAGAAGTGCTAACGTACCGCTCATCCATCTTTTCTTCATACCTTTTCTCCTTCCATTATTGTATATTCTTCAAGGTGTATCGGTTCACATCTTTCATGTTTCCTTCCACCTGAGAACCGTTTTCACGCTGCGTGATCATATCATCGTATTTCTGTTCACGCAGTTCTCTTTCGACTGCTATTCTTGCTGTCTCCAGGTCAGCGTTTTCTTCGCTGCCTCCAAATATCCAGTTGCGACTCCGGTAGTGCTGAAGAACCTCGTCTTCCGTCAGTTGCATTCCCTCCCGGGATGTATCGTTACAGTATTTCTCTTTCAGAGTACTGAGCTCATAGTCCAGATACAGCTGAAAGGTATACTCTTTCAGTCCGTAGATCACTTCACCTTTTTTTACTTTCTCGCCTCGCTCCGCATTACCATCCTTCCAGCGTTTTTCCAGAGCCTCATAGCTGCTGTCTGCTACATCTCCGTTTTCTTCGGCAAGATCATATACTGCATGGATGTATTTTAACTGTTCTACTGTATTCCGGGTGAGGATCTCATAGCCGTATTGTCCGTCGTATTGCTTTTCCCAGAAATCCGTTCCGTATACGGCATCATAATCCTGTTGGATCTGCATCTTTGTATCATATTCCACGGAATTCATGCAGTTCACATACTCTTCCTTACTGATCGGATCACCGGCTACAGTCAGATCGAATCGATTGGCACACTTGTATATGACGACTCCGCCGGCAATTCCTGCAACTGCAATCACCGCTATGACAGCTCCGATCTTCATAAGCTGTTTTTTTCGATTCTTCATTATCTACCTCCTTCCGGCAATGTATCCTGTTCCGTCTGCATACAGACTATCTCAGTCTCTTTTGTTCTAATTATAACGATTCGTTTTTTTATCGGCTCGTTCTTTTGTGTTGATTTCATCATTTATTTTGTCAAATTCGGAACTACAATAAAATGCCACGTTAAAGCGGAATAGATTATTGAACAAAAAAAGAGCCATATCTTTTTCAGATATGACTCTCATAATTGTTACTATTGTTCTGATTACAGCACACGACGAACTGCAACGATCGGTCTGTACGCAGCGTTTCCACTGATCTTAATGCCGTCTTTTGCGTTACTTGCATGTACGATCTGTCCACCGCCCATGTAGATCGCTACATGACCTGCGTAGCAGATAATATCTCCAGGCATTGCCTCAGAGTAGGAAACTCCACGACCACAGCCTGCCATTGCTCCGGAGGAATGCGGAAGGGATACACCAAACTTTGCATATATACTCATGATAAATCCGGAACAGTCAGCACCGTTTGTCAGGCTTGTACCACCCCATACATAAGGATTGCCAACAAACTGGCATGCGTAATTAACAACGGACTGTCCTGTCGGGTTATATGATACGCTGCTGCCTGAGCTTCCTGATGAACTGGAAGAAGAACTTCCGTTGTCCTTGGATGTTGCTGCACTTGAGCTGCTGCCTGATGTATTGTTTTTACTGCTTGTGGAAGAACCGGAACTTGCAGCTGTATTACTGCCGGAAGTAGAGGAAGATTTCTTGCTTGCTTCTGCTGCTTTCTTAGCTGCCTCATCTGCTGCTTTTTTGTTTGCTTCTTCCTGTGCTTTCTTTGCAGCTTCTTCTGCTGCTGCCTTCTTAGCTGCTTCCTCGGCCGCTTTTCTTGCTGCCTCTTCCGCTGCTTTTTTCTCTTCTTCTTCAATTTTCTGGATCTCAGCATTCTGCTGGCGAATCAGTTCCGTGTACTGTGCAGCCTGGCTCTGCGCCTGTGCGATCTGTGCATCATAATCACTGGAAGTTGCTTTCTTTTCTTGCAGCTGAGTCTGCATACTCGCCTGACGATTCTGATACTCCTGGTTCATCTCTTCCAGTTCTGCTTTCTCACTGTCCAGCTGATCCCCAAGGTCTTTTACCTGCTGTACAGTCTCTTTGAACTCTTCCAGACTGTTTCTGTCACTGTCATACATCTGCTGTACATATTCTGCCTGGTTCAGAAGACTGGTAAAGTCCGATGCCTGGAACAGCATCTGTGCCCATGCATCATCTCCACCCTTTTCATACAGATACTGGATTCTCTTCTTCATGGCTTCATACTGTTTCTGTTTATTTTCTTCTGCCACTGCCAGATCTGCTTTGGTCTGCTCGATCTGCGCTTCTTTATCGGATAACTCACCATCCAGAATCTCAATCTCAACCATAATATTTACCAGATCAGAATCCAGCTGATCGATCTCAGCAGAAAGTGTCTGTTTCTGGTCTTCCAGATTATTGATTTTAGACTCCTGTGCTGCAAGCTGACTCTGTGCTGCTGCCTTATCCTGTTTTAACTGATCTTTTCTGGATGCAGCACCGGCAGGTACTGCCTGTGAAATTGTCAGCATTAATCCTAATGTTAAACAAAGGATTCTTTTTTTCATACATTTCTCCTTTTATTGTTTTGCATTGTGTTATATATTCTTGTAATATTTACGAAACATTCTCTTTACATTCCTTAACATATTAACACAAAACCATTTTTCCTGCAACCCCTCTATGCTAAACTCTTTCACCAGATGCAAAGAAAAAACGTTACTGTCCACTCCGTGCCCAGCAACACGCTGCGCGATGCACAGAATTTATACTGCTCGCATAAATTCGCGCGATATATCTCGGGTTTTCTGTGACCTTCGCTCACAAAAAACGCCTCGCGGGATATTACCAGCGGGATATTACCAGTGAACAGTAATGAAAAAACACCATTTTACAAAATGGTGTTTTTCTTTGCATTTTTCTTATTGCGGTCCAATCAATTTTTCAAGTACCTGTGCTGCCGTCATATTACGCAGTCCATCCGGATCTCTCATACTGCTGGAGGACCACTGGAAACGGTCTACGTTATTCACATATGCTTTACTTGCGATACACAGATTATATTTGCCGGCTGCATCTGAATAATATTTCTTCATATATGCCTTTGCCAGTTTTACAGCCTCACTGTTCGTGCTTCCTGTTGTATTGACCGTACCACTGATCTGAACTACCGGTGGCGTCGCATGAACGATCACCAGACTTCCATCCGAACACATGCCAAGAACAACCCACACATGACCGGTCATACTTACCACGTCACCAGGTGTAAATGTTCCACCGGAAACTTTTCCGTGCGATCCAAAACCTTTGTTGGTCAGATAAGCCGGAAATCCGGTAGATGTTGAACTGTATGCCGTTTCTTTCTGATTTGATTTCGTATTATATGTATTGTAGACAGCCCAGCTGACCAGACCGGAACAGTCCAGACCATTCTGATACTCATATCGGTGTTTCGTATAATTATACGAAGCTCCCTGCTGGTTATAGAACTGTTTCCACTTCGGGTTCATACCGATACGCAGTCCGTCTCCGTCTGTCCAGGCGTCATGACCGCCACCCCATACATACAGGGTGTTACCTACCGGCTGAATCATTGTTTTCAAAAACTTGGTCAGAGTCCCCATCGCCTGACTTTCTGTTCTCGATGCTTTTCCATCTGCTCCGATTTCAACACCGCCGATGACTGTACTTACCGCCATGGCTCCACTGCTGTAAAAATAATACTCTGAACCGTCAATATTCTGCCAGTCCGTCAGCATGGCACCGCTGCCGTTCATATAATATTTACTTCCACCAACGATTGTCCAACCTGTTGCCATCTTACCGGTCGTCGGATTCAGATAATACCAAGTACTTCCGATTTTCTGCCAGCCTGTCAGCATGGCACCGCTGCCGTTCATATAATACCAGTCACTGCCCAGTTGCAGCCAGCCTACTACCATGGCTCCACTGCCTGTATTCAGATAATACTTGGATCCGCCGATGTTCTGGAAACCTGTCAGCATCTTTCCGTCACTCGCCAGATAATACCAGGTTGCACCCAGTTTTAACCATCCGGTCGCGATGTTTCCGCTGCCCGGTTTCAGGTAATACCAAGTTCCATTTTGCTGTGACCAGCCTTCTACCATGGCTCCATCCTGATTCATGTAATATCGGGTTCCTCCAATGGTTGTCCAGCCCGTTGCCATATCGCCATTTCCCGGATTCAGATAATACCAGGTACTTCCGATTTTTCTCCAGCCCGTTACCATGTTACCGTTGCCCGGCTCCAGATAATACCAGCTGCTTGCGCGTTTTAGCCAGCCGGTTACCATCCAGCCACTGCCGTCAAAATAATACCATGAACCATTGATTACTTTCCAGCTGTTTCTCGGATAGGAACCATCTGCTTCCCGATACCACCATCGGCCGCCACCGGACACCCATCCTGCTGCGGAATCTGTCCGACTGCTTTCTACTCTGTTCTGGGAAGTCTTTCCTTCCACCCAGACACCATCGCTGTTCACATAGTAGACACCATTATCCACCCAGGTATCATGCTGCATCACACCGGAACCGTTCATGAAATAATATTTCCCATTCAGTTTCACCCATCCGGTAGCCATCGCTCCACTGGATGTAAGATAATACCATTCGCCGCCCAGTTTTTTCCAGCCAGTCGCCATCCATCCATCAGATTCAAAGTAATACCATGAACCGTTGATCAGTTTCCAGGTACTCTTCGGATAACTCCCATCTGCATTTCGATACCACCATCGGCCGCCGCTGGACACCCAGCCTGCTGCTGTCGTTGTGGTTCTCACCCGCTGGTTTGTGCTCTGATTATTCTTCGCCGCATAACCCTCTACAGGTACAAGCAAGATACTGAGGCATAGAACCAGAGCCAGATATCTCCTGATTTTCTTATTCAGTTTTACCATTTGTTTCCCCTTTACTCCTTTTTGTGATCCTCTTCCATCTGACGGATCTGCCTGGCCACTTCACAGCTGCCCCGATGGATGCACCGTCTATATCCACAGTCCACTTCGGTCAGTTCGAGTCCTTCTTCCGTCTCTGTGAACTCACAGGTCACTGTCTGTGCCTGATTATACGTCCTGCAGAATCCGGAAAATATCGCCTCCCTGATTGCCTGTTCCACAAATATCACCGGCTTTCTTCTTTATTAATAGTGATCACGTTTGTTTTTCAAGGTATCTCACCATTACACACTTTGCGATGCACAGAATTCATACTAATCGCATAAATTCGTGAGGTATGTCTCGGGTTTTCTGTGACCTTCGCTCACAAAAAAACACCTCGCAAGATAGTATCAGTGAACAGTAACAATTATGTTACCGTATAAGTATAACTTTCTTCCTCATAAATATCAAGTGAAAATCCACAAAAAGAGATTGTTTTTTCCTCGTAATTCTTGACTTTTTTGCTAATTTATGCTATTCTTTAAAAGAAGTCTGAAAAAGAAGATCCTGGCTACTGACGGATATGTGGAGGAACCACAGGAAACCAGGATTCATATTGGCCGACCGTCTGGGCAGCAATGTAGAACATGATTACATTTGCTGCGTTTTTTTATTTACGGAACAGATGCGTTCTTCACTTTTTGTTCCGTTTCGGGGGCAGACGTCCGGTCAGAAGAAAGGAGAAATAACTATGGGATACAAAACAGACATTGAGATCGCACAGGAATGCGAAATGAAACCGATCACCGAGATCGCAGCAAAAGCAGGTATTGATGACAAATATCTGGAACAGTACGGAAAGTACAAAGCAAAGATCGACTACAATCTGCTGAAAGAATCTGACAAAAAAGATGGTAAACTGATTCTGGTTACTGCTATCAACCCGACACCGGCCGGTGAAGGAAAGACTACAACAACTGTAGGTCTGGCAGACGGTATGCAGAGAATGGGTAAGAACGTTATGGTTGCTTTAAGAGAGCCATCCTTAGGACCGGTTTTCGGTGTAAAAGGTGGAGCAGCCGGCGGCGGATATGCACAGGTAGTTCCGATGGAAGACATCAACCTGCACTTTACCGGTGACTTCCATGCCATCGGTGCAGCTAACAACCTGCTGGCAGCTATGATCGATAACCATATCTTCCAGGGCAATGCTCTGAACATCGACCCGAGAAAGATCACATGGAAACGTTGTGTTGACATGAACGACCGTCAGCTGCGTAATGTAGTAGACGGAC
>OFMS01000707.1_pt1 | contig 31083 bp, 27 predicted proteins | sample 1541871 | NCBI WGS metagenome assembly OFMS01 (sample SAMN04209251, study PRJEB22552) | human gut metagenome | biome: gut; material: feces | host: Homo sapiens | place: USA: Oklahoma
CTTCTGCTTCTTTCGCTTTTTCTTCCGCCTCTTTTGCAAGTCGTTCTTCTTCCGCTTCTCTCGACTCTGCATAGACGAACTCTTCCTGCTTTTCTTCCACGATCTCCTGCGCTTTCTGTTCGGCGTTATTTCCTATAATAATATAATCCGAACAGACATATCCCGTGACATCTCCGGACTTTATTTTAGTCCATGCCCCTACCGGCCCCAGAATCTCCGCTGCATTGTCAGGGTATAACTTGCCCAGCCACTCACTTTCTTTTGTAGGTTCACTCCTTATATATAGAAATGAATCTACGTTGGCAAACGCCATATCTAAATACTCACCCTTCTTCGTTGGTACCAAATAATCTTCCACCTGAATGTCTTTTTCTGCTGTATAACAAGATTTAAGTACCTCTTCAATGCCGACGCTTGGTAATGTATACTCTGCATCAGCCGCCTGTGCTGTTGCAGGAAATGTTGCTACAGCACCTGAAAAAGTAACCAGAAACAATCCCTTTTTAAGAATAGAACCCATAAACTCCCTCCTTTATGTTTTCTTATCTTTTGTAAATATTACAGAATTGTTACATATGTTACGTGATTATTATATCATTAAGATTTCAAATGTCAAGGCGAATTCGCTTTGTTTTTTCTTGTATTTTTCCTATTTTTTTCTTATAATACAACAAGTATTTCCAATTTTTACCAATATAATTATTACAAATTGTTACAAACAGGGAGTATAAGTTGACATGTGTAAATTAATGTTTTATACTAATTTCAATAATTATTACTATTATTGAAAGGAGGATGTACATGGCTACACTAAAATACAGTAGACAGAGAGCGTCTATCAAGAAATACTTGATGAGTACCACAGAGCATCCAACTGCTGATACGGTTTATCTTCACGTAAGAGAAGAATTTCCGCATATCAGCCTTGGAACCGTATACCGCAATCTGAATCTTCTGGCCGATACAGGTGAAGCTGTCAAAATATCTACCCCTAACGGCGGTGATCGCTTTGACGGATGCACAACCCCCCATTATCATTTTGTATGTAATACATGCGGTGAGGTATCTGATCTGGCTCTTGGGGAAGACTATTTTAAAAAAGTAAATGAGACTGCCGGAGAAAATTTTGACGGTATGATTGAATCGCACAGCACATTATTTTACGGTACTTGTCCAAAATGTTTGTCGGAACGCTTAAATCGTAAGCTTCAAGCATAACGAGCGATAATAGATAATATAGGAAAGAACACTATAATAACATATGAAAATAAAAATATTTTACGAATAAGTAATTGACATTTGCGTACAACTATGTTATCTTAATATCAGTAATCATTACTAATTTTAAACTATATCTTATTGAGCAAAGAATGTTCAATAAATATAAATATTATTTTAAAAAAGGAGATTAAAATTATGAAAAAATTTGTATGTACAGTATGTGGTTATGTTCACGAGGGAGATTCTGCACCGGAGAAATGTCCAGTATGTGGCGTTGGCGCAGATAAATTTAAAGAGCAGACAGGTGAAAGAGAATGGGCTGCAGAGCACGTTGTAGGCGTTGCTCAGGGCGTTAGCGAAGACATCATCGCTGATTTAAGAGCTAACTTCGAAGGAGAATGTTCTGAAGTAGGTATGTACCTTGCAATGGCTAGAGTTGCTCACAGAGAAGGATATCCGGAGATCGGTTTATACTGGGAGAAAGCTGCTTGGGAAGAAGCTGAGCACGCTTCTAAATTCGCAGAGTTACTTGGCGAAGTTGTAACAGACAGCACAAAGAAAAACCTTGAGATGAGAGTTGACGCTGAGAACGGAGCAACAGCAGGTAAATTCGACCTTGCAAAACGTGCAAAAGCTGCTAACCTTGACGCTATCCACGATACAGTACACGAGATGGCTAGAGACGAGGCAAGACACGGAAAAGCATTTGAAGGTCTGCTTAAGAGATACTTCGGTTAATCCGAAAAACCTTATAAATAAAGGATTCTTTGGTTGATTTACTTTTCATAATCTATCACGATTTAAGTGTATTTTTATCAAAGCACTTAAGGAGGAAAACAAGGTGGAAAATTTAACTTTGCAGCAACTAATCAACCAAACCAAGGAGGCACTCATTGAAGCTGGTGCATCCAACTATTACCAAAACGTATTTAAAACTCTTACAAAGCAACTTTTGCTCTACGCAAAAGAACATAACACGGAATCTTTCAGTATGGATTTTGGATCGCAGTTTTTAGAAGACCATTATTCTATGTCATCTAAAATCGAGCAGAAGAAATGGTGTGCAACCTATTCCCGTTGTATTAATGCTTTAGCAGAATACCAACATTCAGGAAATGTGACTCTATATCTTGTTATGGATAAAAGAGCATACACTTTTCCTGACAGTTTCAAAGACAGTGCTGAGTCCTACCTCTCCCATCGAGAGAAAACAGGAATCATTAAAAAATCAAATAAGGTTTTCAGTTTATATCTGGAAAGATTTTTTGCATTTTTGAAAAAGGAAAACATATCTTCTCTGGATACACTGTCTCTTAAAGATGTTTTGGATTTCATGGCATCACTGAGCTGCTATGAAAAACCAACCGTAAATCATACAATGCGGGCAGTTCGATATTATCTGAAATACTGCTATGAGAATGGCTTTATGAATACGGAGATGTTCTCCAAGCTTCCCAATCCCCATTACAACAGGCAAAGCCGTTTACCTTCATCATATACTACTACATCCCCTTTATGGCAAATACTAATCAGCTTATAATCTACAGCATCTGCTCCTGCACCTACTACAATCACCTCACTGTAATCAGAATACAAAATATGATTCGTATCACACAGCAATGTGGTGGAAATATTGTATTTTCCTGCTATTGTCTCAACAATGTCCACTACCGGACACGCATCTGCATCTACAAATATCTGCATATTTTTTCTCAAATCCACATCATATCAGTTGTGATTAACTGGTGTTCGTACTTCTATAAGATTTCCTGATGGATCATAAAATCTTACAAGCTTCTGTCCACCTTCAAGTTCCATTAATTCCGTAACATAACTTACAACATACTTGCCAGACTCCAGTTTTTCAATAATACCTTCTATATCATTATCTTCAAAATAAAGTTCTGTCATATTGTTATGTGGAGTTGTAGGTATTTCTGTACTGTCATACCATACACCTACATCCTGTAATACAAGCCCCTCAGACATTATTACATTACCTTCCAGCCTTGTAATCACACGCAATCCAAACAGTTCTTCATAAAAATCAATTGATTCGTCAATATTATCAACAATGATCAATACATTTTTCAAACTCATATTTTTTGTTCCTGCCTCTCCATTTCTCGTTGAATCCATGTCATAATTACATCTACAAGGTAATCCTGCTGCACCTGACTCAATTCCTTGCCTGGCTGCATTTTATGCCACTTTCGTATGCACTCCCTACAACATGTTACCGTTGCGTGCTGAGCAATAAATACTGGGTGACCTTTCATCGGTGTTTGTTTACCATCATTCGCTATATATGCGGGAGCTTCTCTCTTTGCAATAAATTCCTTTACATGTTGCCGGATTGTATCCAACCCTTTTTCATGTATGTAATCAATATCTTTCTGTTTCAGATGAAAACTGCTTCGGAACTTTGAATTATCCAGTCGCTCAAATAACTGCCTGTACCATTCATCCTTAGTCATTAAAACTTCACTACTTCCGGCTCATGTGTAAATGATGAAAATGTAGCTGTCGCATTTGTAAAATAGAATACCTCTGTATTTCCATCATCTGCTGAGTACATATTCTGTAAAGATGGATAAACATCGAGCATAGACTGTCTTGCTTCTCTTCTGTCATCTTCCACAAGCTCTCCGGCTACACGAAGCCACTCGCCATTTTTAAATGCACAGATTTCCACCTTCGGGTTTGCGTGAATCTGCTTTGAAACATCCTTTACCTTGCCAGTTTGAATATACAGCTTTCCTTCAAAAATGTGTGCTGTTCCAAAAGGTCTAACTCTTGGCTGGTCGCCTTCCACTGTTGCCAAATAATATGTCTCTGCTTCTTTTAAAAATTTTACTACTCGTTCCATGATGTAATCCTCCTGTCGTCTTTTGTAACGTATTATTATCCATATCTAACCAGATACTCTCTTTGCATCCATCTCTTCTTTAAATATTAATATCCTTCAAATACTCCTCAACATTCCAATACCGCACCGCATCCATCTCCCAGTTCTCCTCACGATAAAGAACCGTTTTTCCGGTAATAGGTCCATACATATGTTCTGTCTGGGCACATTTTTCTTCATCTATCAGGTGCCGATATTGACCTCGAACCGCCTCTTCACTGTGCTTGATTTGAAAAATCTGGCTCAGTGAAGAGGCTGCTGCCGGATCAAATACGATCATGTCAAATTCTCCCTCTCAATCTTCTCAAACAACCGCTCTATCCGACTCTTCTTTACCATCCTCTTTACCGTTCCCTTATCATGGTACTTAATATACTGAACTACATCATAGAAATGATCGGATAGTAGTTTTTGCTGATGGTATCCTTCCGTAAGCTTTTTCTTCTGCATTTTAAAAAAATCTGATGCACTTTGCCTATAATTTTCATGATAAAGTTTATGAACCTTTCCATCCCGCAGGTATACAATCCAGCTGGAGAATTCCGTTTTTATAAACACGACATCATTACTGATATTATATGTAACGCCAAATTGTTTACATATTTTTTCCATCTTTTCTTCCGTCAATGGAAGCTGACGCAAATATGCTATTTCTTTTTCTTCCTTTGAGAGTATTACCTTTTCATCCCATTTCAACTGATTCCATGTCAGTTTCGATGCGCATGCCTGACACATTTTAAACCCTATAAATATTGCACTCTGTGGTCTGATTGTCGCATGATCAATTTTCATCTTCCGGGCATAAGGACACTCACTTGCATGCATTCTTTTGGTCTTAACGTTGGTAATTCGATAATCATCCGATGTCATGGAAGAATATTGTTGATAGGTTTCTTTAAAAAGCTGATACAGATAATTGGCATCATGTTTTGAATAATTTAAATAGTTTAGCTCATATTCTATATCTGCATATTCCAATGCCTGGCTAAAACCAATCTTTCTTTTCCCATCGCTGGCAACAATGCTTAATATATCCTGCAAAATAATCACCGTATGCCGCCTCATAGAAAAGCCACACTGTTTCATCGTATATTTAAACAAGCTGTATATGTTCTTGTTCCATGTAACAATATACTTATAGGTAGGAAATGTGCGTACAACCCGCCCAAATATATCTTCTTTCGTATTTGCATTCATTATATTTTCCAGCGTTGTACGATACAGCTTAAGTGCATCTTTATTTATATGGGTCGGATCGCTTAATCGAATTGCCTTGGAAAAAATCTTTTCTTTTTGCAGATTCTCATCCGCTGCCACAATGCCTATTTGGATTGGCTCTCTATGTTCTATATCTTCCGTTTCAGGAATTTGATTCCATTTTAAATTTACAAATAGATACTCTGTTTCCACTATAAACATTCACCCCATAGATCGTCCTTAGTGCACAATCCTATATTTCTTCGCCATCCATTATAATAGCTCCTGCAAACTGTTCTCTTGTTTTATATAATACCATAGATACCCATTTTCCGCGCCCCCCCAAGCATCACAAATTCACCTTCTCCCAACCTCTCTCCAAATACCCATTCATCTTCCGTTTTAGTTCCTGATTCTCATCTGCCTCCAACAGCGGATCTTTATCCATTAATTTCTTCACTTCATCCGAAACTGCCTTCAATATATCCGCATCCGCAAAGATATCTGCCAGATGGAATTCGAGATCGCCGCTCTGGCGGACGCCGAAGAGGTCGCCGGGACCGCGCAGTTTTAAGTCTTCGGAGGCAATGTAGAAGCCGTCGTTTGACTTGTTGAGAATATCCAGCCGCTTTCCGGCATCTTCTTCGCCGGAGGCGTTGACCATGATGCAGTAGGACTGGTCTTTTCCTCGACCGACGCGTCCGCGGAGCTGATGGAGCTGCGCCAGACCGAAACGCTCGGCATTTTCGATCATCATAACGGTGGCATTCGGGACATTGATTCCGACCTCGATGACCGTTGTGGATACCAGCACATGAATCTCATTTGCCGCAAATGCTTCCATGATCGCATTTTTTTCTTTTCCCTTCATCTTTCCGTGCAGATATTCCACCCGGATCGACGGGGACAGGACGCGGCGCAGCTCTTCGGTATAATCGATGACGTTCTCTGCCTCCAGCATCTCGCTCGGCTCGACCATCGGGCAGATGACGTATGCCTGACGGCCGGCGCGGACTTCATTTTCGATGAAACGGTAGGCATTCGGGCGAAATTCACGGTTCACGACACAGTTCTTGATCGGCTGCCGGTTTGCCGGAAGTTCATTGATGATGGAAATATCAAGATCCCCATATAAAATAATCGCCAGTGTCCGCGGGATCGGCGTCGCACTCATGACAAGCACATGCGGCTCACCGCCTTTTTTGCTCAGCATTTCCCGCTGTGCCACGCCAAAACGGTGCTGTTCATCCGTGATTACCAATGCCAGATTGTCGTACACCACTTTTTCCTGAATCAGCGCGTGGGTTCCGATCACGATATCCGCCTCATGATTTTCAATCGCCTCTCTGGCAAGCCGTTTTTCCTTCGCTGTCATCGAACCGGTCAGAAGCACCGGACGATATGTGATTCCCAGCGACGCAAATAATTCATTCATCGACTCGTAATGCTGGCGCGCCAGTACCTCTGTCGGTACCATCAGCGCCCCCTGATATCCATTTGCCGCCGCCTGCAGCAACGCCAGAATCGCCACAATCGTCTTACCCGAACCAACGTCGCCCTGAATCAATCGGGTCATGATATGCCCGCCGGACAGATCGGCGTACACCTCCCGGATTACCTTTTTCTGTGCCCCGGTCAGCGCATATGGGAGGCGCTCTTCCACCGATGCCATTTCCCCGGAAATCGTAAATGGATATGCGCTCTTTTTATCTTCTTTTTTGTCTTTGAGCAGGCGCACTGACATCAGGAACATGAAAAATTCGTCAAACACAAGACGCTTCCGGGAAAACATCAGCTCTTCCCGGTTTGCCGGAAAATGGATGTGCTCCAGCGCATAGTTGATTTCCGCCAATCCGTACTTTTCCCGCAGACCAGCCGGCAGATATTCCCGCTCCATCTGGCGCATCGCGAGGGCTTCCGTGACTGCCTTTGCGATCGTCTTATTGCCAAGTCCCTTCGTCTGTCCGTAAACCGGCTGCATGGACGACACGACTTTCGCATACTGTTCCGGGCGGTAGATCTCCGGCTGCTCCATCGTAAGTCTTCCCCGTTTTTTTACCACACGGCCACGGAAAATAAAGCGTTCTCCCGCCTTGAGCGTTCCGCGCAGATAGGGCATATTGTACCATGCCAGCGCCAATGTGCCTCCGCTGTCCCGCAGTCCAGCCGTCGTGACCTGCAGGCGCGCTCCATACCGCACCACATCCGCCGTTTTTGCCAAGATTCCGCCGACTGCCGCGATCGTCTCTTCCTTCAGTTCCGCAATCGGCTGCGGTTCCTTAAACTCGTCATAAGCACGCGGATAATAATGGAGCAGTTCTTCCACCGTTTCCACACCTATTTTTTGAAATAACTTTGCCGTCTTTTCACCGATCCCTTTGACGGCGGTTATATTCTGCTGTTCCATCTATCTCCTCCTGCTTTTCGGAATGTACCCCCGGAATATCAGTCGCAAAAAAACGTTACCAGACGAAAAAACTCCGAGAGTATATTAAAATGAAAGAAAGGCAGGACGCAGGGATCTCTCCCCTGACCTGCCTCGATTCATGCTTATAAATTATTTTTTGTTTTATCAGCACATTTCAAAACAATAGAACCATTTAGGTTTATTCTACTGAAATCATATAATAATAAATCGGCTGCCCGCCATTCTGGCATTCAAATTCGCAGGATGTAAATTCTTTGCGGGCTTTCTCACAGAATGCCTCTGCGTCTTCTTCCGTGACATCCTCACCATAATAGATCGTCACAAGCTCAGACTCATCATCTACCATCTTACGAAGTGACTCCATCGCGGTCTCCTCGATATTCTTGCCAACTGCCAGCATGCCGCTGTCGCCGATTCCCATGATATCTCCCTCTGTGATCTCCATACCATCGATCGACGTATTACGGACTGCGTAGGTAATCTGACCGGTCTTAACGCGGCTCATCTCCTCGGTCATCTGTTCCATATTTTCTTCCGCCGTCAGATCCGGGGCAAAATTGATCAGCGCCGTGATACCCTGCGGAACCGTCTTGGACGGGACTACATATACCTTGGTATCTTCTGACAGGCTCTTTGCCTGCTCTGCCGCCAGAATAATATTTTTATTGTTCGGCAAAATGTAAACTGTCTCGGCATGTACTTTTTCGATTGCTTCCAGCATATCCTCCGTACTCGGATTCATCGTTTGTCCGCCCTCGATGATATAGTCAGCGCCGATGCCCTTGAAAATCTCAGAAAGACCTTCTCCAACCGATATGGCGATAAATCCATATTTCTTGCGCGGTTCTTCCTTCTTCTCTTTGGCTTCCTCTTCTGCCTTCTGCTGTGCCGCCAGACGTTCGGAATCTTTGATCAGTTTCTCCTGATGTTCCTCACGCATATTGTCAATCTTGATGCGGGACAGGGAACCGTAGGTCAGTGCCTTCTGAATCGCCAGACCTGGATCGTTTGTATGAACGTGAATCTTGACAATATCATCATCTGCCACAACTACCAGGGAGTCGCCGATCGTGCTCAGATAATCTTTCAGTTCCTGCTCTGTCGTCTCATCCGCCGGTTTTTCTGCATTGATGATAAATTCCGTACAATAACCAAAACGGATATCCGCTGCCTGCGTGCTTCCGGCACCTGTCGCTGCTTTTGCCGCTCCACTTCCCGATACAGACGGAGTAACTGCCGCGTCGATATCCACGACTTTTCCTTTTAAGCCCTCAATACAGCCCTTGATAACCTGAATCAGACCCTGTCCGCCAGAATCCACTACGCCTGCCTCTTTCAGAACCGGAAGCATCTCCGGTGTCTGGCTTAAAACATACTCGCCGTGCTCCAATACTTTCTCTGAAAATTCAAGTACGTCCTCGGTCTGCGGTGCCAGTTCTGCCGCCTTATCCGCCATTCCCTTGGCAACAGTCAGAATCGTACCTTCCTTCGGCTTCATAACTGCCTTATAAGCTGTCTCCGTTGCACGGTTAAATGCGTTTGAGAGAACACTCGTCGTAATGACATCTACCGTCTTAATCTCTTTCGTAAATCCGCGGAAGAGCTGTGAAAGGATAACGCCGGAATTGCCTCGTGCGCCGCGCAGGGAACCAGAGGAGATCGCTCTCGCTAACGCCTCCATCGTCGGATTTTCAACGGCTGCCACTTCTCTGGCGGCTGACAGAATCGTCATCGTCATGTTCGTACCGGTATCTCCATCTGGAACCGGAAACACGTTCAGCTCATTGATCCATTCCTTGTTGGCCTCCAGGCCCTTTGCTCCAGCCAGAAATGCATTCTTTAACATCCCGGCATCTATATAATTCATGCCCACAGGGTTTGTTCCTCCTTAATCTATCACTCTTACGCCTTCAACATAAATGCTGATTTTCTCAACCTTCATGCCGGTAAACTCTTCTACTTTATATTTTACACTCTCGATCAGGTTGTCCGCAACGGTAGAGATGCTGACGCCGTATGCCACGATTACGTGGAAATCGATGCTGAGTGCATTGTCCTTGATGGCTACGTTGATGCCATGTGTCAGGCTTTCTTTTTTAAGCAGTCTTACCAGACCATCTTTCATGCTGACAGCCGCCATGCCAACGATACCGAAGCATTCTACTGCTGTCGTTCCGGCGTACATTGCAATTACTTCCGGATCGATCTGGATCGAACCCATTTTATTGTCGATGCGTCCTTTCATATTGACAGCCTCCGTTTCTTTCTTGTTTTTAAATTGATTCGAATTTTATGCCATGATTTTCAGCCTTTTTTATCCGCATGACTCATGGCTTATGTGTACATTATACCTCATCCTCTTTAAAAAGGAAATAGAAAATAGACATCTGTCGAAAACTTTTTTTATTTTTTTTGGTTTTTCACTTGCATATTTTCCTATTTTCTGCTATTATACCTTTGTTATGGATTTTAATAGGAAGTCCAATGATCGGTTAAGGAGGTGCTACGATGGCTAAGTGTGCAATCTGCGAGAAAGCTGCTCATTTTGGTAATGCAGTGAGTCATTCACATAGAAGATCTAACAAAATGTGGAAAGCTAACGTTAAGTCTGTTAAGGTTAAAACTAATGGCGGAGCTCAGAAGATGTATGTATGTACTTCTTGCTTAAGATCCGGTTTAGTTGAAAGAGCCTAAATCGAGTTTAACTGGCCTCAGGTGTCTGCCTGAGGCTTTTTTCTTGTCCTTAGCATAAAGAACGACAAAAAATGTTGGAAATATGCTTTTTGAGCACATTCCAACATTTTACATAAAACCTTTCCTTCAAAACACCTTAAAACAAGTTCAGCAGCGCTCCATACAGCTTCTCATTCCCCAGCACCACCAGCGCCAGTTCTTCTTTTGCCTCGCTGAGCTGATAAAAAAGACGTCTCACATCGCGCTCCGTCGAGCGCAGATATCCCATTTCATCATAATAATAGCGTCCATCCAGCCGACGCACCATGCGATCGACTTCCCGCGTATGGCGAGATTGTATTTCTACGGCAGAATCGGATGGCTTTTCCGGTTTTTCCTGCCAATCGGATTCCCGGTACTCATATTCCTGACAGATGTAATCATTCAGCAAATTAGCTGCTTCTGACTCATCGTTGGCATAAACCACCGCGACATGGGGATAGCGCCGCATTCCGCGTCCGTGTGGCAGGTGCATCATATTTTGTATAAAATAGGAAAGTTCTGCATTCGCACGGATCCGATTTGTCAGATGGAATGTCTGGATTCCAGGCTGCTCCCCCAAGAGCTTTATTGCACCCAGATCCAATTCTTCCGGCGAAATCATATCCTCACAGTTACTGGAAAAAATAACCGGACGCGTTTTCCCAATCTCCAGCAAACTTTCCAATGTATTGGGTGACAGAAGGTGTGCCTCATCTACTAAGATCGCGCTGTATGCTTCGAACTTGATTTCCGTTCCCGTTTGAACACTATCCTCTGCCAGGTACTCCACCCGCCGCAGCCGCTCATGCAGCACCTTCCACTCTTTTCCCGCTTCACCGCAGTGGATCATGCACACCCGCTGCCGCCCGGAGAGTTTCATCGCAATATCATATAAAAGCAGCGTTTTTCCCGTCCCCGGAAGCCCGGTAAACCAGAAATATCCCGTCCGGTCTGCCCGGATTTTCTTTAAAATCTGGCGTTCAATATCCCTCTGCTGGTATGTCAGGAAATATTCTTTCTTTAAGAACCGTCCCGGCTCTGTGAGCGGCGAAATCAGGTACAGCTCCGCCTGAAACAAGTCTTCGATATTGCCTGGATAATCAGCACTCTCCTGCTGCAAATCCCGGCAGAGCGGTTCCCAGTCCGCCTCCACAATGCGGTCATGATTCGTCAGACGCACCAGGCGGTTCTGGCTGCTAATATAAGTGTACGAACGAATCGGCTTTCCCAGCGCCGCCAGATAATATCGGTTTTGTATGAGCTGCTTGCGGATCGCCTCATCCGACACCTGTCCGCTCTTTAATTCAAGGTTTAAAATTTGTTCTTCCTTGATCTGAAGCAGATCAAACTCTTTCCCCAGTCTCGGAATCTGAAACGAATAGAAAAAACGCAGTGCGTACACCGCCTGCATATGTCTCTCCAACTCCGAAACAAGCGCTTTCATGCTGTCCAGCTCCCATTCCCGTATTTTCAGAAACACATCCCGCCCCGAAAGCTGTCGTTCCAGCTTTTGAAGGTATTCCGTATTCTGATTTCGGGTAATCGTGTAAATAGAGATTGCTTTCATACCTGTACCGCCTGCGTTCCTTTTCGCCCTTTTCAAACTTTATAGATCCTTCTTTTTGCCGCAGCACTCCATGAGCGCCGCCAGCACCTTATCCATCTGCAATGGTTTTGCCAGATGCACATTCATCCCAGCTGCCAAGCACTGCCTGGCATCCTCTTCAAAGGCATTTGCCGTCATGGCAAGAATCGGAATCTGCCTTGCATCCGCCCGCGGAATCGCCCGGATCGCGCGTGTCGCAGCCAGACCATCCATCACTGGCATCATCACATCCATGAGAATCGCATCAAACGTCCCCGGAGATGCCGCCTCAAAGCAGTCTACTGCCTTCTTCCCGTTCTTCACAATCGTGACATGGGCACCCGCATCGGTCAGAAGTGTTTCCGCGATCTCTGCATTCAACTCATTGTCCTCCGCCAAAAGCAGCTTCAAACCGCGAATATCTCCTGACGGCGCTGCTTCCTTAACCGGGAACTCCTCCGGCGGCGGTGCAATCTCAAATGGAATTTCCACCACAAACGTCGTTCCAATGCCGACCTCACTCGTCACCTCGATGTTTCCGTGCATCTGTTCAATCAGCCCTTTGACGATCGTCATGCCAAGCCCAGTTCCCTGGTAAACACTACGCGCATCATTTTTCTCCTGTGCAAACGGGTCAAAGATGTGATCCAGAAATTCCTGGCTCATGCCAACTCCCGTGTCCGAGATCGTCCACCTATAGACGCACCAGCCGTCCCGTACATCCTGCGCCTCCACCCTGGTACTGATTTTTCCGCCCGGACGATTATATTTGATGCAGTTTCCATAAATATTCAGGAAAATCTGGCGCAGATGGAGCTGGCTGCCATAAATATACGGATACGGAATCTCCGCTTTTCTTTTATCATACTCCCATTGAATGCCCGCATCTACCGCGCGCTCGATGATGATGCTCACGATATCGCGCGTCATCTCTGCCAATGAAATATAATCATGTGCCAGAATAATCTTTCCCTCTTCCAGCTTGCTCATCTGCAGCACATCATTGATAAGGGACAGCAGATGCCCCGCCGCCACCTGCATTTTCCGGTGATTTTCCATCACCATCTCCTTATCATCAAAATGTGCCTCATCGATTTTTAAAAGCCCGATAATGCCATTGAGCGGTGTCCGGATATCGTGACTCATGCGGCTTAAGAAATCTGTTTTCGCCCGGTTTGCCGTCCGCATTTCATCAAATGCCGCCTGCAGGCGCGCGTGCTCCTGTTCATCCCGCGCGTGCATCTGCGACGTATCCTGCAGAAGAATGATCGCATGAACCACCGGCATCTCACAAGAAAGCTCCGTATCAAACACGATCGTCTGCGTCATCAGAACTGTTTTCTGTACCCAGCAGATCGTGCCATCTTCCTTCTGGATACAGTATTCCACGGAAATATGTTTCTCCCCTGCCTCAAACCGCTTCAACAGCTTAGCCGGATCATCTGCCAGACGATAGCTTCCCAAGGTCTCCTGGGTGACCATCTTCATATATTCACTGCAATAATCACGGTAAGAGCACGGCAGCGGATAGTCCATAAATAGCTCCCGGCATTCCTCGTCTTTTCCATTCAGGACAACACTCTTCTCCAGAATATCCTTTGTCAAATTAACTGTATATATCATATCCGACAGTTCCAGGAGTGCATCCACATAGCTGTCATTTTCCAGAATCGACTGTTTGAGCTGTTCATAATAAAGCGTCAGCTGTTCCTTCGCATCTGCCCGCCCCTCTGAACTTTTCCGGATCGTCTCAAATGCCAGCAGGAAATGATGCAGCTTTCCTTCCTCATCCCAATCTACCGGGATCAGCGTCAGGCGGCTGTAGAGTCCCTGACCGTTCGTGTCATACTGCAATTCGAGTAGATCTCCCTCCGCCTGCAGCTTCCCGGAAAGCTCTGAAACCTGCAGGCTCTGGCGGATGTTGGCGCGGTCAGCACGAGCCACCCGTTCCGCTACTATCTGCTCCGCCGCACCGGAATAGCTTCCGTCTGACGCCAGAAAGAAATCAGCACTGGCACGGAGTGCCCGGTAGGTATCCATGTGCGCGTCGCAGTAGAGACAATCCGAAAAGTTTCTCCCGTACCGGTTTAAAAGCTTGAGCAGGTGGAAATCCAGCCGTTTTTCCGCTGCCGCTTCCTCGCGCTTTACATGGTTTTTGTTGATATACATATTTTTATCGGCAAAACTGAAAAGCTCCCGCATCGTGCTGCCCGGAAAATCACTGGCAAGTGCATACCCGGCCGCATAGCTGAGCGGCATATCCGGATGTCCCTTTGACTCCTCTGTCATCGCCTCCCGCACATGGGTGAGGCATTCCCGCATGGCCTCCTCATCCAGACCACGCGTAACGGCAATAAATTCATCGCCGCCGTCCCGCCCTACGAACTGTTCCGCAGGCATGGACGCGCGCAGGCAGACGGCGAACCGCCTGATATAGGCATCCCCCGCCTCATGCCCCATGCTGTTGTTGATTCGGCGGAGATTATTCAGGTCAAAACTGCATACTCCCACATTCTCTGCCGCCGGTTCCGGATCATCCAGCAATTCTTCGCATTTATTCTTATTGGGAAGTCCGGTCGCCTTGTCCAAATACACCTTTTTCTGCAGCGCACGGTTCATCGCCGCAAAGCGCACCGCCTTGATAAATTCATATCCAATCAGAAGCATCAGAACAATAATATCAATCGTGATATATTTTTCAATTACCGTCAGCGAGGATGCTTTCCGCTGGGAATACGCCTCTGCCAGTCCCGTCGCCTCATCACAGATTTCAAAGAACCGCTCGCTCTTATCAATGATCTCTGTATTCTCATAGCCGACTTCCCGGACACGCAGGATTTCATAGTGAAGCGCGGCAAAGTACTCCTCCAACTCCTGCATCTTACTCTGAAACGCCCCGTCATCAAGGCGCACCAGCCCCAGTTCGCCATTGCCATTCCGCAGACCATCGACGAAGGCCTCAATATCCTGAATCATACCATCCTCCGGCTGACCGGAAATTTCCAATTTAATGATACGCTGTGTCTTTCCGCGCACCAGTCCCGCATAATTGACCACACGCGCCGTTCCCTGAATACTGGAGACAATTCCCATCATCACGATAATCAGTGCTGCCAGCACAACCGCCAGCACGCCGATGCAGATCTGTATTATGTTTGAAGTCTTTTTCTTCTTACTCTTATTCGCATTCTCGGAATCCATCGCTCCGTCCTCCCGTGAAAAAGAATGTGCCTTGGCACATTCTCGCGCCAAGCGCGGTCGCTTGCGATATGTTTCTGGTACGCCCTTTTTCCTGCACCTGCCATCTTGTTATTTTACATCTTATATCCCAGAAAGCATCCATCCTCATGCGACTCAATCCGCCCGACCGCCTGCAGATACGAATAAATAATCACCGTCCCGGCAAACTTCATCCCACGCTTTTTGAGATCTGCCGACACTGCATCTGAGAGCGGCGAACTGACTTTGCCTGTCTCATGAATCACCGCGTCTCCTGTCCAGTGAGTCAGATACGCGTCAAAACTCCCATATTCATTCTGAATTTCCCGGAATATCCGTGCATTCGTGACAGCGGCATGAATTTTCAGCCGGTTATGTACAATTCCCGGGGCGGTCCGGAGTGCTTCCTCCTTCGCCTCGTCGTAACCGCACACCTTGTCCAGGTCAAATTCATCGAACGCGGCGCGGAACGCCTCCCGCTTATTGAGGATGCACTCCCACGAAAGCCCTGCCTGAAAGCATTCAAGGATCAGCATCTCAAAGAGCTTCGCATCATCCCGAACCAGCTTTCCCCACTCCTCGTCGTGGTAACGGATATACAATTCATTCTTTGGATTCGCCCAGCGGCAGCGGTGTCTTCCATCGTGCCATTCCATACGTTTATCTCTCCCTGTTCGTCATTTGCTCTCACATTTTTTGCTTATTTATCCTTGTTTTTCATTCAAGAAAACATAAATATGCCATATCTCTCGTTTTGAAGTTCTACATAAGCGGCGCCAGAATCCGCAGTGCCTTCCCCGCAAACCGCCGGATAAACGGATACTTCCGGCAGTTTTCCAGAGTAATCCGCTCGCTCTTTGCAAGTGTTTTCTGGAAATCTTCTTCCACATCCATCACAACCGCATTGCGGAAGAAATAGGACGCGCACTCAAAATGCAGATACAGGCTTCTGAAATCAAGGTTGATCGTTCCGACCACCGCCTTCTCATCGTCGCTCGTAAACATCTTCGCATGGATAAAGCCCGGCGTGTATTCATAGATCTGAACACCAGCCCGCAGAAGCTCCGCGTAGTAGCTGCGCGCCAGCAGGTACGCATATAACTTATCCGGTATATGCGGCATGATAATAATGACCTCCACGCCGCGCTTTGCCGCAAACTTGAGCGCCGCCAGCGTCGTATCGTCGAGAATCAGATACGGAGTCGTGATGTGCACATACCGGCGTGAACGCCCTAAAATATCGAGGTACACCGACTCGCCGACATTTTCCCCGTCGAGCGGGCTGTCCGCATATGGCATCACAAAGCCGCCATAGTCCATGCCCTCCGGCATATGAAATGTCTCCGGACACAGAAAACGGCGATATTCTTCCGCATCCCGTTCCGTCACATCCCAGAGCTGCAAAAACATCATTGTAAAACTGTCTACAGCTTTTCCCTTGAGCATGACCGCCGTGTCCTTCCAATGTCCGAAGCGCACCCGCTGGTTAATATATTCATCTGCCAGGTTCACGCCCCCGGTAAACGCGGTATGACCATCGATCACACAGATTTTCCGGTGATCGCGGTTATTCTGGTAACTCGAGAGAGCCGGACGCACCGGCGCAAAAATCTTGCACTGGATACCTTTCTCCTGCATCGCCTTCTCATAGCCGTGCGGCAACGTGAAGAGATTTCCCATGCCGTCATACATAAACCGGACTTCCACGCCCTCGGCGACCTTCGTCTCTAACACCTGTAAAATCGCATCCCACATCACTCCGTGTTCTACGATAAAATATTCCATAAATATAAAATGTTCCGCTTTTTTGAGTTCTTCCAATAATACTGGAAACATATCATCTCCCAGTGGGAAATAGCGTACCCCCGTATTTTCATACGCCGGGAAACGTCCGTACTGGTTCATATAGCGGACGAGATTGCCGCCGCTGGCGCTGATGCTCTCATAGTGTGCCAGCACCTCCGGATCCTGTAAAAGGTACGGACGAAGTTTTGTCCCAACCTCCTCGATCCGCCGGTTAATGCGGCGCGTGCCCGGCTGCAGCGTCAAAAACAGATAAAACAGCGTTCCAAACACCGGAAATATCAATATCGGCACTACCCAGGACAACTTGATCGTGCTGTTTCCCTCATCGCTGATAATATAGATCAAAACCAGCGCACTGAGCATCGCAGATCCACCGTACATATAGATCAGGTACTCTCTAAACCAGTCAAACCCGGCAAAGAGCACAAGAATCTGTATCAGCAGAAACAGCGTTCCCAGCGTGGTACGCCCGAAAATCAAACGCAGCAGTTTTTTCAATTTTTTAAGTATTTTCTCCATTTTCTACCAGTCCATTTCTCTGCCTCATTCATCAGGCACCTGCCGTATCATTGAAAACTACAGTGCCATCTCTCATAGTATGGCAGATTTTTGCAAATAAAACAAGAGGTCAGCCGGAGACTGACACAGATTTATGTGTCATCCCGACTGACCTGTCGTTGTAAGCGCTCATTTTAACAACCGCATTGAAACATCTCACGGATACCCGGCATAAAGCTGTTATATCGCCATTCTTGGCATTTTAGTCCTCCAGCGCCTGACGGATATCCTCGATGATATCATCCACATTCTCAATTCCGACACTCAAACGGATCAGGCTTGGATCAACGCCTGCCTCCCTGAGCTGCTCATCGGAGAGCTGACGGTGAGTATGGCTTGCCGGATGCAGAACGCAGGTTCTCGCATCGGCAACATGGGTTACGATGGCTGCCAGTTTCAGCTTATCCATGAACTCGCCAGCTGCCTGACGACCGCCCTTTAAGCCGAAAGAAATAACGCCGCATGTACCGTTCGGCATATATTTCTGCGCCAGTGCATGGTATTTATCATTTTCAAGTCCCGGATAATTCACCCAGGCCACATCTTCACGGCTCTGTAAATACTCGGCGACCTTCTGTGCATTCTCACAGTGGCGCGGCACACGCAGATGCAGTGTCTCCAGACCGATATTCAATAAGAAGGAATTCTGCGGGGACGGGATGGAACCGAGATCACGCATTACCTGTGCGGTTGCCTTGGTGATATAAGCCGCCTTACCGAATTTCTTCGTGTAAATAATGCCGTGGTAAGACTCATCCGGCGTCGTCAGACCCGGGAATTTATCTGCATGTGCCTCCCAGTCAAAGTTGCCACTGTCCACGATGCAGCCGCCGACGGTCATCGCATGTCCATCCATATATTTTGTAGTAGAATGCGTTACAATATCTGCGCCCCACTCGAACGGACGGCAGTTGATCGGAGTTGCAAACGTATTATCTACAATAAATGGAATACCATTTCTGTGTGCAATCCGGGCAAATTTTTCCAGATCCAGCACTACCAGAGCCGGGTTTGCGATCGACTCACCGAAGATACACTTTGTGTTCGGGCGGATCGCCTTCTCGATCTCCTCTTCCGGCGCATCCGGGTCAACTAACGTAACATCGACGCCCATTTTTTTCATCGTAACGACAAACAGGTTTGATGTACCGCCGTATACGGTTGCCGAGCAGACCAGATGATCGCCCGCGCCACAGATATTAAATACCGCATAAAAGTTTGCCGCCTGTCCGGAGGATGTCAGCATTGCTGCCGCGCCGCCTTCCAGCTCACGGATCTTATCTGCGACTGCATCATTGGTCGGGTTTGCCAGACGGGTATAAAAATATCCGTTTTCCTCCAGATCGAAGAGTCTTCCCATCTGCTCACTGGTTGAATACTTAAAGGTCGTGCTCTGGTAGATCGGCAGAATTCTCGGCTCGCCATTTTTCGGTTGCCATCCGCCCTGGATGCACGTTGTTTCCATTGAACGTTTCATTTTTTTCTCCTTCATATGTTTATTTTTAAATAATTATATAGTAATTGAGCCCATTTTTTAGTACGGCTCTTTTACATCACCATATCAAACAGCGAAAGCTGATTGCTCTCCGGCAGCCCCGTCAGAATTCCCAGCTCTGCCATCAGATCGCACACCGTCTTCGTAACCTTGGTACGGTTGATAAAGTCCTCTTTCGACAAGAACTTTCCGTCCTCCGCCGCAAAAACAATCGCGTCTGCCGCTTTCTCGCCGAGTCCGTCGATACTGCTTAACGACGGCATCAGCTTTCCGTCTATGATCTGGAAATTGCGGGCTTTTGCCCGGTAAATATCGATCGGCATGAACTCAAATCCGCGCGCGTACATTTCCTGTACGATACGCATATCGCGCAGCGTGTCCTGCTCTTTCTTGGAAAGAGAATCCGACCGGCTCTTGTATTCCGCCAGATGATACTCCAGCTTATCGCGCCCCTGGCACATCAGCTTGTAGGTAAATCCACTCGCACGGATGCTGAAATATGCCGCATAGTACGCCAGCGGGTAAAATACCTTACAGTACGCCACACGCCACGCCATCATAACGTAAGCCGCCGCGTGCGCCTTCGGGAACATATACTTGATTTTCAGGCAGGAATCGATATACCACTGCGGCACATCGTGAGCTTTCATCTCTTCAATCCACTCCGGTTTCAGTCCTTTTCCTTTTCGGACAGACTCCATGATAGTGAAGGAGAGTCCCTCTTCGAGTCCTTTCTGAATCAGATAAATCATAATATCGTCTCGACAACAGATCGCCGTCTGAATCGTCGCCTGTCCGCTCAGAATAAGGTCTTTCGCGTTTCCTAACCATACATCCGTACCGTGGGACAGACCGGAAATCCGCACCAAATCCGAAAAATATTTCGGTTTGGCATCGATCAACATCTGCATCGCAAAGTCTGTACCAAACTCCGGAATGCCAAGCGCCCCGAGCTTACAGCCGCCGAGATCCTCCGGCGTGACACCGAGCGCCTCCGTGTTCTGAAAGAGACTCATGACCTCCTTCGAATCCAGTGGAATATCCTTAACCGGGTCGAGTCCCGTCAAATCCTGCAGCATACGAATCATGGTCGGATCATCGTGTCCGAGAATATCGAGTTTCAACAAGTTGTGGTCGATCGAGTGGTAATCGAAATGCGTCGTGACGGTACGTGTCGTCATATCGTCCGCCGGGTGCTGCACCGGTGTAAACGTGTCAATCTCCTCTCCGAGGGGCAGTACGATGATACCGCCCGGATGCTGTCCGGTGGTACGCCGCACGCCGACGCAGCCGGACACGATGCGCTCAATCTCGCACCGGCGCTTACGGATTCCTTTATCCTCATAATAATGCGCCACAAAACCATACGCTGTCTTATCCGCCAGCGTACCGATCGTCCCCGCACGGAAGGTCTGTCCTTTTCCGAAGATGACCTCCGTATAGCTGTGCGCCCGGCTCTGGTACTCGCCGGAGAAGTTTAAGTCGATATCCGGCTCCTTATCGCCCTTGAATCCCAGGAACGTCTCAAACGGGATGTCGAACCCGTCTTTTTTCAGCGGTTTTCCGCACTTTGGACATATCTTATCCGGCATATCACAGCCCGCCATACCCGAAAACTTCTTTACGTCTTCGGAATCAAAATCGTAATAATGGCAGTTCGGGCAGTAATAATGCGGGCTCAGCGGATTTACCTCCGTGATACCAGACATCGTCGCCGCCAGCGAGGAACCAACGGATCCTCGCGAACCAACCAGATATCCATCCTCATTCGACTTCCAAACCAGCTTCTGCGCGATGATATACATAACGGCGAATCCATTGGAAATGATCGAGTGAAGTTCACGCTCCAACCGATCGACTACCACCTTCGGCAGCTTATCGCCGTACATATCATGCGCGTGGTTGTAGCAGATGGTACGCAGCGTATCATCCGAATTCGGAATAACCGGCGGACACTTGTCCGGGCGTACCGGGGAAATGCGCTCGCACATCGCCGCGATCTTGCGCGTGTTTGTGATAACGATCTCCTCCGCCTTATCGCTGCCTAAATATTCAAATTCCCCCAGCATTTCCTCGGTGGTCCGCAGATACAGTGGTGCCTGATCGTCTGCATCCTTAAAGCCCTTGCTTGCCATGATGATACGGCGGTAGACCTCATCCTCCGGATCGAGGAAATGTACGTCGCAGGTCGCGCAGACCAGCTTGTTCCACTGTTCGCCAAGTTCAATCACTTTGCGGTTCAGATCCTGCAGATCCTCCCAGGTGTTGACCGAACTTTTCTCATCCCGCAGCATAAATGCGTTGTTTCCAAGCGGCTGCACTTCCAGATAATCGTAGAAATTCGCGATTTTTCCCAGTTCCTCCTCCGGAACCCCGCGCAGGATCGCCTGAAACAGCTCGCCCGCCTCGCACGCCGATCCAAGAATCAGCCCCTCGCGGTGGCTCGCCAGCAGACTCTTCGGAATCCGCGGACGTTTTGCAAAATACGTCAGGTTTGACTGGGAAATCAGCCGGTACAGGTTGATTCGCCCGACATCATTCTTCGCCAGAATAATAATATGGTAGGTCGGCATCTTCCGGATCATTTCCGGCGTCATTTTGCTGAGTTCGTTGAGCTGCGTCAGATTTTCGATATCACGAGCCTTTAACATCTCGATAAACTTGACAAAAATCTCTGCCGTCGCCCCCGCATCATCGACTGCCCGGTGATGGTTTTCGAGGGAAATTTTAAGCTCTTTCGCTACCGTGTCGAGCTTGAAGCGGTTCAGGTTCGGCAGCAGAACACGCGCCAGCGAAACCGTATCGAGAACCGTCGGCTGGAATGTGAGTCCCTGCCGTCTCGCATTTTCTTTGATGAAACTGATATCAAACGACGCGTTGTGCGCGACCATGACCGCCCCCTCACAGAATGCCAGAAATTCCGGCAGAACCTCTTCGATCGTCGGCGCGCTGATTACCATGCCGTCGTTGATGCTTGTCAGCTGTTCAATGTCATAGGGGATTGGCACTTCCGGGTTGACAAATGTGCTGAATTTGTCCACTATCTTTCCATCCGTCACGCGCACCGCACCGATCTCAATGATATGGTTCTTGATCGGGCTGAAGCCGGTCGTCTCGATATCGAATACAACGCAGGTGTGGTCTAAAGTCTGCCCTTTCTCATTCTCCGCCAGTTCCTTCATATCATCGACGAGATAGCCCTCAACGCCATAGAGGATCTTGAAGTTTTCGCCCTTATCGACCGCATGGTTCGCATCCGGAAACGCCTGCACACAGCCGTGATCGGTAACAGCGATCGCATCCATGCCCCATTGTTTGGCGCGCTTGATGATATCCTTGACCTCGGAAACACCATCCATATCGCTCATCTTCGTGTGGCAGTGAAGTTCCACGCGCTTGACCGGACTGTTGTCCATTCGCTTGCTGGTGAAATCTTCGCATTTCTTGATGCCGGAAACCGAACCGATCGTCAGCTCGCCGTCAAATTTATCAATATTGGCAACACCCTTAATGCGGACAAACTGTCCCACCTTGGTCGCTGTCTTCAAATCATCCAGCGTATCTTCCCGTGCAAAGATCTTGACGCCGATCGTGTCGGTAAAGTCGGTCACCGAAAATAAAAAAAGCGTGTTTCCGCTGCGGAGCTCCCTTAGCTCGCAGGTCAAGATCTTTCCGCGGATGACAACCTGCCCAACCTCGCCTTCCAGCTCCTCGATCGGGCTCGCCTCCTCATCGAAATCGCGCCCAAACAGCACATCCGGATTGTCGGATTTCTTCATATAGCCCGAACGGCGGTACTCGCCGCCCTTGCCAGATCCAGCATTTGCGCTGCCTGCCTGGTTTCTGCCTCCTGCCGGATTCCCCCCGGCTTTCAGCTTACCAACCGGTTTTAAAACAGTCTTTCCCTCGTCAAATGGCAGATCGACACCGCCAGAGGCAGGTTCTGCCCCCGACGGTTCCATATACGCCTCATTGGCACCTGCTGCTCCGGCAGCCGCGCCGCTTCCGTCTGCCGCGCCACTCTCGCCTGCCGCCTGCGGCTTCATGTAGATGATCTCCGGCTCAGTATTCTTCTTCTCAACCGGACGGTAGGAAGTCTTCACAAGCATCGGCACATTGCAGCGCTCGGTGAAGATTTTCTCCAGAATCCGCACCAGTTCCTGTGCCTTATCGCGCACGATCATCGTGTCCTCCAGCGACAGCTTCAGGTATCCTTCTTCTTCAAAATCCATCTCCGCCTTACGGAACATATTATAAAGAAGGATACTGTAATTTTTCAGCTCCATCAAAATACTGTCCCGGTACACATTCATGAGTTTTTCCGGCGTGTACTGGCTGGACAGATGGTATTTCTCCAAAATCTTGATCGTCACCCGTTTGCCCGGAAACAACTGCTCCTTGATGCCTTTTTCCAGATCGTAGATACTCTGCTTGTGCATCAGGCGCGGGCTGTCGATGTAGACGCGGATCACGCTCCGGTCACGGTTCGTCGAGATCTTCTCGATCCCGACCATTTCAAGCAGTCCCCGCACATTTTCCGCAATATGTAAATCTGGAAATACCTCCAGAAATGTTTTCATTCTATCATTCCTTTGCTTTTTTCTCTTCTACCATCCGGTCAAGCTCCGCTTTGAGCGCCGGTAAAAGTTCACTCTCCGGCAGTTTTTTCACAATCTCGCCCTTACGTATCAGAAGTCCCTCGCCGATACCGCCGGCTACACCGAGATCGGCTTCCTTCGCCTCGCCCGGTCCGTTGACCACGCAGCCCATGACGGCAACCTTGATATCCAGCGGATATCCCTGTACCAGCGTCTCCACCTGGTTTGCCAGACCGATGAGGTCGATCTGCGTGCGTCCGCAGGTCGGACATGAAACAACTTCCACGCCACCCCGACGAAGTCCCAGCGTCTTCAAAATCAGCTTTGCCGACTTGATCTCCTCCAGCGGACTGCCTGTCAGGGACACGCGGATCGTATCACCGATTCCCTGACTCAAAATCAGTCCCAGACCGACCGCTGACTTGATATTGCCCGCAATCACAGTTCCCGCCTCTGTGATACCGACATGCAGCGGATAATGAGTCTTTTTTGCAATTAGTTCATGTGCTTTTACACACATCATAACATCCGAAGATTTGATACTGATAACCAGATTGTCATAACCCATCTGCTCAATCAGGGCAACCTTATCCAGCGCACTCTCAACGAGCCCTTCCGCTGTCACGCCGCCATATTTCTCTACCAATGGCTTTTCCAAAGAACCGCTGTTGACGCCGACACGAATCGGCACGCCATACTCTTTTGCCTTGTCAACCACCGCCTGGATCCGCTCTCTGGAACCGATATTTCCCGGATTGATACGGATTTTGTCCGCGCCGCACTCGATCGCCGCGATCGCGAGACGATAGTCAAAATGAATATCCGCCACCAATGGAATATGTATCTGGCGTTTAATCTCCGTCAGGGCAGCCGCCGCCTCCATTGTCGGCACTGCCACACGGATAATATCGCAGCCCGCGTGCTCCAGCGCCAGAATCTGCTCGACGGTCGCCTTCACATCCTCTGTTTTCGTATTACACATCGACTGGATCAGAATCGGATTGCCGCCGCCGATCTGCCGTTTTCCAATCTGCACCACTTTCGTCTCGTCCCGGTATCCCATATCGTTCCTCCCAAACCATTCTTCTCCGACACAAAATTTCCGGCCTTTTTCGAGCGAATCTTTCATGCCTTTGAATCAAATGAATTATCATTACATTAAATTTCTAATATCGTTAAACAATACAAATAACATCAGCGTCATCAACGCCGCCATGCCCGCCATATGGACCATGCCCTCTTTTTCCGGATCAACCGGCTTGCCGCGCAGCATCTCCAGAATGATAAATACAAGCCGTCCGCCGTCCAGCGCCGGAATCGGAAGCAGGTTCATGACACCCAGATTGGCGCTGAGCAGAATACACATATTGGCCAGATTGACAAGCACAATCATAAGTCCGTAGCTCTGGCTCTCCTTGACCGTCGTGCCGATCATCGACACAATCCGCACCGGACCTGCGATATCGTTCGAGCTGACCTGCCGCTTCAGAATCATGCCAAGGCTGCTGAACGTCACACGGATCCAATAGCGCACTTCATAGAAGCTATACTGCGCTGTCTGAATCACAGACGCTGGTTTCTGGTAAACGCCGCCGCTGATTCCAATAAGATAGCGTCCCGCCTCCTCGGAATAGTGCGGAACCATCTGCGTCGTGTAGGATTTCCCCTCCCGCACATACTCCACCGTGACACTCTTTCCCGGATGAAACTGCAGATACGTCTGCACATCGCGGTACAGATAGGTGCGTGTGCCATTTAAGCGCTCGATCGTATCGCCCGCCTGCAGCCCCGCCTCCTGTGCCGGATAGCCGTCCTCAACACTGACAACCGACGCCGGATCAAATCCCACACAGCTGATCACGAAAAAGGCGCAAAACCACGCCAGAATGAAGTTGAATACAGGTCCTGCCACCACGACTTTAAAACGTGTCCAGGCAGAAACCGCATTAAAATAAGTCCCCGTTGCGCCCGGAGGCAGCAGGAGCCGATCCGTTTTTCCATCTGTCAGACTCTGGTTCTGAGCGCAGGAACTCCCTTTTTCCGTCTCCCCCGGCGCATCGTACCCTTCATCTTCCCCCAGCATCATACAAGAACCGCCAAACGGAAGCAGCTTCAGCGAGTACCGCGTCCCGCCTTTCACAAAACTGAAAAGTCTAGGACCCATGCCGAGCGAAAACTCAACGACGCAGATTCCGCCCCGTTTTGCCAATAAAAAATGTCCAAATTCGTGAAACAGCACGATCAGGCTGAATACAATCAGTGCCGCCAGCAAACTTATCAATCTACCACCTGCTCTCTATAAAATCATAGGTTTCCTGTTCTACTGCCAGAATCTCTTCGACCGTCGGATTTTCTTTCACGGTGTGGTGTTCCATCGCCGCCTCAATCATATCAGTGATGGTCAGATATCCGATCTCGCGATCGAGGAATTTCTGGACTGCCCGCTCATTTGCCGCGTTGAACACGGTCGGAAGCGTGCCGCCGCGCCGTCCGGCTTTGTATGCCAGGGAAAGTCCGTGGAAATTTTCAAAATCCGGCGCTTCAAAGGTAATCTGTGCCAGCTTTGCAAAATCCAGCCGGTCGCCCGCCAGGAAGCGGCGTTCCGGATAATACAGCGCATACTGGATCGGAAGCTTCATATCCGGCGTGCCGAGCTGCGCTATCACCGCGCCGTCCTCGTATTCTACCATTGAATGAATCACACTCTGCGGCTGCACAACCACCTGCACCTGATCCATCTCCACGCCAAAGAGCCATCTTGCCTCCATAACTTCCAGACCTTTGTTTACCATCGTGGAACTGTCGATCGTGATCTTGCGTCCCATCGTCCAGTTCGGATGTTTCAGCGCATCTTCGACCTGCACACCCTTCATCTGCTCTCTCGTCCATCCGCGGAACGGTCCGCCGGACGCTGTCAGGAGAATCTTGTGGATCTTATTTCCCGTCTCGCCGTTCAAACTCTGGAAAATCGCGCTATGCTCGCTGTCCACCGGCAGAATGCGGACATGCTTCTCCTTTGCCAGCGACATAATGATATGCCCAGCCGTTACCAGGGTCTCTTTGTTTGCAAGTGCAATATCTTTTCCAGCATTCATCGCTGCGATCGTCGGGCGGATACCGATCATTCCGACTACCGCTGTCACCACAATCTCCGCACCCAGCTCCGTTGCCACTGCGAGAAGTCCATCCATGCCGCTCTCGACACGGATATCCAGATCGCGCACACGGTCTTTCAGTTCTTTTGCTTTTTCCTCGTTCCAGACCGCCGCGATCTTCGGAGAAAACTCCCGGATCTGTTTCTCCAGAAGATCAATATTGCTGCCAGCCGCCAGAGCCGTTACTTCTATATCTTTATTCGCCCGGACCACTTCCAATGTCTGTGTTCCGATCGATCCGGTTGATCCAAGTATCGCAATTTTTTTCATTTCTTATTCTCCTGTTTCTGTATTTTCATACATGCTTTCGTTTTATCGTAAAAACGTCAGTGCAAAATAAATCGCCGGTGCCGTAAAAATCATGCTGTCGAACCGATCCAGCACGCCGCCGTGTCCCGGAATCAGGTTTCCGTAATCCTTGACATTGTGGTTCCGCTTAATCGCCGACGCCGCCAGATCCCCGATCTGGGAAATAACCGCCGCAATCGCACACGCCACCGCGCATGCCACCATCGGATTGCTGACCTCGTCCATCTTCGCACCGAAGAAATACGCATAAATGCAGCCTAACAGAGCCGATCCGACCACACCGCCGACGGCGCCCTCGATCGATTTTTTCGGGCTTAAAACCGGTGCCAGACGGTGTTTTCCAAGGAGCATTCCCGCGCAGTATGCGCAGGTGTCACAGCCCCAGGAGCTTAAAAAGATCAGCCAGACAAGATATTTTCCGTCCGCCATTGCCCGCACCTGATACAGGTAGGAAAGCATAATTCCCAGATAAAAAATGCCGAAAAATGCTACTGTAATCTGCTCGGTCCCATATTTCGGAAACGTGAACACATAAATGCTCATCAGCACCATCAGGGCTGCAATCGCAAGCAGCGTCACATAATGCTGCCCTTCAAACCACACCAGCCCATAATATCCCAGACACGCCAGATACCCGGCGATGCCCGGCGCTTTTTTCTCAATCCCCATAACCCGGTAAAGCTCAAACATACCGATCAGGGAGATCGCGGCGGTCACACAGTACAGAAGGACACCGCCCTTTGTAACCAGTAAAATCGCGAGTGCTACAAGCACAATCCCGCTTATCAGCCTCGTTCTGAACATGGCAACTCCTCCTTATGCCTTGACTCCGCCAAAGCGTCTGTCTCTTTGATTGAACTGCTCAATTGCCTTTATAAGCTCGTCGCGGTTGAAATCCGGCCACAGGCAGTCCGTGATATAAATCTCACTGTAGGCAAGCTGCCACAGCAGATAATTGGACAGGCGGATCTCTCCGCTGGTGCGGATCAGAAGATCCGGATCCGGGATGCCCGCCGTATCTAAATAGGACGCAACGGTCTGCTCTGTCACGTCCTCTGGCACCAGCTTTCCGTCCTGACAGTCCATCATCATATGGCGCACCGCGCGCGTGATCTCATCTCTGCCGCCGTAGTTGACTGCGATCACAAAGGTCATGCCCGTGTTTGCCGCCGTCTCGTCTTCCAGGCGGTTGATTCCCTCGATGATATCGCTGTCAAATCGCGTGCGGTCGCCGATCATTTTGACTCTTACATTGTTTTTCTTGGCAATCTTTAAAAGCCGTTTCAGATAAAAACGGAAGAGCTGCATCAGCGCCCCTACTTCTTCAGCAGAACGCTTCCAGTTTTCCGTTGAAAAACCATATACCGTCAGATAACGGATTCCCAGTCTCGCTGCATCCTCAACCGTCTGTTCAACCGTCACACACCCCTGTTTATGACCTACGGTTCTCGGAAGACCTCTCTTCTTCGCCCATCTGCCGTTGCCATCCAGAATGAGGGCGACATGCTGCGGAATTACCAGGTTTTCGATGTCCCTTTCCATCCAGTTTTCCTCCATAATATTCCCTTAATAGCCAGAAAACAGGACCAGCCGGCCATCCGCATCTGCAATGCCGGCCAGCCCTGCTTGAGGCAGCCTGATTTTTACATTTAAACTCTATTGTATTTTTATACAGTCATGATCTCAGCTGTTTTTTCTTCTACTGCTTTATCAACCTTTGCGATCATCTTGTCAGTCAGCTTCTGGATCTGATCCTCGCCATCTGCCAGCTCGTCCTCGGTGATCTCGCCGCCTTTTTCCAGCTTCTTTAACAGGTCGTTTGCATCACGGCGGATATTGCGGACTGCAACCTTCGCGCCCTCGCCCTTTTTCTTAACATCCTTTGCCAGATCTTTACGGCGTTCCTCAGTAAGCTCCGGGAAAATCAGGCGGACTGCACTTCCATCGTTGTTCGGGTTGATACCCAGATCAGAAGTCAGGATCGCTTTCTCGATGTCCTTAATGAGCTTCTTCTCCCACGGCTGGATCAGAATCATACGCGGCTCCGGCACAGAGATATTTGCCACCTGCTGTAACGGGGTCGGTGCGCCGTAGTAATCTACTTTGATTTTGTCCAGTACATGCGGGTTCGCACGTCCAGCACGAATGGATGTATACTCATTCAGCAGTGCGTCATAGGACTTATTCATCTTCTCTTCGTAAACTTTTAATCTCTCCTGCATAAAATCCTCCTAGTTATGCGGTAACCACTGTACCGTTAATTTTTCCGCGCATTGCATTTACAATTCCGTCTTTTTCATTTAGGCTGAATACTGCCATCGGAACGTGATTTTCCATACACATGATGGAAGCTGTGAGGTCTACGACCGCCAGCTGCTTGTCGATCACCTCCTGAATCGTGATCGTATCATACTTCTTTGCATCCGGGTTGATCTTCGGATCGCTGTCATAGACGCCGTCGATCGCCTTGGCCAGAAGAATGCAGTCTGCATCCATCTCAATCGCACGCAGCGCTACGCCGGTATCAGTTGAGAAATACGGATGACCTGTACCGCCTGCAAAAAATACGACCATACCCTTTGAGAAATATTTATTGGCTCTGTCCTTTGAAAACAGCTTCGTCATGGAGCCGCACTCAAATGGTGTCAGAATCTGTGTCATCATGCCTTCGCTCCGGAAGATCTCCGACACGTAAATACAGTTCATGACCGTTGCCAGCATTCCGATCTGATCCGCCTTGGTCCGATCGATTGCATTGCTCTGGCGGCCTCTCCAGAAGTTTCCGCCGCCGATCACGATACCTACTTCGATTCCGTCATCGACCGCCGTCTTAACCTGTCTGGCTACTTCCTTGACCGTTGCTTCATCAAACCCGGTTTTCTTGTCGCCTGCCAGCGCTTCTCCGCTCAGCTTCAGTAATACCCGCTTTAATTCCATAATTCGGTTCTCCCTGTCTATATGTACGCTCTGATGTACATTTTATCTGTGATGACCGTAAAAAGCCGCGTCACCTTATCAAAGATATTCTACCACAAAAAATCCGAATGTGCGATAGAATTTTCGTAAATCCTGTGCATCCTTTCATCCTTTTCCCCAAACGCCTTTCTGTATACGGATTCTTCACCCTGTTTTTCATTTTTTTCCAAATTTTAGTGCCCGTTTTACTTCTTTTTCTATTTCACCTTTTCCCGCCGCTCTCATTCTGCCCCCAGCTTCTCATTATTTATCTGCACTTATCCTCTGCAATCTTTTTCTGTGCATTATTTAACAACCTTCCTGGGTGCAATCCATGTATGTGCATTATTTTATTGGATATGCATTTTATAACATTGCAAATTTGAATCATTATATTGTTTGATAAAAATCAATTTCCAGCTACAATAGTTATATCAGTTGTAATTATTTATTATCTCTGAAATAACAATAACGCATGATTCTTTCGGATCGGGGAGGCACTTGAAAAATATGACAGCAATCGATCAAAAACAAATTAACAAGCAGCAGACAAACCGTTATGAAAAATATTACCGTCAGATAGGTCTCAACATCGCTTATTACCGCAAACTCCGCGGCATGAGCCAGATGGCTTTAGCAGAGGCGACCGATTTAAGCCGGACTCATATATCTAACATCGAGGCACCGAACATGAAAACGAGTCTTTCCTTAGAGAGTCTCTTTGATATTGCAGGTGTTCTGCAGGTTGCACCGCGCGCCCTGCTCGATTTCCGTGATGAGAAACCGCAGGATTTTCATGAATAAATCATGATAAAGCACGTAGATTCATGAATTTCTTTAAAGCATGACATTTTAGGGTTCCGAAAATAGATTGGAACCCTTTTTTGTGTAATAGGAAATTCCTTGGAATTCCCTATTACACAAAAAGGCACTA
>OFMS01000716.1_pt1 | contig 30954 bp, 19 predicted proteins | sample 1541871 | NCBI WGS metagenome assembly OFMS01 (sample SAMN04209251, study PRJEB22552) | human gut metagenome | biome: gut; material: feces | host: Homo sapiens | place: USA: Oklahoma
ATGTTACCGTCTGTCCGGCTTTCACCTTGACCTTATCCTGCCAGTTCAGAAACGCATTGTCTCCTAACGGTAAAGCGGATTCTTCTGCACCCTCGGCAAAAAGAGTAACTTGTGCGTCGAACTCCGTGGGGTTCGTAATACGTAGGATGGTTTTCCTTTTGTCGCTTTTTATGATTTCCGCTTTGACGTGGTCGAAGACGTAGAGTTTGTCGAGGTCGGTACGGACGTAAATTCCCGGGATTTCCAATGCCATCAGCGCTCCGTTCGTTTCGTTCCAACCCGTTTCCCAACCGTCGGCACGGGATCCTCGCCGGTCGGAATCGCAGTACGTGAGCCGTTCGGTGATTTTACCGTTCGGTTGGATGCCTTCGGCGTGGGCATGGATGATGTCGCGCAGGAGTTCGGCATACAACGTGTCGCCGGTGGTGCGGTAGAGTTTGAACAGCACGTCGCCCGACTGCGTGCAGAATCCCGGTGCCCCGTGTTTGTTTTGCGTACTGGCCCATACGGCGCCTGTCAGGTTGGCACCCAGTTGGGCCAACGGTGTATCTTCCGGTAGGCGATAATCGAAGGAAACCGTCCATGTGGCGCACAGATGAGCTGCGTCACGGGCTTGTTGCAGATACCCTGTTTCGCCCGTCGTTTCGTATAATGTGAATAGGGAAGTGGCCAGGGCGACAGCCGTTTCCGAGTCGGAATTTTGCAGGATGTCACCGCAACCGCCTGAGGTAAAGCCCACGATGGCAAACTGGCGGTAGAGTGCGCTTGCGGCCTGCCGGGCGATTTCCAAATATTCAGGGCAGTTGAAATAAACGGAGGCCAATGCCAGTCCGCCTATGGCCATGGCACCGCCGGTGGTGTTGTACACTGCTACTTTCCCGCTTTCCACGTGCAGGTAATTACCCCACGTGCCTTCATTTTTCCAAGTATTGACGAATGCGTCGGCCAACGAACGGACGTTCTTTTCCCATTCCGGACGGATGAAGTCCTTGTGTCCCATGCGCTCTAATAGGTTGAACTGTTTTACCATCCAATACAGTACGTCCCCGTTCCGGCGCGTCACCGCCACGCCCGGTACTACGGCTGCGGCATCGCGGTTGAGCACAGTGCCGTCCGGTTGCAGGATGTCATAGTAATATCCGCTTTTGCCTTTCGCCCGGGGCAGGGCGAAGTCGAAGGTGCGCGCCACGCGGCGCAGGTGCTCGTCGTCGCCGAGCGCGAGCATCGGATAAGTATTGATGAGGCCGCCAATCCACCCGTACGACATCCAGTCCGCCGTTTCGGGGCGGTAGAATTCCACGCTGTCTTTTTGGTAGTAACGGAGGTCGATGTTTTTGTCCATAATGTCCAACACCCAGCTCATCGGTACTAAATTGCGCGGTGCGGCGCACCGGATGTGGCGTTTGCGCTCTTCCATGAAATGCCCGAGCAGGCCGGGTGCGTCCGTGCAGGGATAAACGAGGCGTGTGACGCGGATGACGATTTCGTCCCCTTCGCGCACCGTGATTCCCCGGTCCGGACTTTTGCTGAAGCCGATGAACTCCGGTTTCTTTTCGCGTACGCCCGGTGCGCTGATAACGAAAGAGGCCACGTTTCTGTCCGGCGTTTCTTCCACGATGAGTCCGTGGTCCAAGACTTGCCCGTCGCGTACGATGCCTTGGTCTGTCAGTAGCAGGACACCCTCTTTCTTCTGCCGGTCGAGGAAAGCAATGGCCGGGGTAGCGGCGTTGCATACGCTGACTTCCAGACGGGAGGGGCTGCCGAAGTCGGGCGAAAGTTGGGGAATGGGATTGGAGGTTAAGGCCAAATCCGGGCGGTCGTAGTCCGAAGGGTCAAGTCCCGTGGCATAGTTGCGGTTTACGATACGCTGACGGTTCCCGTTGTACACAGAGGCCGGAATCATGACATAGTTGTCGCTTGTCCAATGATAACGGTCGAAAGCCACGGCAACTCCGGCATCCGTGAGATTTTTCAAAGCCTTGAACCGGAATACGAACAAGGTTCCGTCCGTCACTTCGGTCTTCTCCACCGAGGTTCTCCAACAGGAGGACGTGTCGGTCAGTTGTTCGCAACTTTTGAGTTTCTCTTCATGGTAACGGCAATCCAACAGTCTTATTTCCTGATGTGCATTTGCCGTGTCCGGCAACCAGTTCTGGGCTTGCAGGCCCATCGGGCAAAACAGTAAAATACTTCCCGTCCATAATTTATTTATCATACGGAATATGTGATGTATAAAGATGAATGAATGTGTTTTGTATGCAAACTTATAGTATTGGAAAATGGAGGCAAAATAAATAAACGTTCTTTAAATATTTGACTGAAAAACGAAGCAATAATGTCAAAACGTGAAGCATTTGTTGTGTGAAAAGAAGCCGTTTCGGTCAATGAAACATGGCATTTCGTTCAATTTTATAGAGCCATTGTTTTATGTAGGCTTTATGCTTTATATTTGCATTGGCTTCGTGGTGCCGTCGGACTTTAATATGATTATGTTTTTAAATTGAATATTATGAATTTCTCTACAAAAAATTTAAGAAGAGAAGGTCTTTATGGGGTATGTGCCTTGATGATGACTCTGAATGTGGAAGCGGAAAGGTTGCCAGAAATGCCGCTTAAGGCAAGTCTCAACGGAGTTGAAGTGTCAGATATGGGACGGTTTATTCCAGGTTTGGGAGATTATACATTAGAGGGGAAAGCAAAAGTGGGACGTACCATCCGTATTGCTTTTTCTGGAGTTGAGTTTGAACCGACAGAAGACGGTGACGTACGTTTGGTACAGAAAGACGGGACGGTCTATGTTTTCCAAAATGGTCGGTTCAAGTCGTTGTCGTCTTCTCATCCGATGTATGAAGAAGGGAAAAATGTGGTGAAAAATCCCAGTTTTGAAATCGTGGCAGAAGATTATGGTAATGGGCGTTGGCGTCCTACAGATTGGGAAACATGGAATGGTGGAATGCCAACTTGGGGTGGTGATGTGGGTAAGACTAACGTACGCGAAAATGCTGCATACCGTTCCGATGGGGTAAAGTCAATTATTATGCACAGCGAGTCGCGCTATTTGATGCAGGAACTTGCTGAAGCGGTTGTGGAGCCGGGAGCTTATTATTGCCTTTCTTATGATTATTGGACTTCGGAGGGAGTAGGAAATGGAGGTACTACATATCGTTTGATGTTTGGCACAGAAAGAAACACCGGTAATATATTGGATTTAAAAGGGCATACTACTGAGTCAAATGGAACGGCACGGTGCCATTTTGTGACTTCATTTCGTATGCCGGATGAATTACCTCGAAATTTATGGTTCTCTTTTTTTCGTGACGAATCTAAGGTGGATTGGATTGATAACGTGAAACTTGTCAAAATCATGCCCGATGCGCAAGGTTTGTCTGGCCTGGATAATGCTACGTATGTAGAGGGGCAGGCTTATGCTCCGGAAAACTTGGCTTTGGAAGGTGATGATTATATGGATATGACAGGCCGGTTGGTTAATCCGTCCTTTGATGAGGGTACGAATGGTTGGACGCTTACAGCGGATGGCGTACAAGTGAAAATCAGTACGGGAGAAAAAGGCGGTGTCATTAAGGGAGGACAGAACCATTTACAATTATGGAAGGGTAGCGGAGGCATTGATGGACGTTTTTATCAAGAGGTGAAAGACCTGCCTAATGGAAAATATACAGTAAGAGCTGCCATTTCCTCTTCATTCAATGGAACCGTAAAGTTGTATATGAACGATAGAGGGAAAAGTCTGTCGGCTGGAGGAACCTGGGCAGAAGTTACAGGTGTGGTTTTCGATGGGAATCTTGAGTTGGGGCTTGATTTGGCAACAAGCGGAAGCCCGACCATAGACATGGATGATTTTACTTTATCTTTCCACGGTGCCGATAAGGAGAGTTATATGGCGGTATTGACCCGTCAAATGAAACAGGCGGTGGCTGATACTTTGGCAATGACGGGACACACGGGAGACCTTCCGGGTTATAATAATATCGAACAGTATCGTGAAGTAATGAAAGATGTGAATTTGTTGCCTTCCGATGCGGAGATATCAGAGGTAGAACGCATATTATCTGATTTGGCTTCGGCTATGGAAGAGTGGGAAAGTATTCAGATTGATTATTCCAGATTAAAGGACGCTGAGAAAAAATTAGAGAATGCAATCAATGCCTCCGACTATCCGGATAAGTCTTGTTTTCAGAGCTTAATAAATGAAATGAATGGAATGTATACCGGTGAGAAAGATGTACGTCCACAAATAGATGAGGTCTTGGATAAGGTAGATGAAGCTTTAGCGGAATTGGATGCTTATCGGGTTTTAGTGGAGTTGATTACGGATTTTAATACACGTATGGAGCAGACTCAATATCCGGGGCAAGAGGATTTGAAAATAGTGATAGAACAAGCCCGGGAAGTAGCAAAAGCACCGTTTGGTAAGGATCTGACAGAGGTCACTAAGAGGCTTCGTCAAGCATGGACTGCTTACTACGAATCACAATTCACAGAGAAACCGATAAAACAAACGGTCTCAGTTGTGGATACCAGTCTCGACGGGTCGGAAAAATTTGTTTTGCGTGTAGATGGTAAGCCGTTTTATATGACCAACGTACAGTTACGTACTGATAAGTTGCGCGGTTATGAAGGTTGGACGGAAGAGGCCATAGAGAAAGCTGTAAAGCAAGTGGCCGATGATCATTTCAATACATTGTCCATTCCTGTTTTTTGGCGAGAAATAGAACCGGAGAAAGATTGCTTCGACTGGACTATATTGGACCGTTATATGGGTTGGTGCCATAAGTATGGACTTAAAATGGAATTGCTGTGGTTTAGTTGGAGTAGCGGAGGGCGAGTTCAATATTTATGGAATCATAATGGACGCAAAGAACTTCGTACGCCTGATTATGTTTGTTCGCTTGATGGGAAGAGTGATTTTAATATGAAGCGAACAGAGTGGGAATATTCTTTGGATTGGAAAGATAAGGAGCTTATGGAAAGGGAAAAGTACGTATTGTCGAAAGTGATGGAACATGTGGCGCGCTGGGATATCCATAACGGTGGAGGACATACGGTTGTGGGGGTACAGTTAGGAAACGAAGCACGCTCTCATGGAAACAATATGGCTTCGGCTGCTGAGATAATTGATTATTATTCTTATGTAGGGGCCGCAGTAAAACAATCTGAATATGTGGTTTGGACTCGGCTGAATTGTGTGAGTTGGGAGACTGCTGGTAGGGTAGATGCTAATGAGAAGAAACGTGTGAACGGTGGTACGAACATTGATTTTGTCGGGGTAGATATCTATGGGGCAGATGCCGGTATGATAAAAGGAGATATGTGGGGATATTTGGGTAATAAGGGGAAGAATTTCCGGATGATTATGGAAATAGATGCCAAAGATGCCAATTCGCCGATTTACCAGATGGCGGCTTTGGCTGGAGACAAATCGTTCGATTATTACAATTTCTGTGTGGTGGACGGGAACGCCCTTTATTCTAACAATGGAATGGAACTTGTTGAACGAGCTCATATTGGTTTAGTGCGTCAACGTAATAAGATATTGAATTTGGCCAATCAGGATTTTGCGCTCAAATCTCATGGAAAAGGACTTTATGTGTATAACTATGCAGGTAAATCCACGGATTTGGAAAAAGGGTTGGATGGTATAGCCTATTTTCCCGGGACGGCTTCGTCGCAAGCTGTTGCTATTCGTCATACAGACGAGGACTATCTTTTGCTCAGTACGTCAACCGGAAATTTCAGTCTCCCTGCTTCAATGGATGGTTGGAAGGCGACCGCAGGATATATGAATGAAAATAATGAATGGGTGTTGGAGTCAGACGTGGAAATAATAAACCGGGTAATCAAGTTCACTGCTCCTGCTTGTGTAAAAGTCAGTAAGGAGGTAACGTCCATTCCTTTTGTTCATGTTGAATCTGTTGACATCCGTCCAGGAAGGGGAGGATTGCTGGTGAGAGCCGACCATACGATAGGTATATACAATTTAAAAGGTGAATTGGCAGCCAATGCGGATGCCAATGAAACTTATGTATGGGTCTCCTTGCCGTCAGGATATTATGTTGTCGAGAATCGGAAAATAATGGTACGATGAGGTTTTAATAGGATTTTGTTATGTTTTGCTATCGTGCTGGATAACTGTTCCCCGCTGTATGGAACCAGCGGGGGCAGTTCTTTTTTATCAGAATGAGGACATGGGCTTTTTGTGGTGTAGCAAACTTTTTAGGCCATGTTACATTACGTGTATTTCATGTCATATTTTGTATTTCTTTGCCGATAAAAGCTCTATATTTGCAAACGTGTACGGAAAAATAAACTTAAAGAATAACCGGAAAAACATGAATGAATCGAATCAAACATTTGCAGGAATGACCCGTTACCGTTGGGTCGTATGTTCCATGTTGTTCTTGGCTACGGCCATCAACTACATGGACCGTCAGGTCTTGTCGCTGACGTGGAAAGATTTTATTGCGCCTGAATTCGGATGGAACGACACGGACTACGGTCTTATCACGGGCTGCTTCTCCATCGTCTATGCCGTCGCCATGCTCGTCGTCGGCAAGTTTGTCGACAAGGTGGGTGCGCGGCGCGGCTATTTGTGGGCCATCGGGCTGTGGTCGGCCGGGGCGTGCCTCCATGCCTTCTGTGGGATTGCTACCAACGGACTGTTGGGCGGCGAGTGGTTGACGGGCTTCGAAGGGGCGCGGCAGAACCTGTCCACGTTGCAGACGGTGGCGGATGGTGTATGGACGGTGTCTACCGTCAGTGTCTGGCTCTTTCTGGCCGCCCGTTGCGTGCTGGCCATCGGGGAGTCGGGAAACTTCCCGGCAGCCATTAAAATCACGGCGGAATATTTTCCGAAAAAAGACCGTGGGTTTGCCACCAGCGTGTTCAACAGCGGGGCACAGATTGGAGCCTTGCTCGCTCCTTTCGTCATACCTTTGTTGGCCCGTTGCTGGGGATGGGAGATGTCCTTCCTCTTGGTGGGTGCCGTGGGCTTCGTTTGGATGGGCGTTTGGGTGTATGTGTACGATGTCCCACAGAAGAGCAAGCATGTCAATGCAGCGGAAGTGATTTGCTGTTTCGATCACGTCATCCACATTCAGCACTTCTTTTTCTACGCCGATGGTGTTGGTTTCAAAGATATATCTGGTTTGATCGTGCGTCAGGCGACTTCCTTCCATATGGTTGGAATTGTATGTCAAATCAATCTGTGTTTTATGGTAAATTCCACCGGAATATTTACTTACCTTCTGCTCTTTCAGAATATCCAACAGAGTAATTGGTCCTTCTTTTCTTTTGTTGATACGCTCCGGTTTTTCTGCGTTTTCCGGAATGTTCCATGTCTTGCCGGTAAGAAACGCACCGTTCACACGCCCCTGGGCGCAGTAATTTCTAACACTGCGCTCTGACACATCCCACTTTTTCGCTATTTCAGCAACTGAAAGATATCGCATCTATGATCCTCCGCCATAAAATCTATCCTCAAAACTACGTTAATCTATTACATATTATATCACATCATCGGCAAAAATATCAACATTTTCCGAGTTTGGCTGTTGGATTTTTGCCGTCACAGGATACTTAGGTTTTCGATATTCCATAAAATACACTGATTTACGTAAAAGCATGATTAGGATTGCGTCAACTAATGCTTTGCGTGTACACCTATAAGAAAAAGATCTCCCAATACCATGCGTACTTGGTATTGAGAGACCTTTTTTCCTAATCACTGATGCATTCGGTACAGTTAACTATAGTTGCTACATTCTTCATTTTTAAGCCAGACTTCCCCAATATATTATTTATATTCTTTGCAAATTGACCTGCACTCCAATCACCATTGATATATACCAAAATTAGCTTGGTTTTAGCTCTTGTGGCTGCAACATAATGGTTATAAACATCTTCTTCACTTGACAGTCTATAGTCAGACACAAACAAAACTACTTGTTCAAATTCCAGTCCTTTCGAAGAGCGAAAGGTAATCGCAATGATATATTATTTTCTTGAGTAGAATAACTTTCATCAACTGCATTCCTGCTCTTAAGAAATTCTGCCGTTCTCCATTTCATAAGCTACATCTGTCACATTCATTGTGGACACTCTGTGGGATATCAGGCCAACCGTTTTTTTCTTGGCCGATTCTTTCAATGATTTTAAGATAATTCCCTCATTTAACAGATGTTAATTCCATTATACGGGATATGATGTCTATCATTTTGGAAGGTGCCCTTGATCAGGAACTGGATGAAGAACTGGGATATTCCAAAGATAACTGGGCAAATCTTTCAACGTATTTTAAGTATCCGGAAGCTGTCAGACGTCTGATCTATACCACGAACACGATGGAAGGATTTAACCGCCAGCTCCGGAAAGTCACCAAATCCAAGACGGTATTTCCATCCGATGACAGTCTCTTGAAAATGCTGTATCTGGCCATGATAGATATCACCAAGAAATGGACGGGACACCGTAAGGATTGGGGACAGATCCATTCTCAGCTGGAAATTTTCTTCGAAGAAAATCTGGGCGGGATATTTTTATTTATATTTCAACAAATCATACATCCTTATTAAACGCTTTAATTCAGAATTACCATTTAATACTTTTGGAGTATGCTTTTTCCTAAAATCTAAATATTGATCTGTTATAAGAACTTTATTGTTATAATCCTTTTCCAATAAATATGCAATAGCTGGCTGCTGTCCATAATTGTCCTTTTCGTCAACCATATTTGCATACACATCATATTGAAATTCATTACTGCTAAATTCAGTACAAAACTTTCTTAATAATTTGTCCCATTTTTCAGATCCTAAGTAGCGTTTACTTAATCCTGAACCAACAAACAAAAATGGATGATGCCCCGTTGTTTGAATGGCCTCTTTTATAATTGTTTTAATTTTACTATCCAATAAAATCTGCTTCCGTGCACTTACTAAACTGCATATTGTTTCTTGATATATAATTATACTATAATATTTCAACAATATCGTTTCATTAGATTATCCGTACAACATTGTAATAATGATAGCATTTTAATAAAAGAAACACAATGTATTACCGTAATAGTATTAAGAATTTTTCTTCTATATTTGATTTTTATCTAATCTTCCTTTCTCCAGATACTCTGCCAGCTCTTCCCGGCTCCGTGTAATATATTCATACGTCACATACAGCGGATCGATCCGTTCTACCAGCCCCTTTATCCCGGCGGCTGTAAACGGTTCGTGGCGGTCGAGCTGAAAGATATGTTCGTAAACCACCCGAAAACTCTCTGCCGGATCTTCAGGCAGTTCGTGTGGAGCATCTGCCAGCCATTGCTTCACATACTCCCCGGTCAGGGATTGCTGCAGGTGGATGCCTTTAATATATGGGATCAGATCTTTGTGATGATCAAGCATCTGATGCAAACAGTCCACAGCCTCGTCCTGATTATGCAGATCCAGGTTTGTGTGCAGATAGTGTCCGGTATCCAGCATAAAGCCTTTCTTTTCGTAATGTACCTGTTTAAGCAGTGCCCGGGCATCTTCCGGGTTCTCGAAGGTCAGACCCGGCCACCACAGGTTTTCCATGAGGAACCAGAAATGATAGGTCTGCCCGTCCAGAAGTTCATTAATGAAAGATGCAGCGGCATCGATCACTTCTCGGTTCGTGTGTTTCATCTGATAGGTGAAACTTTCTTCCCCGTCTACCTGTACCACATGAAAGACCACATATTCTGCACCCATACGCGTTGCATAGTCCAGATCTTTCCGGTAGTGAGTGATCAGTTCCTCTTTGTTCTGATTCATCCAGTCCTGAAGGCAACAGCAGTGAACACCCGTTACCATGTCCGGTTGTATCAGTGGACACACACTGGCCTCCTGATAAACATCCGGTGCTTCTTTGGTAGAATAGGCTAGGGGCATTACTTCCAGCCCGTCACAGCCATGTTCTTTATAAAACCGCCGTAAATCCTCTGCTGATGTAAAACGGGTTACATCATCCAGTGATGTAGTAAAATTCATCTGATACTTCATTCCGGCTTCTCCCCTTTTTCCATATACATTCTCTTTCTTATTCGATGTACTCCACGGTAAATCCTGACTCCTGGCAGTACGCAGCCACTTTGGATCCCCGGTAGCAGCGGATCCTTGCAGCCTTGTTGATGATCCATTCACCGATGTATTCCGGATCATGCCGGATCTCCAGTACCTGCAGACGGGCACATCCATGGAATACCCATTTTTCAATCCGCCGGATGCTTTCCGGAAGCTTTACTTCAGTCAGGTACATACACTTGAAAAATGCTTTTTCATCCAGCATCTCTACCGTATCCGGAAGTTCCAGGCTTTCCAGGCCACAGAAGTAAAATGCTTCTTTTCCCACCTTTTTCAGTCCTTTTGGGAAACGAACTTTCTTTAATTCCTTGCACTTATAAAATGCCCGGTCTTCGATGGTTTCTACCTTTGGTGGCAGCAGGATGGTATTCAACGTAGCACATTCATAAAATGCCTTTTTTCTTATCCTTTTTATTTCACTGTCTCTGGTAAAAAGAACCTTTTGCAGCCGCCGGTCTTCCCGGAACAGATCCTCTGAAATTTCTTCCAGACCTTTCGACAGATACGCGACACGAAGGGAAGGGCACTCGGCAAAACAGCCGTTCCCCACCCGGTAGATACTGTGTGGCAATGCTACTTCCCGGAGCGCCTTGCTGCACCGGAACGCGTTCGTGCTGATCTCCTGCAGCCCATTTGGCAGTAACAGGTTTTTCATTTTTATATTGGACTGGAAAGCATTGACACCGATCATCTGATAATACGCCGGGATCTTAACGGTTTCCTCTTTCCCGTATCTCGCCGCATTTCTCTGTGTCAGTACCCTCCGGTCATCATTTTTATTTTCATAGTTACACATAAAGTAGTTGTTTCCTCCGCAATCCATACTGGAACCCTACGGCTCCAGTATCCCATATTTTTTCCGGATGCGTTCCAGTTTCGCAAGCATCGGCTCCCCAAGCACCGCGAGAAAGATCACCGTGGCACTTCCGTGGATCACATTCATCGGGAAACCGCTTGCGTACATCGCTAAAAACGCAGCCTTATTGATTCCGCCCATTCCCATAAAGACGGATGCCGTATCCAGCAAAAATCCATAGATGACCAGCACCGACAGTCCCCCGTAGATGCAAAGCCACAGATGAAAATGTTTCCATTTTCCCCGTTTTCTCCGAAAGATCAGGCCGCCCAGGAATCCCACGATCCCGAAAGCAAACATCTGCCAGGGTGTCCACGGTCCCTGCCCGAAGAAAAAGTTTGAGACAAATCCTGCCAGCGCACCGGTTAAAAATCCTGCTTCCGCGCCCAGCCCGACACCCGCAATAATGACAATCGCCGCCGTCGGTTTGAACTGCGGCAGCATAAAGAACGCAGCCCTTCCTGCCACCGCAAGGGCAGCCATCACCGCGATTACTACCACTTCCCGCGCCTGCGGCCTCCGGTTTTCGAAAACCAGGAAAAACGGCAGCATCGACAGAATGATGATGCACATGGAGATAAAATAATCGCTCCGGTCATTCAGAAAGAAGATCCCGAAAAAGATCACCGCCGGGATCGCCGTCAGGATCAGGACAAAGGCAAGGATCGTCCGCTTCCCGATCCCCGTATCTTTCGTCTCGATTCTGGTCTGGTAATATTCCGCTGCATACTCCTTCCGGGTATCCAGAAGTTTCCCCAGAAACGGGACGATCAGAAGAGCCAACACGATCTGCAGGTAGGCCGCTGCGGTCAGCTGCACATGGCTGTAGATCGTCAGGTTCATAAAATTGTTCCCACGCCCCTCCAAAAGGTTCAGTGCCATATTGGTATCGGTCGCCCACCACAGGACAGCCGCCGTCATCCCCGTATTCCATAAAAAGGCGAGTCTTCCAAGCCTTTTTGCTTTCACTTTGACCCGGAACGCCTGCAGGATGAAGCACAGACCAAGGATCACACTCACCGCCATCCCGATCCGCAGATACCCGGCGGCCTGGTCTGCCGCCCGGGTCATCGCCTCCGGCACCTGGTAGTTCCAGGCGATCCCTTTTGCTGTCTCTTCCAGCTTCCACAGCATCCCTGCCTGTGCATAGGGGCTGTAACGAAGATCCGGTACGGATACCCAGCGGAATCCGAGCATTGCAATCAGTTCTGCCACCATTGCAAGCACCGGCAGCATCGCCTGGGTATCCATCCCTCTCGCCTGGCTGCTATCACCGGCTTCCAGCCGTTTTATCTTCTGCATCCTTCGATCACATCCTTTGCTGTCACCGCATCCGGATACCATTTGCGTGCCATCCGGTTGGCGGCCGTAGTATAAAAACTGTTTCCTGCAAAAAAAACCCGCGCCGGTGCACTCGTCACCACACTTCCGTGGAAGAATAATGCACAGGTATCCCCGTATTCTGCGCAGAATTCGATATCGTGGGAAACCATCAGGATCGTCTTCCCTTCCGCCGTCAGCCCTTTCAGGATCTGTGCCAGTTTCTTCTTATAAAATCCATCCAGCCCCTTTGTCGGTTCATCCAAAAGGATGATCTCCGGGTCAAGCAACAGCACTTTCGCCAGGGCGGCCCGCTGCTGTTCCCCGCCGGATAAGTCATACGGGTGACTTCCCAGCAGATGCCTGATCTCTGTCTTTTCGATGACATCCCGCAGGCGTTCGGTATCCCCGGACATCTCCCGCAGGTCTTTTTCGACCGTATCCTTGACAAACAGACTCTGCGGATTCTGCGGGAGGATACCGAGAAGTTTTCCATAAAGTTCGCTCTCCCGGTAGGTTCCCAGTTCCTTTCCGTTTAGAAAAAGTTTGCCGCGGTAGGGCTTCTTGATCCGTCCCAGGAGGCGCAAGGTCGTACTCTTTCCGGTTCCGTTGCCGCCGAGCAGACAGTACAGTTCGCCTTTTTGTACTTTCAGGTTCAGGTCGCGCACCACATCCGGGAGTTCCTTTTCATACCGGAACCATACGTCCCGGGCTTCCAGGACAGTCTGTGGCTGCTGATCATCAGATCCCTTTGCTGATTTTTTTGAAAATAATCCGAAGAGAGAGGTTTTTCTGCCTTTCTCTGGGGTATCGACCGTTTCCGATTCCTGTGTATCCGACAGTTTTTCAGCTAATTCTCTATCCCTGTCATCTGACATTTTTTCAACTGTTTCTGCTTGGTTCTTGCAACTGTTTTCGGAAGTTTTCTTTTCCTCTCTCCACTCTTCCAGCCACTCTCTCCCTTCCCTGACCGTCACTGGACTATCGCCCTCTCCGGAAAGTTCCTCAAAGATCCGCATCGGCACAGGCATCGCCTGGAACATATCATTGTCCCGGATCAGCGACGGTAATTTTTCCGGTTTATCCATGGCCAGGATGCCGCCGTTTTCCATCACCAGCACCCGGTCGGCGTACGCCAGGACTTCCTCTAACCGGTGTTCGATCAAAAGGATCGTCGTTCCCAGTTCTGCATTGATCTTTCGCAGGGTTGCCAGGAAATCCCCCGCCGCCAGGGGATCGAGCTGTGATGTCGGCTCGTCTAACACCAGAAGATCCGGTTGCATCGCCATCACCGCCGCCAGGTTCAGGAGCTGCTTTTGCCCGCCGGAAAGCTCCTCCACATTTTTCTCAAACCAGGTCTGGATCCCAAAAAAACTTGCCATCTCTGCGACCCGAAGCCGGATCGTCCCCGTCTCATATCCCAGGTTTTCCAGCCCAAATGCCAATTCGTGCCATACTTTATCTGTCACCAGCTGGTTGTCCGGACTCTGGAGCACATAGCCGATCCGCGCCCCCTGCTCCCGCACCGACACCGCGTCCAGCTCCCTGCCTTCAAACAGGATCTGTCCTTTCCGTTCCCCGTAAGGTGCCATCGCTGTCTTAAAATGCCGCAGGAGCGTCGATTTGCCGCAGCCTGATTTGCCACAAACTACCAGAAACTCCCCCTGTTTCAGGGAAAAGTTCAGATCCGTGAGTGCCGGCTTCTCCTGATCCGGGTAGGTAAATGTCAGATTTCTGATCTCAAAGAGCGCCATTTTCTGTCCTCCGCTATATTTAGTATCAGGGGCAGCATGCACAATATCCCATACAGGATATATAAAATTAATGCCCCCGCTGTTGTCTCATTCATGATAAAAACCGGGAAATACAGGATCTTCAGTTTTCGAAGGTGCATGCAGAATAACAATGTTCCAAATACTCCCAATAAAAATGCCAGTAACATCCCGTCCCTCCGGTCAAACCGGTAGATACTGAAATTCGTCCTCCCGCGAAGCCCGTAAGCCCGGGATTTCATCGAATCCGCCGTCTCCACACTGTTTTCCAGTGCCCAGGTTGTCGTGATCGAGAGGATTTTCAAGCCATGTGCCGCCCGCTGGAAGATATTCCCGTTATTTACATTTCTTCCGATACACTGCTGGGCTTCCGCCACCCGCTTGATCTGCCCCGTAAACCGTGGCACAAACCGCAGTGTCATGGATAACAGCAGCGAAAACGCCGGGACCACCTTCCCGAACAGGTACATGAACTTGTCCGAAGTCATCACCTCATGGAAGACGGAAAACCATGAGATCACCCCCGCCAGCATCAGCCCCGAAGCCAGACCGTAGACAATCGACTCCAGTGTGACGGGATTTCCGTCTTTTAAGTAAAAGAGCATCGTTGCCCCCGCATGGGAGAACAGCGGGTTGGCAGCTGCCGCCAGGAGACAGACCGGCAGCATCCCGAACAGGAACACCTTCACGGTTTTTCTCCCTTTCAGATAAATGGAATAACTCACCGAGCCGATCAGCGATAACGCTAAAAATACCGGATGCATATAAAACATCGACAGCCCGATGACGATCACAAAATAAGTAAAATTAATCAGTGGATGATACCCTGAAAAAGTATCCATTCTTTTCTCCTTGTCCATACGTTTACACTTTACGCATCCGTCTGGTAACATTCCATGTATACTTCTATTCCTTTTCACGGTATACGTAAAATACAGTTTTAGGCGTCCCGGAATCCGGGGCGCCTAATCCTTTCCATCTTCAGTTAAGACATGCCTGCTCCCAGGTCTCTTCCCAGGTCACAGGTATAATGCCATTCGATGTTGTCCCCGTCCTGTACCTGGTAACGGCTGCATCCATAGTTTGGATACCAGCCATTCACCTCATACATCCAGCCGGACCACTGCCCGCAGTCCTTCTCATACAGGTTATTGATGCCCTGCACATAAGCACTGTTGTACATGGCGGTAAACTCGGATTCCATCTGGATTCGGTTGTTCTTCATCTCCCGCTGCAGGATGTCATATACTGACTCTCCTTCGGAAAATGTCACGGTCTTCGGACCGTAGATCACACCGTTTGACGGAACCCAGTCCGCCTTACCCTCTGTAAGGTCGCCCATGTTGTTGAGAATCGTGGAACACTCCACATACAGGGTACAGGTCAGCTGTTTGCTGCTGTCCACGGTCTGATCCTGCGGTTCCACCGGATCCGGTTTTCCCTCCGGGATCGGATCGGTATAGTAGTTGTCCGCACTGGCTTCCTCACCGGAAGAAGTGCTTCCATTCCCGTTCGTTCCGTTGCTCTCTGTACCGTCTGCATCTTCTGTGTCTGAGTTTTTGGAGTCTGAGTTTTTGGAGTCGGATTTCTTAGAAGAAGAACTCTTTTTCTTATATTTACTCAGATCTTCTTTTTCCTCATCCGATCCATAATGCTCATCTACATACTCTTCATCAATGTACTCAGGTTCCTTGTCACTGTTGTCTTCTTTGACTTCTGACGAATCTTTGGTGTTTCCATCCTCTGCTGAATCTTTCGCAGCCGCGGTCACTGTCGGATCTGCCGAAGCCTGTTCTTCCTTTACTGCGCTGGTCTGGCAGCTGCAAAACAGCAGCGCCAGAACCAGCAGAAGGCAGAGTCTTATGCTTTTCGTTTTCCGTTTCATTTTCCTCCGTCCTTCCTGCCTTTCTCTTTGGAAAGATCCGGTTTTCCCTTTCCTTTCCGTTTGTTATATACAACCACTCCAATAGCCGCACAGCATACCAGGGCGATCAGTCCGATCAGCATCCAGCGTACCATAGCGGTCTTTTTCTCCGCTGTCGTTGCACCGGTATCCGTATCGTCCCCGTTTCCAAGGACTACCGTTTCTTCCGATGCATCCCACGGCACATCTTCAACCGCATCCGATGCGTCCTGGATCTCCTGTTTTTCTGCATCCGTACTCTCATCCAGGGAAGAAGCCAGGGCACGTTTTGCGATGAAATAATGGCCGCCTTCTTTCAGGGTGAACTCCATCTTGCCGTCTTTTACAGATACCTTCTTGACATATTCCGCTTTCCGGTTCTCTGTGTCATACGAAAACAGCAACAGGTCATCGTCGTCAAGTTCAGTCTTCAGTGTCACAAGCATCTGTCCCGGGAACGTGCCGGATCCTTCGGTACACAGAATCAGTGGTTTGACTGCCAGCTGTTCGATATCATCCTTGTACTTGCAGTCCGACTGTAGCTTGTACGTCCAAGCCTTTGTCAGTTTCACATCTTCACCGTTGATCGTCAGGGTATACGATACGGAATCGGAGATCTTGCCACTCGCCTGCAGGTTTTCATCTTTTCCTTTGATACTTTTCAGTTCTTTGGAAGTGATCTTTCCCTTCGTCTTAGCCTTTGTGGTGTCTGAAGTAGTATTGCTACTCTTATTGCTGCTTTTTGTACCTGAACTTCTCTTTCCACTTGCAGAAGATACTTTTCCCCTGCTCTGGATTGATGCAATTGACATGCCTCCGGTGCGGCTGCTTTTACCGCTGCTTTTCGAAGAAGTGATGGAACCGACTTTTGTGGTCTTATCATCCGAGGAAGTATCCTCCCCCATCTTCGGGGCACTGCTTGCCAGCCAGTAGCGTCCTCCGGTTGTCACACTCATTTTGAGCTTACCGGAAGAAACGGTTGCCGTCTTCGCACTCTGGATCGTCAGCTTGTCCGGGTTCAGCCAGTACAGGTTCCAGCTTCCGTCCTTCACACTGGTCTTTACGGACAGTGTGACCGTACCGTTCATGCTTCCGCTCTGGGAGAATTCCACCTGCGCCTGTGTGCCGTTTATGGTGTTGCTTCCGGTACCGATCTTGATACCGGCTTTCACATCACTGGCTTTCTTTACAGTTTTTCCATCCCAGGTCAGCGTGTAAGTGCTGCCGCCGGACAGAGTACCCGTATAGGTAAATGCTTCTTTTGTCGCCATCAAGTTTTCGAATACCTTCTTCGGTACGATTCCGTTATCCAGTGCTTCGATCACATCAGCGGCTTCCAGAAGGCTTTCCCCGTTCTGCAACAGTTTCTTCTCATCCTCGCGGAGTGCGGCATACCGGCTCATCAGTTTCTTGACCGTTGCGGTATCATCCTGACAGATCCGCAGCGGATCCACCTGGTTCCAAATATCCTTATCCAGGGCATCCACCAGCTTCTGCCGTGCGGCGATATCTTCAAGGTAACCGTTCAGGGTTTTGGAAAGAGATTCTTTTTTGTCCCATTCCCCTAAGGTATCCAGTTCCAGCAGATACTGATTTACCAGGTTTTTGTCACCGATTTTTACCGGTGTGGCGATGGCAGCCACCTTCTTTTCCAATGCACTGCGCTTCTCTTCGAGTTTCTTTTCTTCTTCTGTTTCCAGTTCTTTCAGTTTCTTAACCAGTTCCTCCAGCTTGTCTGCGTTCGTTACCTGGCTTTTCTCTTTATCCGTCAGCTTATCATATGCTTCTTTTACGGAAGTTACCTCATCGGCATCTTCCAGTGTCAGCTTGTCTGCATCCGGTAGTTTGTCGATCCGGTCGATGATCGCTTTCGTCTCCGCATCCGCACTGGTGCGTACGGTCAGTTTCCGGTTTTCTGTAGTTCCATTCTGTTTTGTCACCTCGATCTCCAGAACCGTTCCGTCTTTGACTGCGATCTCACCGCTTACCGGTGTCCAGCCGTCTGCCCCGCGGAGCCCGCTTTTGTACGTCTTGTTGCCATCCACAGTCACAACTGCCGCGTCATAATTGCCGATCGGCAGGTTGGTAAAGGTCAGCTTCTTGACATCTGCTCCCACATACAGGTCAGTTTCCGTACCGGCATCTGCGGTAAATACATTGCCATTGTCTGCCTGTGCCACATACTGTGTCGTGTTGGCGTTTGCACGGAAATCAAAAAGATTGATGCCCTGCTGATACAGGCGGTAAGCTGCGATTGCCTCCATTGCCTGGTCAGTTGCCATGCTGTTTGGACGGTTCTGGTTCTCATCGTCATAATAGGCATGTAGGAAACCGCCGGTTCCGGTACTGTAATATTTTAACAGACCATCTAACAGGCTTTTTCCGCTGGATGCATTGGTCACTGTTGCCGGGTCGATCCCCATCGAGGTAAAAGCGATGATTGCCTGCGCCACCGATTCGCAGTTGTAGGTGCCACCGTAGTTATAATCCCCGTCTGTGGAGATCTTACTGCGCAGCACATCCAGTCCACGATTGACGGCTTCCTTTACCTTCGCGTCCTCCGCAGCATGGGGAGCCAGCGCATACACGACCATCGACGTGATATCCAGGTCTAACGACGGCTTATCATCCAGAGACCAGCCGCCACCGGATAATTCTTTTCCAAGGATGTAACTGATCAGGGCTTCCCTCGTATATTTTGCCCCTTCCGGTACTTCATATCCTTTGGAATCCAGGGCAAGCAGCGCCCATGCGGCACCGTTCATTCCCTGGTTCCATGGAGCACCTGCCAGGCAGTTGTACGTTCCGTCTGCAATCAGGTCATGTCCTCCCACATCCGTCGGATCCCCGCCTGCTGCCAGTACGGCCATGGTCAGACGGTGCCATTCGGTCGGCGTATTGGTGCTGAGTCCTGTGGATGGGTTCGCATCATATTTTTCTTTTACATACGTATTTGCACGGTTTAAGAATGCACTGTAATCTTCCCCGATTCCCAGCCGTCCAAGGAATACTACGGTCCAGTCAGACGCTGTACTGCTGACATTTTTCAGGAAATCCGCGGTAAATACTCTGTCATTCGTTCCCCGTTTCCAGCTGACCGTCTGGGAGATCACGGTGTCCAGGTCATAGGAAGCTGCTGCCTGCACCTGTCCGTTCTCATCCACATCCTGATCTGCCGTACCATACAGTTTTAGTTCTTCGTCTTCCTCCCAGGAATCCCCGGAGGCTTCTGTTTTTTCTTCTGCTGTCTCCGGAACGGATGTTTTTTCATCTTTCCCCGTACCGACAACTTCTGCTTGTTCCGGAACTTCCGCTGCCTGTGGAGTATCCGTTTTGGCAGTGTCTTCATTTCCGGTAACCACCGGTTCTTCTGTCGGATCAGCAGTACCCTCCACGGCCTCTGTTTCTGCCGCTTCCGCTACTTTTACTGAAAATTCCTCAGAAACAGTCTGAGCCCGGACTGTAGCCGGGCAAAGACTGAGAACCATGGTAGCCGCCAGAAAAAGACTGATGACTTTATTTTTCATTACTCTTCCTCCGTCTGTACTCCTGTGATTCTTTTTTTCTTTTTATAATAGAGAACAACTCCTGCAAGTACACCTGTCGCTGTGATCAGTCCGGCGATCGGGAAGAGGATATCGGTATCATCCCCTGTCTTCGCACTTGTGACTTTTCCAGTTCCGGATACCGCAGTGGTTCCGTTTCCAGTTCCTGTGCTTCCACCACCCAGGTTGCCATTGGTAACCGTTCCGGCAGAACCACCATTATTGCTGCTTCCGTTTCCTGTGCTTACTGTGGATGCAGGTACAACCACACCGAAGGATCCGGTACTATTTGCTGTTACGCTTAAGATACCATTGCTTACGGTTCCGCTCAGGGTTTCGATCTTGCCGTTACCTTCGTGCAGTACACTTAAGGTCTGTCCGTTATAGGAGGTTCCCACCTGGAAGTTCACGGTAAGTTTGTCGTTCCATTCCACTTCTTTACCGTCTTTGTACAGTGCTACATCGTACAGGCGGATCAGTGCTTCTTTGGAACTGATCATGTTCTGCATCTGTTTTACCACATCATCGTCTGCTTTCAGGGCGGTCAGGCGCAGTTCATAACCGGAGAGTTTTCCGGTTACAGAGATCGGATAGTTCTGGTAGGTCAGTGTTATGCTGTCCTCGTCCTCATCCTGCTTCGGTTCATCCGATGGGGATGGATCCGGGGTCGGGGTCGGATTCGGGGTTACCTCTTCCAGACGTTTGATCTCTGCCTCTCGCTCTTCGAGTGCTTTCAGGGTATCTTCAGATACATACTGTTTCTGCTCATCACTTAAGTTGTCATATGCATATCTTGCTGCTTCCACAGCGGTCTTATCGGACAGGCGCAGATCTTTGACAGCCGGGAGGCTGTTGATCCGGTCGGTTACCTTCTTCGCCGCTTCCGCATCTTTCTGAAGCCATCCGATCTGGTTTTCAGCTACCAGAAGTTCACCAAGGAGTCCGCTGTCTGTCAGCTGCTGCTTCTGGTCGTTATTCAGGGCGTTGTAAGCATCCCGGGCTTCCTGTACCTGGTCAGCATCTGCTACTGTCAGGTCATCGACGGCCGGAAGGGCTTCGATCAGTTCTGCCACATGGTCTACGCCTTCCTGTAACGCATCCAGACGTTCTTCTGCTGCTGTCAGTTTTGCCAGTGCTTCCGCAGATACCCGGTCTTTCAGGCCTTCTTTGATCTCATCCAGAGCCTCATAAGCGTTCCGTGCTTCCGTTACCGCTGTCTCATCTGCAAACAGGATATCTTCGGCTGCCGGCAGTGCATTCAGTTTTTCATTGACTTCGTCCACTGCTTTCTGGTCAGCTGCTTCTTCCTTTAATACATTCAGGCGGTCGATCACATCGTTCAGTTTAGTAAGGCTATCCGGAAATTTCTCTTCCAGATTCTTCTTCTGATCCTCACTTAACGCATTGTAATGAGCCAGTGCGTTTGCGATCGCAGTTTCATTTTCCAGGGTAACATTCTCTGCAGTCGGAAGCGCTTCGATCTCTTTGATCAGTTCATCAACCGCTGCAGCTTCCAGAAGTTTTGCGATCTGTTCCTCTGCCAGTACCAGTGTTCCAATTGTTTCTGCTGTCACATAGTCTTTCTGGTCATCCGTCAGGCTACCGTATGCGGTTCTTGCTGCTACGACGTCATTCTTATCTTCCAGGGTCAGATCTTTCACAGCCGGAAGTGCTTCGATCAGATCTGTCACTTCCTGTGCGGCTTTTCTATCTGCAATCTCTGCTTCCGCTGCGGTTAATACGTTATAATTCTTTACGTATCTCTTTTCTTCACGGCTTAACGCCTCGTAAGCCTCACGTACTTCGGAAATCTTTTCTATGCATTCATCTGTCAGATCAATATCATCTCCGATTGCGTTGATCATGCCTTCCACTACAGCCGCTTTCTCTTTTGCACCCGGAGTTTCGTCTGCTGCTTCCAGCCACTTATTCCATGTAGATGCATTACCGGCACTTCCATAGCTTCCGTCATCGTTCTTCATATCCGCCTGCTCGGTGGTATAATCATCGATGTAATGCCAGATGATCTCATCACCGGTACTTACATACCAGTCATTCATACCCATGCTCGGGTGTACGCCGTTGACGGTATACATCCAGCCGGAGTTTTTACCGTTGTCTTTCTCTCTCAGTTCAAACCCACCGCAAGATTCCGGTGCTGTGATCGCACTGATGTAGTTCTTTTCCATTCCATCATAAGACAGTCCGGCTTCTTTCAGTGCAGTCTCAAAGACCTGTCCAACGGTTACGTTATCCCCGTCAAAAGTATAAGTTCCGGTTGCGATCCATGTCGTATATGCATGTACCGCTTCGTTGTCGCTTCCTTCTTCTCCGTGTTTGGTATCACCGATCAGACGGAAGGTTACTTCTGTCTTCGTAGGATCTGCAGATGCGTTATCCGGTTTCTTGACATTGATGGTACTCATCGTTGCGGTCAGGATATTGTGGTCATCCTCATCTTTCTTTACAGCACTAAAGCGATGGGTTCCCAGTAACAGGGTACTGGAATCGATGGCTACTTCTCCGTTTTCATCGGTGGTTCCGATCAGTGTCTCGCCGTCATAGATATCTGCTCCTGCTACTGTCGCTGCATCCGAATCAGTTGCATGTACAGCGGTTCCGTTCAGTGTCAGGATGATACTGTCTCCCCGTGTCACTTCCCCAGTTTCCGGTGTCAGCCGTGCATGAAGCATACCGCTCCATCCGGAATTGTAGAACAGGTCGATCTTATCATCCGCATTCACCAGCGTATTTGCCGGATCACTGCACTCGATACCGTTGACCTTGCATACCCATCCTGCTTTCTTTCCATTGCTTTCGGTAATAGAATCGTCCACAAGAACGAATTTGCCACGGTAACACTCGAATTCCGTTCCGCTTGCTTTCGCTGCATCCAGAAGTGCATGCAGGACAGTATAACCTCCGTGGTTGTACTGTACATAACGGTTTGCTGCCAGATCTTCTGCCGTCTGCTGGATCTCAACATCCCTTGTCGGGCAGAATACGGTACTCTGACCTGCAAGCTGTACCGATACCGTTCCACTCTGTTCCGGAACTTTCTCCAGATCCATCACGCGGATCACCTTGTTCGGCTCTTCATCGGTCACTTCAAAGTTGTCTGTCTTAGTCAGGTAGCCGCTCATGGATACATGGTAAGTATAGGTTCCGTTTTCAAGCGTGTAGGTTCCATCCTCGTTCGCCTTCATGACTTTGCTTCCCTGTATAACCAGTACGGATGCGCCGTCCGGGATCTTGAAGGTGGTCTGTTTTGCTTCGGTACGACGAGTAACATCAATGGTATAGGTACTGTCTTTTCCTACAGCGGCAACACATGTGACAGTCAGTTTGTTTACACCAACTTTCAGCGGAATGGCATCACCAGATGCATAAACTTCATCCGTTCCATCCACAGAAACCGTAAAACTCTTTAATGTATTTTTCCTATTCCATATACTTCCTTCTACATCTACCAGGATTTTATCTGTTTCATTTGGGACTGATGTAGTAAAGTGATCTTCTGTTCCTATAAAACCATATCCCAGATCCTGTGTAACAAGATTGCCTTCTGAATCTTTATATGTAATATCATCGGCCTCTAGTATTCCGTCCCAACGACCAAGTTTTCCGCTTTGATCTGCTGCCATGATTTTCATATCTGCTGGTATAAAAGTCATAGTACTTTGCGTAGCCGCTTTATATAAACGTCTGGCATAAGTCATAGGACTTCCACTTCCAGGGACTACAATAGCTTCAACCTGTAGCATTTCTGAAGGATCATTCGTAATATCAGCACCTACATATGTTAACGGATTTCCCTGCATATGTTGTACATCTTTTCCTGATATTCCTTTTTCCTTATATGATTTAGAAAAGTTCATTTTCTGTACAATTGCATTATTTTTGTCATTTCCCAACCAATATCTTACAAATAACTGAGCCTTTTCATCTTCTTGAGCTAGTTCCGCGCCCACTTGAACGTGTTCTTCCGCGGAATCGCCACCTGTTAATACTGGATAATTTTCATTCCGAGTAACATCTTTTTTACTGGTCGCAAACCACGCACCGCCTCCTTCAACCATTGACGTTTCATCAGCCCATACGTTTGCAACGAGTGATTTCAACAAACCGGCTGAACGATTCGTGGTTTCCTCAGAATCTTCATTAGCTGTAACGTCAAAAGATATCTCTGGAATGTATGCCATCTTACCGTAATTGATATTTGGATTATCTCCGCCATTCCAGTATCCAGACATGGAATTTCGTGTCAAACGGCGATGTGCGCCATCCGTCGTTCCCCATGCACTTGTCGTCAACGCACCATCCGTAATCTTATAAGTGCCAGCATCTTCGTCCTGCAGTTTTATAATGAAACTACTTCCAGCCATATACTGACCAAATCCTGTTGTATAGTCCACGCCGTTAGTTTTACATGTAAACTGCACACCCGATGGATTATAGATAGCAGCCATTTTAAACATTGGGGGAATCATATTGTCTATGGTTATTTTAGCAGTATCTCCAACTGACAGACTTTGTCCCGGACGATATACATTGTCAATCTTAACGTCCAGTCCTCTTGCAAGAATCACATGATATGTCGTTGCTTTGCTTGTTTTTATCTGTATGATATTTCGTCCCTCTGACAGTTTAATCGTATAGCTTTTTTTACCATTGACTGTCGTTGCCCGATATGCTGTCCAAGACTTATCTTTTGTGAAATCCTCCGGATTTTCACTCAACTCTCCATCGGTTACTGTAATTGGAGTATGGACTTTAACAGATGATATGTTTCTACTTGCTGTAGGGGTAAATGTATATTCTGCGTAATCATCGACATCATAAGTAACCCCATCTGCTCCCGTCTGACTCTTGATATAATAAACGGTTCGTCCTTCTATCATATCAATATTCGTAGTAATTTGTTCTGCTGGGTCTATATCTCTATCTGTGACATTTACCACGGCAATTCCTGTCAGTTCTGGCAACAATGCACCATATGTATATCTGCTACTGCCACTTGTAACAGAACCAGTTTCTACTGCATCATAGTAAAATGCTACCAGTGCAGTACCTTTTCCGTTGGCATGGATACGTCCAAACTGACCAATTTTGTCATCTTCTGTCGTTTCAACCGATACAATATTGGTATTACCACCCACTACAACATAATGCCATTCCGGATCATTGTGTCCATTGGCAACACCATCTTCCACGGCCTGCCATGCACGCAGAGGAACCAGATCAAAATATTCACCAACTTTCAGATCAATCTCACTGTTCTCCGGTAGGTTCGTCAGCATGCTGGCATAGATGCCATCTTTTTCCTGCTCCCGGTGAACCTGTGTTGGATTATCTTCCAGCGAAGACAATGTTATTACTGTATGGTCTTTGTTCCACTCGCCATCCAGAGTTTTGGTATATCGAGTTACTTTTCCTTCCTGACGAAGCATATAAGTAAAGCCTTCTGGAACCTTAAAGTAATTATATCCATCTTCCGTCTTTTCCGGTTCATACGACGCCCAGTTTCTGGCCGTATAAAATTTCAACTGCCAAGTGGTATAAATTTCCATTCCAATTGGTGCTTTTACTGTAATATAGCTCTCTTTTAAATAAGGAATTTTTCCAGTGTCTGAAAGATTCAAACTTCCAAAATCTGTTTCTCCATAGACATAAAAATGCCCCTCGATGGGGAGATATTTCGCATCGAAGGGTGAAAATTTAAAAATATAATAACTGTCACCAGCTTTTGCCGGAACTACATATTGATAAACATTATCTGTAGCATGCCAGTACTCATTCTGCTGCTCTTCATCATACAATGTTAACGTTCCAAGATCAGGAAGATATTCCCATTTACTTTTTTCAGAATTCCAATTCGCTGGCGATACATTAGAAAACGTAACACTGTGTAGATTTAATTCCGATGTTTCCTCAGTTACTGTAAATTTACCACCCGCTCCGGAACTACTTTCATAACAGTATTCATCTGGGGTAACCGTAAAACTTTTATCAACTACCGGAATCTCTTTTTGCTTATCAGCTGTATATATTTTTACATCGCTGATTCCCGTAAGGCTTATCTGTTTGGTGGTATTTTCTGCAGCATTAACATTTACTTTTAAGCAGCCAATCAGACAAACCATAAGCAGCAGATAGCGAAGTATTTTTTTCATTGTTCACACTCTCCATCTACTAATCTATCCGGCATAAGATGATTGGGTGGCTTTCATGCCGCCTCAACCATCTTATGTCGGAATATTTATTTGTTATTTACACTTAGCAAAATATGCAGCTGCCTGATCATATGTACCAAATGCCCAATATACGTTGTCACCAGGTTTTACTTCAAGTACAGATGCACTTAAGATATCTCCGTCTGACACTTTTACACCATTACGGTATACGCAGTAATTCCATCCATAATAAGATGTCCAATCTTCACTGCTATATGCAGCAATTTTAGTTCCGTCACTGGTTGTAATAGAATCTACATATCCACCATTCTGTGTAAAGCTCATACCATTTGCTTTTACCATGCTGTATAAAGCATCACCTACTGTTGGATAGCTCTGTGCTGATCCTTCAGCGTTATAATATGGATTTTCTGTTGTTGTTGTTGCAGCTGCAACGCTCAGACCGCTTGTTTCTTTCTCAATAAGACCACTGCCGCTCACATCAGCTACGCTTACCTTTGATACTTTTACAGCATCCTGTGTTTCAGCTGCTTCTACATATACAGTCATATCAATTGCAGCAGCATCGTTATGTCTATTTACAATATGCAGACTAGCCGGACCATATTCTCCAACTGCGCCAGTAACTTTTACAGTACCGGCATAAGTTTCCTCACCACTATAATCTGTTGTTACCATAGAGCCATACTCATAAATACCTGTAAGTTTATCTTCTCCAATGGTAACGCTCTGAACTTCTAGACCGTTTGCTGCATCTTCTGCTGAATCAAATCCAGATCTCTGATAGAAATCATCTCCAGGCATTAACGCAAGTGTAACACTTTTGCCAGCTTCAATCTGAGTAGAATATTTAGTATTTGCTTCTACTACCAGATTTGGATCGTCAGATGCTGCGCTTACCGGAAGTGCCATGGACAGTGTCAGTGCTCCAGCCATTGCTACTGAAGCAATTCTCTTAAAAAGATTCTTTTTCGTCATAGTATTATGACCTCCTTCACGTTAGTGCTCCCACCTTTGTTAAGTCAACACAGTATGGGGAGTATTGCTACTGCATCGACTGTAAAGTTTCTACTTTCACGACATAATGGAAACACATCACGAAAATAAAAAAGCCCGTACAACAGAAGTCGTCATACGAACTAATATCTCACTTTCGAACAAGGGGTGATTTTTCTTATACCACAACTGACAACAGAAGATAGCAGCTCCCGCCCGTTTACTCGTCCAATTCGTTTCGGCCTCCGAATTATCCTGATGCTAAAGCAGCTTTTTTGCGATCGTCTTCTGGACTCAGGACCTCTTAGCCTACTTGATGTGCCTTACCAAATAAGAATATTCAGTGGCATATAACATCTTTCGTTGTCCTTACAGCAGGGTGAAACTGTCCCGGATTCTAACCGGCTTCCGTTTTCGCATGCTCTCTTTAACACGTTGTATAAAATTTTGAAAATCCTGTCATAATATCTATAGGATCATTGCACGGTAGTCTTAGATTCTTCTTTTCTAAGACATCTTTACAACCCTAATATTAAACATTGTTCACAGATTTGTCAATCTTTTTCGGCGTTTTCTTAAAAATAGCTGGTTCTTCCGAACGATTTTTTATGCATTTTTAATCATCCCATACATTTTCTGCTCACCGATCGCCGTCAGGAAAGTTGTCAAAATTCTGTAGTCAGGAGGCTGCTTATGAGAACTGGTCAAAACATCTACAAACGCAGAGATGGGCGCTGGGAGGCGCGTGTCCTGCTGGGGAAAAAGGCGGATGGCCGTCCGTATTTTAAATATCTGTATGCTTCAACTTACCGGGAAGTATTGCTTCAGAAAAATAATTACGAAAAGATGATTTCGTTAAAAAATACACAAGTCGTTTCCATGGCAATGTTTTCCGATGCTGCTTACAACTGGCTGCTGAATTCTGCCAGACGTTGGAAACCATCCACCTATATTAAGTATAAGAACTGTCTGGAAAAATATATTCTTCCCTGGTGGAAAAAGCTCTATGTACGTGACATTCAGCAAGGCACCTATGATCGGTTAATGGAAGTTCTCCAACATGAGCTTTCCGGCGGTTCTATCCGGACAATCAATACGATCATCAGCGGGATTTTGAAACACACATTAAATTATCTTCCGGTCAAATGTACAGGAACGGTTTCTGATCACGCAAAGCGACCTTTGGATATTCTTTCAGACGGGGAGTCCTGCAGGCTTCTTGCTTATCTGGAAGATAGCAACGATCTGATTTCTATTGGTATCCGGCTGACTTTGTTCAGTGGTATTCGTCTGGGGGAACTTTGTGCACTAACCTGGGCGGATATTGATCTGGAGGAACAGGTGCTTCATATCCGACACACCTTACAGCGCATCCAGAATCAGAACCCTCTGCCGGGGGATTCCAAAACAGTGTTGCATATCGGTTCGCCCAAAAACAAACGTGAACGATCGATTCCTTTGCACCCACAGATGATTCCGATTCTTGTAAAATATAAAAGCAGTTATCCATCCTCTTACTATCTGCTGTCCGGAGCACTGTCTCCTGTGGAACCGAGGAGAATGACGAGACATTTTAAAAAAATTTTAAAAACCTGTGGTATCCGGGATCTGCATTTTCATACGCTCCGTCATACATTTGCGACACGCTGCGTGGAATCGGGTATGCAGATCAAAGCACTCAGTGAGATGCTGGGACACTCCACGGTCAAGATCACCATGGATCGGTACGTGCATCTGTCCATGAGTTTTAAACAAAGCCAGATCACCATCCTCCAGTTCCCGGATTCGGAATCGAAAACCCGTCAAAATTTCAGTCAGACAGAGCGGAAAGTGCTGGAAAATGAGGAAGATATGGATGACTTGTCTTAGAAAAGAAGATTCTAAGACATCTTTTTTATTAATATATGCGATAGGATTTTATTTAGAACCAAAAAACAGGATATATGGAAAATTTTTCTTTTTCCCCATATATCCTTATTTTTATTGTCCTGTCTTTCTTACTTCATTTTCTCTCCAAGATTCTCATATAATGTTCTTCTGTACTCACTCGGTGAAACCTTGTATTTTTCTTTAAACTCCCGGTTAAAAGTCCTTTGGCTTTCAAAACCACTGTCCAGCCAGATCGTTGTAATCGGATCGTTGGTAGTTTCCAGCCGTTGCTTTGCATAGCCAAGCCTTGCATCGTTAAGGTACTGATTGAAATTCCGATGGAAGGTTTTGGAAAATATCCTGGATAATACATATTTGCTTACGCCAAGATCCTTTGCCATATCTTCTAACAGAAAAGATTTTCGGAAGTTTGCAGATATATAGGATACGGTCTGATAAATGAGATCCTTACTTCCCACCTAGCTTTTTTCCGTCTGTGTAAGCAGCGGGACACATCTGGCAAGGATAATTTGCAGATAGGACTGCACGATCCAGATATCTTTCGGTGCTGTTCCTTTCATGCTTTCATACTGTTTAGTTTTTCTGTCTGTTGTTCCGGTGTATTAAAGCAAAAAAGCCTGCCAACATACGATGTAGTAGTCACTACACAATATGCCAGCAGGCAATCAATCACCTATGCCCTTTTTTTCCATCCAACTCTTTTACTTCCTCAACGGTAAGTTTCGTAGCCTGAGCAATCTCCTCGCAGGTCAGTTTTCCGATAAGAAGCAAACTCTTAGCTGTTTCAAGAGAAGTTTTTCTTGCCGTTTCATTTCGCATCTCTTCTATAGCTTTGCACACAACTGTCACTCCTCATTTTTATCCGGTCGAATATTTTTCAGCATTCCTTTTTTAAATAGCTGCAAATTGCATTCAGCATTTCTAATGCATGCTGATATTGTTCTTCTGCATCTTCTCTTGACACAATAAAAAAATCACTGTAATCACAGTTGTTTCTAATTTGAAAAGCTGCCTGTAGATATTTAGAATACTTTTTATCAAATTCTCCTGTTTTTATATATTCTTTCTAAAAGTACGCTATGACACCTGCGTGTTTCTTGAAATCAATCCCATCTTTCGCAAGAACCGCACGAACTCCGGTAAAAATAGAATAATATGATCTGCCTATGGAATCTTTATAATGTCCTGCATCCAGCAGTATCTTTGACGATTCCAGTTTTTCCCGTGCATTCTCTATCCGATAAGATACCAGATCATCCAATTTTTCTTCCCTCCTTTACAATATTTCTATAATAAGGAAGTTTTTCCTTGTATTGTTCAAATTCGTCATATGGAATCACCGTAGGAGATACGATAACATCATATGCAAGACCAACTTCTGTGGAAAAATCCCACATTTTCTTTAATTTTTTTTGAAGCTCCACACGATTTCCTCTTACTATAGCTGTAATATCTATATCCGAATCATCGGAGTAATCTCCGCGTGCATAAGATCCGTATAAGATAATTGTATCAATACTGTCTCCGTAAACAGAACGATAGTAATTAACCATTTCTTCTTCTATCGCTTCTAGTTGGCTTTTTGTACACATGGCATCTGGCCTCCTTTCCCAACGTAGATTATATAACTGCTTTTTAATATTTTACCCTATTTATTATGCCATCTACAACTCTTATTTTTATATCGAGGTTTTTCTCCATTCACATTGCTAGGCAGACAGAAATTGAATCTTCCGAAAATATTCGAATTTTCCTGCTTATGGCTAAATTGGCGAATATATCTCGATTTCAAAATAAATCCCCAAAAATCATTCAAAATATTTCTTTTGAACTCTTTTCGATGTTTCAATCATATTAGAACAGTCTATGAACTCTAATTCTATATACTATATATGAAACCTTTTTTATTAACTGTACGCATTATGTGAAGGTATAATCATGGAGAAATTTAATGAGAAGCTGAAAAAAAGAATTTTAGAGGAAATTTACGAAACTTGCGTTAAAAAAGAATTTTTAAAGCACGAAAAAACCGAATACAACATCAGTGCTTTAGAAAAAACATTACTGCAAAATACAACGCACAAAAATATATCAACATTGATCATAAAACAAGCTGGTATCAAATCGATACCAGCTAATGTTTTAACTTGATATTATATTATGATATGTCATTACATTACTCTGTAAAATTCATAAAGGGAATATCATAGGCAGCAAAAGGTGATGCAGATGTAATTACCGAAATTGTCGGTCGTAAATAAGCTAATAATAATGCCGGTGCGCCCTCTTTTTAAATTCCAAGATACATTCTTATGATTCCTAAAATCAGCAAATGCACCGGATAGAAAAGATAATTTACT
>OFMS01000719.1_pt1 | contig 30879 bp, 23 predicted proteins | sample 1541871 | NCBI WGS metagenome assembly OFMS01 (sample SAMN04209251, study PRJEB22552) | human gut metagenome | biome: gut; material: feces | host: Homo sapiens | place: USA: Oklahoma
CGCTACCACCAAACGCAAGCTCTAATGGGGGCGACGCGTCTCGCGTCGGGATAATGAAAGAAAAGAATACGAACTCTATTAAATCATAGCAGCATATTTCCCCGACGCGAGACGCGTCGCTCCCATTAGTGCTAGCGTTTCTTCAAGCATCAAGAGCTACAATCAAACGCCCCCATTAGTGCTTGCAATTCTTCAGAGTGCAGCCCATAACAAACAATGTGCGAGTGCAAACATTGTCTGCACTCGCACAAAAAAATACTATATAATTCTCAACAGAATGATGCACGAACAAGCCCTGACGAGACTAATACGTGTTCATTCATGAGCATTTACTGCAGTTTCTGCTTAACCTCAATTTCCTGGAAGGTTTCAATCATGTCACCCTCCTTAATATCGTTGCAGTTGGTGAGAGAGATACCACACTCAAAGTTGGTGCTAACCTCCTTCACATCGTCCTTAAAGCGTTTCAACGCATTGATTTCGCCGGTAAAGATTACAATACCATCGCGAATGACGCGCGCCTTGTCGCTGCGCTTCACCTTGCCATCGATCACGTAGCAACCTGCCACATAACCAACCTTGCTGATGTGGTAAACCTGGCGCACCTCGATGTTGGCAGTAACCTCCTCCTTGATAACAGGCTCGAGCATACCCTCCATGGCCACCTTGACGTCCTCAATGGCATCGTAGATGACTGAGTACTGGCGGATTTCGACACCGTCGCGCTCGGCCAATTTGCGGGCCTGCTGTGACGGACGCACCTGGAAACCAATGATAATGGCCTCTGAGGCAGCTGCAAGTGTTACATCGTTCTCGCTTATCTGGCCCACACCCTTGTTGATAACCTTCACCACAATATTCTCGGTAGAAAGCTTGATAAACGAGTCGGCCAAAGCTTCGACCGAACCGTCCACGTCGGCCTTGACAATGATGTTGAGCTCGTGATATGAACCCATCTTGAGGCGCTTGCCAATCTTTTCGAGCGTGAGCACCTCACGGGTACGCAAGTCTTGCTCGCGCTGCAGTTGTTCGCGCTTGTTGGCAATTTCGCGGGCCTCCTGTTCAGTCTCCATCACGTGGAACTGGTCACCGGCCTGCGGAGCACCATTGAAGCCGAGCAATGTGGCAGCCATTGAGGGACCTACATTGTCGATGCGCTGGCCACGCTCGTTGAAGAGGGCCTTCACACGACCATAGTTGGTACCTGCCAGCACGATGTCGCCCTGGTGGAGCGTACCGTTCGACACCAAGATTGTGGCCACATAACCACGACCCTTGTCGAGTGACGACTCGATAACCGTACCCGTAGCCTTGCGGTTGGGGTTGGCTTTGAGCTCAAGCATATCTGCCTCGAGCAGCACCTTTTCGAGCAGTTCCTTCACACCCGTGCCCTTTTTGGCACTGATGTCCTGGCTCTGGTACTTACCGCCCCACTCCTCAACGAGGAAGTTCATGGCAGCCAGTCCCTCCTTAATTTTGTCGGGGTTGGCGTGCGGTTTGTCCACCTTGTTGATGGCAAACACGATGGGCACATTGGCTGCGGTGGCGTGTGCAATAGCCTCCTTGGTCTGGGGCATGATGTCGTCATCGGCAGCAATGATAATGATGGCGATATCCGTTACCTGTGCACCACGGGCACGCATGGCGGTAAATGCCTCGTGACCCGGTGTATCGAGGAAGGTAATGTGGCGACCGTTGTCGAGTGTGACATTGTAGGCACCAATGTGCTGGGTGATACCGCCAGCCTCGCCAGCAATGACATTCGACTTGCGAATGTGGTCGAGCAACGATGTCTTACCGTGGTCAACGTGACCCATGACGGTAACAATCGGTGCGCGTGGTTCGAGGTCTTCGGGGCTATCCTCCTCCTCGGCAATGGCCTCCTGCACGTCGGCGGCCACATATTCTGTTTTGAAACCGAACTCTTCGGCCACGAGGTCGATGGTTTCGGCGTCCATACGCTGGTTGATGCTCACCATGATGCCAATGCTCATGCAGGTAGCAATAACCTTTGTCACAGGCACGTCCATCATTTGTGCCAGCTCGTTGGCAGTTACAAATTCGGTGAGTTTGAGCACTTTGCTCTCGGCCTTGGCCTCGCGGCGTTCCTCCTCAGCACGCTGGTGCTGCTGTTCGCGTTTTTCCTTACGGTACTTGGCGCCCTTGCCACCCTTTTGCTTGCTGGTGAGGCGTGCCAGTGTTTCCTTTACCTGCTTGGCCACGTCCTCTTCGCTCACCTCAACCTTTTGCTGCTCCTTGGCGCGGCGGTTGCGGTTTTTGTTGGCACTTTTGCCATTGGCAGCGCCCTGTTGGTTGTTGCGGTTGTTCTGTCCGTTTTGACCGTTGGCACCCTGCTGGTTGCGCTTCTTGCCATTGTTGTTGCCATTCTGCTTGGGCTGGTTGGCAGCATTGTTCACATCGACACGTTCGCTGCCAATGCGGTTACGCTTTTTGCGCTGTCCGCCGGCCTGTGCCTGCCCGTTCTGGCCGGCAGCCCCCTGCTTGTTGTTGCGTTCGCGGCGGCGCTCCTCCTTCGACTTCTTTTTGGGTCGTGTAGTAGAGTTAATGGCACTGAGATCAATGGTGCCGAGCACCTTGGGACCAGTAATTTCAACCTGGGGGTGGAGTTTGAACACACCGTCTTCCTCCTCGCCAATGGCTTTGGCGCGCTCTTCGCGTTGTACTTTGGTGTTTTCGGTAGTGCTTTGGTTCATGTTTTGGGGGTTGGAAGTAGTTTGGTTGTTGGCATGTGCCGGCACTGCTTCCTCGGCCTCAGTCTTTTGGGCAGGGGCTGCGGGGGTGTTTGCAGCAGTGGCTGCGTTAGCCTGGGGCTTATTTATGCTTTTAGCCGGAGCTTTTGGAGCCTCGGCTTTTGTGTTGTTGGCAGATTTTGTGTTGCTCTGTGCCTTGGCGGGTTTGGCATCGAGGTCGATGTGGCCCACAATGTGTGGTCCCTTTACTTCGGGTACCACCGTTTCAACCATGGTTTCCTCGGCCTTGCGCGTTTTGGCAGAGCGTTTCTTTTCCTGACGGTCCTGCATACGTTCCTCAGCCTTGTCGCGCAAAGTTTTGTCGGCGCTGAAGGCATTCTTAAGTAGTTCGTACTGCTTGTCGTCAAGCTTTTGGTTAGGGTCGTTGCTTGCCACGGGTGCTCCTTTTTCCTTCAGGAGGTCGGTGATTGACTGCAAGCCGACGCCAAATTCTTTGATAGCTTTATTTAATCTGATACTCATGCAATAATGTTAGTAAGGTTTGCTAATGCGATTGTCTCAACATAGGTAAGTGGACTGGCATGCCCCACAGCGGCCATAGTGCGCCGCACGGGGTGGAGTTTTCAAGGCTATGGCCTTGTTGGCTGATTATGTTTTGCCTTAAAAAGACTCCACACCGGCTGCGTGATTATGTGCTTTAGCGTGTGTGCGCCGCCCGACTTACGCGTTGTGCATTAGCTCTCCTCGCCTGCCGGCTCTGCAGCAGGCTCGTTAGCGTCGGCCGGAGCCTCAGCAGTTGGTTGGGCAGCGGGTGCCTGGGGCACGTCGTTCTCAAACTCGGCACGCAGCACGCGCAATACTTCGTCGACGGTAGATTCTTCGAGGTCGGCCTTTTCGATGAGCATTTCGCGGGGTGCGTTGAGCACGTCCTTGGCGGTTTCGAGACCGATGCCCTTGATGGCGTCAATCACCCACTGGTCAATTTCGTCGGCAAACTCGTCGAGGTAGATATCCTCGGTCATTTCTTCGCCCTCAACCTCACGGAACACGTCGATGGTGTACTCGGTGAGCATCGAGGCCAGCTTGATGTTCATACCACCCTTACCAATAGCCAGACTTACCTCGGCAGGACGCAGGTACACCTCGGCTTTACGCTCCTCTTCGTGCAGCACAACGTTCGACACTTGTGCGGGGTTCAAGGCACGCTGTATGAACAGGGCTGTGTTGTTGGTAAAGTTGATCACATCGATATTTTCGTTGTGCAACTCGCGCACTACACCATGTATACGGCTGCCGCGTACACCAACACAGGCGCCCACGGGGTCGATGCGGTCGTCGTAGCTTTCAACGGCTATCTTGGCGCGTTCGCCCGGAATGCGGGCAATGCGGCAGAGGCGGATGGCGCCGTCGGCAATTTCGGGTATCTCGTTCTCGAGCAAACGACGCAAGAAATCGTTCGATGTGCGCGAGAGGTAGATTTTAGGATTGCCATTGGTATTGTCCACACGGTCGATAACGGCTGTCACGGCATCGCCTTTGTGGAAGAAATCGCGGGGTATTTGCTGCGATTTGGGCAGGTAGAGCTCATTTTTCTCCTCGTCCATAAGCAGCGTCTCGCTCTTCCAAGTCTGGTACACCTCGGCAGTGATAAGCTCGCCCACGCGGTCCTTATATTTATTATAGAGGGCATCGTGTTCCAGCTCGAGAATCTTGCTGGCCAAAGTCTGGCGCAGCGTCAGTATGGCACGGCGTCCGAAGTCGGCAAAATGAATCTCTTCAGACACATCTTCGCCCACCTCGTAGGTGGCATCAATCTTTTGTGCCTCGCTCAATGATATTTGCTTGTTGGGGTCTTCCACCTCGTCGTCGTTCACCACCACGCGGTTGCGGTAAATTTCGCAATCGCCCTTGTCGGGGTTTACAATCACGTCAAAGTTTTCGTCAGAGCCAAAGATTTTGGCTATCACGCTGCGGAAGCTCTCCTCGAGCACACCCACCATGGTGGTGAGGTCAATATTTTTGTTTTGCTTAAACTCAGCAAAGGTTTCTATCAAGCTTGCTGTTTCTTGTTTCTTCTTAGCCATATATTGAGCGGTATTGTGTATTGTCTTATTTATTCAACTTTCGGATTCAGCCCGTTCAAGTTAAAACCGAGAATTGAGTTATTTATATATGCGTGCGCGCGGCACGTCGGGCAGGCGTTCAAGCTTTTGTTACGAAGGTGCGCCCGCCAGAGTCCTTACTTAAAGTCGATGACGTACTTGGTGCTTTTTACTTGGTCGAAGCTGAAGGGCACTTCGCGTTCTACCAGTTTGGGGCGCTTGGCACCCTCTTCGCGCACTTTTTCCTCGATGGTGAGCGTAAAGCCCTCGGGTGTTACACCGCCCAAGGTTCCCAGCAACTTTTTGCCCTCAGTGGTGAGCACCTCGACACGCTCGCCTTGGTGGATTTCGTACTGGCGCAACACCTTGAAGGGCTGTCCTATGCCGGCGCTGCCCACTTCGAGTTCAAAGTCCTCCTGCTCGCGGTCGAGATGGCTCTCGATGTAGCGGCTGAGTTCTACGCAGTCTTCAATCCACACGCCCTCTTCGTGGTCTATCTCTACCACGATGCGGTCGTCGGTACTGATGGTGAGGTCGGTCAGGAAGTAGTCCTTACCCTCCAACCACTGTTCCACCAGGCTTTTTACAAAACTTTTGTCAATCATTCGTTATGCTTTCAGATGTATTTTAACACCTGCAAGGTGGCCAATATTCCTCCTTGCCCCCTTGCCTTTGGTTATGCTTTATAGCGTGTTGTAAAAACAAGTGAGGAACTTCTTTCGAAAGCCCCTCACTCAATCTTGCTGCAAAGATACAAATATTTATGTGTGTTTGCCAATAGTTTGGCGTTATTTTTTATGGCAATATGCTAATGCTAATATGGAAATATGCTAATGTGCTGACGCCGTTGCGATACTATATGCTACGCTGCGGCCTTCGCAAATTGACGCACTACTGTGGTCTTTCCTACTTGGCGTGCGCCCTTTATGAGCAGTGCTTTGTTCGCGATGGTTTCCTTCCACGCTTCTAACTTGTTGATTATCTTGCATTTTAGCATAGTTATTACAACTTTTTTCCAGCCTTTGTACAGCTTTGTTGCAACTTTTTTCCAGTCTTTCGGCTGTCTGCTTGCAACTTTTTTCCAGCTTTTTGGCCGTCTGCTTACAACTTTTTTCCAGCTTTTCGGCCGTCAACTTGCAACTTTTTTCCAGCATCATGATGCAGCCGCCCAGGAGCCTGTGTTTTGATGCCCCCCACACATAGCAAAACGGGGCTGCGCGAATCACTTCGAACAGCCCGTATAATGAAAAAAACAGCTGATGCGGACAGGAAGGCTGGATGACAGTCAGCGGTAGGTGTATAATGTGGTATCAAAGTTCAAATAAAGCTTGAGCTGCGTTGGGGGTGTTTGAATGTGTTCCAGGCCATTCCCACACCAATTTATTCAAAATAGGCATCAATTGCTACTAACGGAATGTTCTCAAGCCACTCTTGATCAACATAACCTCTCATCGAAATACGCAGTCCTTTCAGTCCTGCATTGTCTTTTACAAACTGTGACAAAGAACGCGCACGTACGTTTTCCTCGGCCTTCACTTCTATCGGGATAACCCGTTTGCCATTCTGAATAATAAAATCAATTTCGGCAGGGCTTTTGCTATTACTCCAATAATAGGGCGTAAAGCCTATGGCCTTGAGCTGTTGCATTACATATTGCTCTGTAAACATTCCCTTAAACTCCGTGAACACATTGTTGCCCACAAGCATTTGGTCAATAGGAGCCTCGGCCATACATGCCAAAAGTCCGCAGTCTAACATAAATAGCTTGAATGCATCAAAATCTTCGTAAAACTTGAGCGGCATCTTGGGCTCATTAACCCGGTTTACCTTATATATAATGCCAGCATCTAAAAGCCATTGTATGGCAAGTTCAAAATCCTTAGCCCTACTACCTTTGCGAATAGCACCATAAACAAACTTTTTGTTCTCCTTTGCCAGCTGAGCGGGAAGTGAGCCCATTACTTGACGAATTCGGACAGACTCACTCGCGGAGGTGTGTTTAGAAATGTCTCGGCCATAGGCTTCCAATATTTCATGCTGCAATGTACGTACTTGTTGCAAGTCTGCATTTTTTACGAACTTGCTCACAACGCCTGGCATACCTCCCACAAAGTAGTATTGACGCAACAGTTCTACCATTTTGGGCATCATCGTCTCTATCAAAGTCCAATCCTTGGAATGCAAAATGTCTATCCAGCCCTCATGGCCCGTTGCATACAGAAATTCTTCATAATCCATCGGATACATAGACAGCATATCGACCTTACCCACAGGGAATGACTCGCCCTTGCCTAAAGTAACGCCGAGCAAGGAACCTGCCACCATCACATGGTACATTGGTGCTTTTTCGCAGAAATATTTCAAACTATGTAGCCCTCTTGGCACCTCCTGTATCTCATCAAAGACAATCAAAGTGTCGCCAGGCGTGACCTTGACACCCGTAATGGCTTGCAAGGTCATCAATATGCGGTCAATATCGTAATCTAAGTCGAAGAGTTGTTTCATTCGTGGCTCGTCATCACAATTGACGTACGCCACCTTCTTGTACTCTTGTTTACCAAAGTGTTGCATTATCCAAGTCTTGCCAACTTGCCTTGCGCCAAGTAACATCAAAGGCTTTCTATCTTCGTTTTCCTTCCATTTGATTAGTTCTTTATATATCTTCCGTTTCATAACAACCTTGATTTATAAATACTTACGTCGCAAAGTTACACTTTTTCGAGGATAGTTTGTGTAAAATACTACACTTTTTCGAGGATAAAATGCGTGTATTACTACACTTTTTCGAGGATAGTTTGTATAAAATACCACACTTTTTCGAGGATAAGATACGCGGATTGCTACACTTTTTCGAGGATAAAGCGCATTATCTTATTGTGGTATGGTAAAACTGTTCCGATACGATTGTCGAACACAGAACACGCTGATTGCACGGGGTTTTTCGCTACACGCTTTGGCCCCACGAAAATGAAGGAGTTGGCGGAACCTGTGAGCATTACATGCTCGTTTTGCTGCTTGCTCGTTGTTGGCCAACTGCTGCTGGTGAGTTCTTAACTGCATAATCCGTACGATTTGTGAGCTATAATATCAGAATTGTTTTATCAAGCTGCAATAAATGATATTGCATTTTTACGAGAGCGTTTACACCAATTATGCGGGCAAAAGCTTAACTTTGCATCAATTCTTCTAACAAACAACCTTTGCCTAAGCAGATGTTCGGTAAAAGGCCTGGAAAGAATTGGCGTAATGCGTTGTTGTGAAACATGAAATGATGAACGGGCACAGCGGCTGCGCGAGCAGTATGGCCCGTAATAATGCGCCATGACATACCAGCAATATAGGAACATGACTTTGTGGTTCGTCGAATGTCTGCTTACACCGGTGTACACAGTTCTCCCCCTTATGAAGAGGCATATACTCAACTTTGTGCTCGTGGCGCTTGTGCTGCTCGTGGCAGCATGCAAGGGCCATGAGGCCGACACGTTCAAAATAGGTGTGTCGCAGTGCAGCCAAGATGCGTGGCGTGAGCAGATGAACCGCGAAATGCAGCGTGAAACAATGTTTTACAACAAAAATGTAAAACTCGACATACGTTCGGCTCACGATGACAATGCACTGCAAATAAAACAGATAGACAGTTTGGTAAACGAGGGCATCAACCTGCTGGTGGTGTCCCCCAACGAGGCGCGCGCGTTCACCCCCGTGGTGGAGCGTGTGATGCGCCGTGGCATACCGGTGATAGTGGTTGACCGTAAAACACTCTCCGACAAATATACGGCCTTTATCGGGGCCGACAACCGCAGCATAGGCAAGGATATGGCCGCTTGTGTGGTGCAGGAACTCAAGGGGCATGGCACTGTGGTAGAGCTGACTGCCAACATGGCTGGCACGGCAGCACGCGAGCGTCATGCCGGACTGACCCACATGCTGGCACAAGCGCCTGGCATAAAGGTGCTGGCCAGTGTTGAAGTGGGGTGGGAGGGGGCACGTGTGCCACAGCAAGTTGACAGTTTGATTGCGGCCGGCGTTGTGCCACAAATCATTACAGCCCCCAACGATCGCACTGGCGTGAAGGTGCACCAGGCTTTGGTGGCAGCCGGACACCCCGAGGTGAAGGTGATTGGCGTTGACGGTCTGTCGACCAAGGGTGGCGGACTTGACAATGTGGAGCAGGGTGTGCTCACAGCCACATTCGTCTATCCCACAGGCGGCGACAAGGTGATACAAACGGCCATGCGCATATTGCGGCACGAGCCTTTCAAGCGCGACACGCGGCTGCACTCGGCCGTAATCAATGCCACCACGGCACGCCTGTTCCGCATACAGAGTGACCAGGTGCATGAGAGCGAGCAGCGCATTGACCAGCTTGGCACGCAGATGGACAAATTTCTGTCGCGCTACTCCATGCAAAAGATGCTGCTCTTTGCCTGCATAGCCATTATAGTGCTGATTGGGCTCGTGATGGCCATGGGCATACGCTCGTATTATGTGACCATACGCCGCAACGAGGAACTTGACAACCAAAAGCGCAAACTTGAGGCGCAGCGTGACCAGTTGGTAAAAATGTCGAAGGAACTGGAGGAGACCACGCAGAGCAAACTCACCTTCTTTACCGAGGTGTCGCACGACTTGCGCACACCTCTCACCCTCATATTGGCGCCCGTTGAGCAACTGCAGGGGGCGGACAACTTGACCGACGAGCAGCGCGGACTGCTGCAAGTGGTGCGCACCAATGCCGACATATTGCTGCGGCTGGTGGGGCAAATGCTCGACTTCCGCAAGTTTGAGACGGGCCAGTTGAGGCTCAATGTCAAGACGGTGCAGCTGAACGAGACCCTCAAGCAGTGGTGCGACCCCTTCCGTGCCCTGGCACGTAAAAAGATGGTGCGCTACCATGTGCAGCAGGCCGATGTGCCCGATGCGGCATGGCTCGACGTGATGCTCGACGATAAAAAGATGGAGAGTGTGTTGTACAATTTGTTGTCTAACGCTTTCAAATATACGCCCGAAGGGGGTAAAATAACGGTTACGCCAAGCATAACCGATGATGCCGAACAGGGCCGGTGGCTCAGCATTGTGGTTGAGGACAGCGGACAGGGCATTGACCGCGACAAGTTGCCTCACATATTCGACCGCTTTTATCAGGCCGACGCGAGCCACGATGGTTCGGGCATAGGGCTGGCCACAGTAAAGGCATTTGTCGAACTGCATGGTGGCACGGTGAGTGCCGAGAGTATGCGCGGCAGCGGCACGCGCTTTGTGGTGCGCATACCCTGTCAGCACGATGTGGCTGCGGCTCTTGTGTATGAACAACCTGACGCTATGCAACCCGACGGAGCTGGTGTGGTGGCACCGCACATTGATGCCATTGCGGGCGAGGGAGTGCACACGGTGCCAAACGCGTTGGCTGCCTCGGCAGACGCCGCACAGGCGAGGGGCGATGCTTCCGAACCGCGTCCCACAGTGCTTGTGATTGACGATAACGAGGACATACGTTCATATCTGCGCTTGCTGCTTGCGGACAGCTATGTGGTAGAGACGGCTGCCGACGGGCAGGAGGGCCTGGCCAAGGCGCGTCAACTCATACCCGATGCGGTGGTGTGTGATGTGATGATGCCTGTGATGGACGGCTGGGAGTGTTGCCGCAGATTGAAGGACGAGTGGCAAACTTCGCACATTCCGGTGATGATGCTGACGGCCTGCACCCTCGACGAGCAACGTGTGGCGGGATTTGACTGCGGTGCCGACTCTTACATAGCCAAGCCGTTCAGTCCGGATATGTTTAAGGCCCGATTGCGCAATCTTATTGATAACCGCCGCCGTTTGAAGGCTTTCTTTGGCGACAAGACATCGCTCAAGGCCTCGAACGTGAGTGAGCTTGACAAGGGTTTTGCAGCGCGATTGCGCGACATGATAGAGAAGAATATGTCGAGCGAGAATTTCTCGGTTGAGGACATGGCGGCGCAGATGGGGGTAGGGCGCACGCAGCTTTATCGTAAGGTTAAGTCGCTCATGGGCTTTTCGCCGGTAGAGTTGTTGCGCATAGCGCGCCTTAAAAAGGCTGCCGAATTGTTGCGCCGCACGGAGATGACTGTGGCCGAGGTCGCTTATGAGGTAGGATTTGCGTCGCCCAGCTACATGGCCAAATGCTTTAAGGAGTATTTTGGTGTGAATCCTACGGAGTATAAGTAGTTATTGTTGTTCGGTAAAACATAAACATGTGAATTGGCTCAAGCCTCAAACGCAACCACTAATGGGACTAACTTTCTCAAAAGAATCGTCCGCAACGCCTGTTTGTGGACATTGCGGATAGGCTCTCAATGCTATTTTGTGTTTTACCGGGCAGCAATGGCTGCACGCATACAACGAATAAAGCCGTTGATTATAAGTGAATGTACTTAATAATCAACGGCTTTATTACTTGTCGGGGCGACGGGATTCGAACCCACGACCCCCTGCTCCCAAAGCAGGTGCGCTAACCGGACTGCGCTACGCCCCGTGCAAGATTAGTGCAGAAGTGACTGCCCTTAATCGTTTTGCGAGTGCAAAGGTAACAATATTTATGTAAATGCAAAATAGTTTGCCTGCTTTTTTGTGGTAATGTGGTGGTAATGCCTTTACACTTTGCCATGATTGGGCACGGAAGTGCCGTTTTGCTGCGTGGCAAGGGTGGGGAGGTGGTAAAAAGAAAAAAGCTACCACGCCAAAGCGATTGCCATGTGAGGCATCGCTCGGGAGTGATAGCTTTTTACCTGAACAAGCAGGTAGGAAATTCTGATTAGTTGACGCCAGCAGCAAGTTCGGCACCAGCCTTGAACTTAACCACCTTCTTGGCAGCGATCGTGATCTTTTCCTTGGTTGCGGGATTGATACCATCGCGGGCAGGACGCTCGTTGATAGAGAATGTGCCAAAGCCGAGGATTGCAACCTTGTCACCCTCCTTGAGAGCACCTGAAATGGCATCGAGCACTGCGTCGAGTGCTTTCTTAGAATCTGCCTTGCTCAAGCCCTGGGCTGCAATGGCATTTACGAGATCAGTCTTATTCATACTGTGTAAAATTATTTAATGATTTTATCTGTTCGTTGGACTTGCGCGTGATGGCATTTCCACTATTAAAAATGCCCACTTGCCGTGTGTTAATGGGGCTTTGTACGCATTTTCATGGCAAATATAGGGCATGGAGGTTAATGGTGCAAGCAATTCGGGGCTTTTTTTATAAAAATGAGTCAAAATGGCGTGTTTATGCGGTGTGTGAGTGCATGCAAGTGTGCTTTTGGGTACCTTTAGGTCCTTTTTAAGTGCCTTACAATTCAGGCGTTAAGTAATGTATGGCAAACTTACTTGTCAACCTGTTACCCCGTTAACCAAGAATTCTGTCAAAGGCAGGTCTTGTGGCTCGTTTTATGCGACATTTGCTCAAAATAAGGCCGCACGCTTTGGCCATTTGGCGCCGAATTGTTACCTTTGCGGTCACATACCGATATCCAGATTTCGGGCCAGATTGGATTTGACAGCGGGTTGGAGTGGTATGTAAGCACGCAGTGCGCCTGGAGGTGGGCACTTAAATATCGGCCTTCGACAATTTAACTGGCGAAAACAAGTTTGCTCTCGCTGCCTAATCGAAGTACAGTAGATAGGCTTTATTCCGGTACAAGGTGCTGGAACGAGACATCACCCAAGAGCTGTTGCTCCGAAGCGTCTTGACAAGGTGGTGCAGGTAAATCGGCGCTGGTCAGAGTTGGCCTTGCAACTCTGGCGAGATTTTTAGAGGATAAGGTGCTGGTTGGTGGCACTGGTCTTGCCAGCACTCGAAAATCAAGTCAGTGATAAGCGTGTAGAAAGCATATTATTTCCCTGTTTGGACGAGGGTTCGAGCCCCTCCTGGTCCACAAAGAAGCACTGGTAGTCACAGTGACTTGGGAATATCGCGTGCTAAAATGCGTGCGTCAAATTAAGGTATTACGGCCATGGTCTTGTTCTGTTGAGCAATGCCATGGCCGTTTTCTTTATGTGGCGGTACCATTCTTTCAGCCAGCATTCGCAGATAAATGTGTATATTTGCAAGCCGTTAGTGTGGCATGGCAGTAAGAATGCCACATTGCGCAGTTAAATATGCTAAAATAACGTCATGCTTAACATACCTATTATATATAAAGCCCTTGGCACACTGTTGCTGCTCGAGGCACTGCTCCTTGGCTTGTGCTTCGGCATGGGTTTCTATTTTGGTGAGGTAAACCACCTCACATTCGGTCTGCCATCGGCCCTGGCTGCAGTGATAGGCGCCTTATTGCTCTACTTTGGGCGCCATGCCGAAAACCGCATGGGGCGGCGCGACGGGTTTCTGATAGTGTCGCTCACCTGGGTGGTGTTTTCATTAGTCGGCATGCTGCCGTTTATAGTCAGCGGCTATCAGCCTCGTGTGGCGGCCGCCTTTTTCGAGACCATGTCCGGCTTCACTACCACGGGCGCCACAGCCTTTACCGACATTGACGTCCTTCCGCACTCCATCTTGCTATGGCGCTCCATCACCCACTGGATAGGCGGTATGGGTATCGTGTTCTTTACCATAGCCGTGTTGCCCAACATGGGCGGGGGCGATGTAAAGCTCTTTTCGGCAGAGGCCACAGGTTTGAAAATAGGCAAACTCCACCCCCGCATCAGCACCACCGCGCGCTGGTTGTGGAGCATTTACTCGTTGCTCACCATCACGTGCATGGCAGCCTATTTCTTTGGTGGCATGGGGCTGTTCGACGCGTTGTGCCATAGCCTGTCAACCATTGGCACGGGCGGCTTCTCCACCCACACCGCCAGCATAGCATGGTTCCAGTCTCCGCGTTTGCAATGGATAGTCACCCTGTTCATGTTCCTGGCCAGTGTCAACAGCACGTTGCTTTATTTGTTCTTTATCAAGCGCCGTGTGCGCGATGTGTTACACGACGACGAGTTGCGTTGCTTCCTGGTAATATTTTTTGTAGCCGCATTCAGCATAATGGGCATTCTCATGTATGCCGACCACATGGATTTTGCCACCGCTCTGCGCAGCGCATTCTTCAACACCGCGTCATTGCAGAGCACCACCGGTTTTAGCGACGAGGACTTTATGAAATGGCACCCAACCATCTGGCTCATACTCTTGCTGATAAGCATCATTGGAGCTTGTGCCGGTTCAACCAGTGGCGGCTTGAAGTGTGTGCGTGTGCTCATGGTGTGGCGCCTGACCAAGGCCGAGTTCAAAAAGATGCTGCACCCGCATGCCGTGCTGCCGGTGCGCATCAACAATACGGTCATCACATCGCAAACCGCCCGCACCGTGTTCGTGTTCTTTGTAGTCTACTTCATGCTCATCATGCTATCCACCTTTGCCATGGTGGCCATGGGCTTGTCGCTGCTCGATGCCTTCGGGCTGGCCATATCCTCGTTCAGCAATGTAGGTCCGAGCATCGGCCACTTGATAGGTCCGTTGGGCTCGTGGGGAGTGCTTAACGACGCCATTTTGTGGATAAACTCCTTCCTGATGCTTGCTGGACGCCTTGAAATATTCTCACTATTGTTGCCGCTCACACCGGCCTTTTGGCGTGACGAATAGTTCAGAAAGTGCGCGAAATAGCTCCATCATGTTTGTTGGAACCAACCTAAATTAAACTTACAGGTAACACTTAGAGTGCCACAAACGAAAGTTTTCAGACTTTTGTTTGTGGCATATATATATTTGAGCTATTTTTGCACAATAAAAGACACATTGGCTGCGCTACCTGTTCGCAGCCAAACCTATCTTGAGTTAAAGCGTAATCTCCCAATGTTGCTGACAACCTGCGCCAAGTGGGGAGATTATTCGTCATAAAGTACCAACTATGTGCCATATAGTGCCATAATAGTTACTACACACTATATAGTAATTGAAAAACAAGTAACAATAACATGGAGACAAAATCCATCAATCCGCAAGAGCAACAGGACGAGGAGATGCAGCTTATTCCCTTGTTGAAGTTGTGCTACCACCAATTTATCAACCATTGGGCATGGTTCGCTTTATCGGCCGTTGTGTGCGGTTGCATAGGGTGGTACTATCAGCAGTGCCAGCCCCGCGTTTACCAGCGTCAAGCCGTCATGCTTATCGAGGACTCCAACGGGTCGTCGACAGGCGGTCTGCGCCGTACATCAAAGAACAGCGGCATGAACACCCTGCTCGAGCTTAATGGCGTGAGCGTAGGCGACAACCTTAAAAACGAAATATTCATTATTTCGTCAAAGCGCCTCATGTCGCGTGTGGTTGACAAACTCAATCTTGATGTAGACTACACCACCAAGGAGAAATTGCACAGCATCACGCTGTATGGCAAGGAACTGCCATTCCAGGTATTGTTCCAAAAGCAATACAAGGGCAAGCGCGGGCAGCATATCGATGTGGTGAAGAAAGGCAGCAACACCGTCACCCTTAAAGGCATGACCGATCGCATGGGCAACGATGTGCCCGATGTTGATGTGCAACTCGGCCAGATGACGCAAACACCCTACGGCCCATTGTGCGTAGTGCGCGGCCCAGGGTTCGGCCGTTGGACAGACGAAACCATCGAGGTAGACCGCTTGTCGAAGGAAAAGGCCGCAGCGCGTTTCTTAAAAATGCTCTCTGCCAGCGAGTACGACAAGGAGACATCGCTCATTGTGCTCAACTGCAACGATACCAACATAGAGCGTGCCGACCAGGTGCTGGCCACACTCTATGACACGTATAAGGAAGACGTGGTTGAAAACAAAAACCGCGTGGCACTCAACACTGCCAAGTTTATCGACGACCGCATACAAATCATTGGCCGCGAACTCAGCAGCGTCGAAAACCAACTGGCAAGTTTCAAAAAGCGCAACCAGCTTGTCGATTTCGACAAGACACCGCAGGCCATGATCAACGAGAGTTCAACCGCCCGCCAGCAGAGCTTGCAGGCTGAAACGCAGCTCAATGTGGCCAAATACCTTGACGAGTACCTGCACACACACTCAAACAGCCACGACCTCATACCCGCCCTCAATGTGGGAGATGCCTCGTTCAACACCCAGATTACGGCCTACAACGACCAAATGAACAAGCGCAACACCATGGTGGCCAACTCAAGCGAAAACCAGGCCGTGGTGCGCGAAATGGACCGCCAACTTGCACAGATGCGTCAGGCCATAGCCTCGTCGTTGCGCAGTTATGTTAATTCGCTCGAAGTGCGCTTGCAGGCTGCACGTGCCAACGAAAACATGCTCACAGGTCGCATGGCTGGTGCTCCCGAACAGGAGAAGCAGGGCCTCGACATACAGCGCCAGCAGTCGCTCAAAGAGGCACTCTACACCTATTTGCTCAACAAGCGTGAGGAGGTAGCCCTGCAGCAGGCCATCAACGAGGCCAATGTGCGATTGGTCGAGGGCCCCATTGGCAATCAGCAAGTCAGCCCCCGCAGCCTTGTCATTCTGCTCGTGGGCCTTATTATCGGACTCTGCATACCGGCCTTCGTGTTGTGGCTCCGCTATATGCTCGATGTAGCCATACATGGCCGCAAGGACGTTGAAAATGCAACCACCATACCGGTGCTTGGCGAGGTGCCCCGCATGAAGAATGCCAACAACAACAAGTCGCTCATTACCGACCTCAGCAGCGACGACCCCGTGGTAGAGGCATTCCGCATCATACGTTTCAGCCTTGGCTACATGCGCCATTCAACGCAGGTGATGATGACCACTTCAACCACTCCCGGCCAGGGCAAGAGTTTCGTTGCGCGCAACATGGCCGCCATCTTGGCCATGGCAGGCAAACGGGTGCTTGTAATCGACGGCGACATTCGCAAGCGCACACTGAGCGAGAGTTTTGGCCACACATTCGGCCTTACCACCTACCTTTCTGACGACCACACACAGGTGGCAGACCTCATTCGCACCGATGCCGTTGTAAAGGGAGTAGACTTCTTGCCGTCGGGCCCAACACCGCCCAACCCCACAGAGTTGCTCATGAGCGACCGCCTGCACCAACTCATGCAGCAGTTGCGTCAGATGTACGACCACATCATCATCGACTCAACTCCAATGTTCTCAGTGGCCGATGCCAGCATCGTCAACCGCGAGTCTGACATCACCATCTTTGTGTTGCGTGCCGGAGTGCAAAATCGCGATTTCCTGCCCGACTTTGAACGCATGTATCAGGAACACCGTTTCAACAACCTTACCGTTGTGGTTAACGATGTCAATGTCGACAAGCGTTACGGCTATGGTTATGGCTACGGCTATGGTTATGGCTACGGACAAAACAAGAAGAAGAGTCGTGTGAAGCGCATCATAAACCGCTTGCACAAGTAATAAATTCAAGACATAAAAGAGAGAAGAGCAAGGTTAGCACAACAACGTAATGTGCCCGCCTTGCTCTTCTCTTTTTTATGCAAAAGTCCAAGCTGAGGCCGGTGTGCAGAAAATCTTGTCCTGTGCTTTAAGGGCTGTTCGCCCTTGTGGTGCTTACCGCTAAGACATAAGTGCAGATGAAAAGCAATGAAGTCAAGAAAAACGCAAGCACTAAACGCAAGCTCTAAACGCAAGCACTAAATGCGAGCACAAAACGCAAGCACTAATGGGGGCGACGCGTCCCGCGTCGGGATTTTAAGGCAAAAGTTCACAGACAAGCGTGTAATTAGCGCTGCGTGTGAGCCTGTGTGTATGAACCTTTGCCTTAAGGCCCGACGCGAGACGCGTCGCCCCCATTAGAGGTAGCGTTTGTTGCTTGCATTTAGTGCTTGCGTTTAGTGTTTGAGTATGTCTCGCGGAAATCAAGTCATAAGCTTACAGACATGAGTGTAATATTTTCCCCCTCCCCGTCAGCCCCCTTATAAATGAGTGTGTGTACTTTTACTGCCATCTTACACTTTTTGCACGTAACAGGTTGATACACAAATGTTTCAAGAGTGTAAGATGTGTTCAAAACATCTTACACACCTCTGCACACATCTTACACATCACACCCCGCTGCCTCGCAGTCGGCATGCACGTATGTGGTGGGTTATACGCCACAGGGACGTAGAACAATCTATCGGAGCAACAGACTTTTCTGCTCCCCTATGCCGTAATATCCTCCTCCCGTGCTTGTGCCGTGTGGCAGTATGTGCGGTGTGCAGGTTGTGTAAGTAGTGTGTAGGTAACATTAGCAGTATCTTACACTAAGTAAAGCGTTGATATTCAATGAGTTGCAACGTGTTTGTGTAAGATGCAAGATACTCGGTTAGTAAAGTTATTGTAGTATAGGAAAAGCCCCAAATGCAACATTTCTCGTCTTGGTCCTTTTATAAATTAGTGCTGTTCGATGAAATGTAACCATGCGAACGGATTTAACCACCAAACGCAAGTACTAAACGCTAACACTAAACGCAAGCACTAAACGCTAACACTAATGGGGGCGACGCGTCTCGCGTCGGGAAAATGCAATGTCTATACACGAAATAGCCTTTGCCTTAGTTCCCGACGCGAGACGCGTCGCCCCCATTAGTGTTAGCGCTTATTGCTTGCGTTTAGTGTTTGCGTTTAGAAGTAGCATTTAGTGCCTTGCGCTATTGCAGTGCGTTTCAAGCAACTTAGAATTCCCCCAAACTATCTCGTTTTAATGTCTATTTTGAACACCCTGCCTCACAACGCGCGATTGCCCCGGCACGTGGTATCCGGGGGGGGCGCATCGCCTGCTTTGGATAGCATCTATTACAAAAAACACTTCCAGCGCAGCAACTCATACAATAAACGCACATTTTGTACAATCAACGTCAATATGCTTGTGACAGAGTGCGAAGAGTTGTATTTTTGCAGCGTCAAAATACATAATGACAAGTAAAGTAAGCAAAATAGAGGCATTGAGCAGCTACCGTGAAATAGCAATGTGGAAGTTCTTATTTTTCAGTAGAGGTACTGTTTGATGCCTTTTTATATGCTTCATATATGCATCACCCTAACCCCAAAAATTATGGTAGAAAATGGCATTGTCATAAGGGTGGCTCTAATAATTCTGAAATAGGGATTTGTGCGCTATCAGAAGTGCTTTTTTTGAAAGTTTGAGAGGGAGCATAGCGGGCTATGTGACCGAACAAACTTTCAGAAAGACACTTACGAGAGTGTGCAAATCACATTTCAGAATAGCAGAACTCAAAAAACAGAATTCTTAGAACCACCCTTAAATAATAAATACTTAACTTTGCGCTTAGGATCGGAGCTGTTGGAAATGCCCAACTGCTGTGAAGACCCTCAAAGAATGAGCGTATTGAACGTTGTCTTGAAATAGAAATGTGGAAGTTTCGATATTCAGTAAGGCAAAACGTACAATATCGTTCACGCATATTATGGTATCATTACGTGCGCACCTCACACCATTCTTTAGCAAATGGCGTGAGGCGGTGCGTGCTACAAATACCTTTGTACAAGCGTGGACTATTGTCTGTTGCATACTGAATAGGTCTCTTCCACAACCTCTATTTCAGCAACGGGCGATGGTGCCACGCTTTTTTGGCTCTTAACCTTAATATACAATTACAACCCTTGTGTGAGTTCAGAACATCGTTGTTAACTTATATACATCTATATGGATAGCAGATATATTTACATTATCACTCGCGACGAATTGGTGCGGCTTGATTGTTCCAAAGTGGTCTACATGGTGGGCGATGGCAATTACACCGATATTGTGCTCGTTAACAAGCAGAAGCACTCCATCTGTATGAATCTGTCGCGCATGCAGCAACTTGTGAGCGAAAGTTTGCGCGAGCAAGCCTCTTTCTTTGTGCGCATAGGCAAGCGCTTTATCGTAAACCTTAGTTTTGTATACAAGGTTCAACCCTTGTAAAAAAGCCTCGTGCTGACTGATGGTGTAAACTTCGCTTTCAAGTTGGGCATATCCAAGGAGGCGCTCAAGCAGTTGAAAGCCTTGCTCCTTATGCGTGTAACGAATTCGATGGCAGAGAAGGAGCCTGTCAAGTAGAGTAGTACATTTAGGGTGGTTATAAACACCGAATTTCGCATTTATGGAAATAATAATAGGAAGAGAAGAAGGTGCACGCCGCCTTCATTGCATGGTCGACGGAAGAGAGTTTAACATAGGCCCTGCGGGCATGGTGCCACTCTCGGTAAGCCGCAAGCATTGCCGCATCACGATAAATGGTGGCCACATCAACATCGAGAACCTTAATCTGCAAAATGAGACATACGTAGACGGCAATCAGGTATTCAGCAAGGCGCTGACGGTTTCAAGCCGTGTGCAGCTCGGCAAAGACCGCTTTATGTTGCCCTTGCGGCAAATACTCCAGTTGGTTAATGGTGTGTCGGCGCCAATGGGCGGTCAGTCTGCAAAAGAAGTACCTACTTTCTCGTTACGCCCGTTGAAAGCTGTATGGAGTGAATATGAGCGGCAAGTGCTCGACATACAAAATAAAGTCTCTCAGAAAGCCAACCAGCAGCGTTTGCAGGGTATACTGTCGTTGCTCGGTGTGTGCGTAGGTCTGATTCCTGGCATCAATGTGGCAGTGCGTGTTATTATAGTGCTTGGTGCGTTGCTCCTGGCGGTATATTTCTTTTGCCGGGGTAAAAACGAGGACAGCGTGGCGCAACAAATTCACGACCTTAACGAAGAATATGCCAAGAAATACAAGTGTCCTAACCCCCAATGTGGCAAGCCTTTCGGAAACATACCCTATCGCAACATAGAGTACTACAAGCAGTGCATCTCCTGCGGGTGTAAGTACACCCACTGACATTTTGTACAATAAACGGGATAGTTGCTACAATCTTTCAAAAATGCCTTTACAACTCATGACTGGCGGCATAACTTTGTGTCATCATTAACTCAATAATTCAAGTTTCGGATTTAGCAAGCGCGGGCTGAAAGCCCAATGTAGCACCCAGCCCAGGGCAAGCGAAGCGACACCCTGGGGCTTCCGCATAGTAGAGTCTCCGCGCCCTGTAAGGGCAAAAGCTTTAGCCCTTTATGTTGCTATTCTTACTTGATAGCTGATTTTGCGGTCTTAAAGTGGAACATCGTATGTATACTTTGTTCAACACCTTGCGCCATGTCTTAAAGCTTTTGCCCTTACAGGGCGCGACTGATCCAACACGCGATACCCAGGGTGCCGCTTCGCTTGCCCTGGGCGATGGGCTACATTGGGCTTTCAGCCCGCACTTGCTAAATCCGAAACTTGAGTCAATAAATACCAAAAAACGATGAACAACGAAGAAACAATTATCATGCAGCCTCAGAGTGGCAATAACCCTAAAGCTAACCAAGCAACAACAGCTGCCGAACCGAACGCAAAACCCAAGAAAACCCGCGGGAAAAGGAGTGCAGCCATGGTTGGCGCAGCCGTTGCAGGTGCTGCCGTTGGCAGCGGAGCCACGTTGGGTGTAGAAGCCGTGGTTGATGATAGCAACAACGACCAAGAGGAGAACAATGCCCAGACGGCGGAAACACAGACTGACAACGCTGCAGAGCAGCAGGAGGTAGAGGCTGTAGCAGACACCCAAGACGAAATAGAGACCGAGCAGCCTCAGTACGTATCCGAGGCACCGCGCGATGTGAATGCAACCGTTGAAGATGTGGCATCAAATGGCGAGAGCGACTACACTGGTCATGGCGGTGGCAACTTTGTGGCGCAAGATGATCCTAATTTGCAAACTGCCAGCGACTACACCGGTCATGGCGGTGACAACATTGTGGCGCAAGATGATCCTAATCTGCAAACTGCCAGCGACGATGGTATGGGCGTGCACGATGATCAGTTACAAGTGTTAGGCGTGTATGATGTGCAAAACGAAGACGGAAGCATGATGCAGACGGCCACAATTACTGATGGCCATTATATAGGTGCTGTGATAGATGCGGATTACGATGGTACGGCTGATACCGTCATTGTGGATTACAATCAAAACCAGCAGATTGAAGAGGGCGAGGTGTTCGAAGTGTCCAACGAAAATATTCAGATGCAGGATTTTCAAGATGCGCACGTTGCGCAGCAGCAGGACATGATGCAGCAAGAGCAAGAACATCTGGCCTATAATGCAAGCGACGATCAGCCTGACTACTGCAACAATGCCGACATTCAAGATGCCTAAGGTGTTAAAGAGCTTGCTGCTTTGGCTGGTGCTGCTGGCAGTGCCCTTGCAGGGAGAGGCAAAGACTTACCTCCTCTCGGTGGGCATATCCGACTACCCTGGCAGCCAGAATGACCTTCGCCTGCCCCACAACGATGCCGCCACCATGCAGTGGGTGTATCAGCAGAACAAGTACGCCCAAACAAAGCTCTTGATTAACAGTCAGGCAAAACTCGCAACCGTAAAAGCTGCCTTGCGTAATATGGTGGCAAAGGCTACAGCCAACGATATTGTGGTATTGTTTTTCAGTGGCCACGGTGTACCAGGTGGTTTTGTGTGCTACGACGGCATACTCAGCTATGGAAGCATCTATTCGGCCATGGCGGCATGCAAAAGCCGTAACAAGATGATCTTTGCCGATGCTTGTTTTGCGGGAGCTATGCGCCAGAACCGCAACACAAGACATCAAGGCGGAGGCGTGAGAAAGAATAGCAACGTCATGCTCTTTCTGTCGTGCCGCGGCAATGAAGTTTCGATTGAGTCAAGAAAACTTACCAACGGCTTCTTTACCTATGCCTTGCAGCACGGATTGCGGGGCGGTGCCGACACCAACCACAACCGCATCATTACAGCCAAGGAACTCTTTGACTATGTCAGCGCAAGGGTGAAGCGCATGTCGGGAAACCAGCAGCACCCCGTGATGTGGGGACGTTTTTCCGATAATATGCCTGTGATGAGGTGGTAATACTACGGGTTGACGGGTTAACAGGTTAACAAGTAAGTATGTTGTACGTCACTTACTATGTTAAGGCTGGTAAGAAGTTTCAAAAGCTTGGCAAACGTACCCGTTAACTCGTTAACTTGTCAACTTGTTTACTAATTCCGCTAACGCGTAAAATAACACAGCAGCAATGGATAATACGATAAGAATAAAATGTCCCACTTGTGGCAAGATACTCCGCTTGAACAATGTGCCAAATATCAATGCAGCCACTTTCACATGCCCAGTATGTAAGGAGAAGCACGTTGTTGGCCAATGTCAGCGCTATGTGCCCACCCAGACCTCAGAATGCGAGGAAACGCAGTATGGCGGCGCGGGTACGTCACAAGCCGGTAGCGAGGAAACGCAGCTGCGTTCAGGACAAGCAACGTCGGGCGGTACAGACGTGACCACAGTGGGCCCTGCTCCCAATAGAACGACAGGCAAACTGGTTGATGCCATGGGCCGATGCTATCAGCTGAAGCAAGGCTCCAATACCATCGGGCGGAAGGCCACCACATCGTCGGCCACCGTGCAGATACAGACTACTGACCGCACCATGAGCCGTAGCCATGCCATTATTGAAGTGTATAATCAACGCGGGCAGATTGTGCATTTGTTGAAAAATGGCGCTAACAAGAATCCGTCTTACCTGAACGGTGCGCTCATCAGCCAGTTTGACCAACTTATTCTTAATAATGGCGACCGCATTAAAATGGGAAGCACGGAGTTAACTTTTACAGTATAACACACATTCAATGAAATATCAAATTAAAGCATACAACCTGCAGGAGCTTGGGCAGCGAGCCAATCAAGAGGACTCACTCTTTCCGGCCTTAGGACAGTCTACAACAGATTGCCGCCTTTTCGTACTGTGCGACGGAATGGGCGGACATGAAAAAGGCGAGGTGGCTTCGGCCACGGTGTGCGAGCAAATTAGTCGTACGATACTCAGCCAGTGGCATGCCGGCGAACCCCTCAGCGACGACCTCTTTCGTCAAGCCCTTGCCGCAGCCTACGACGCGCTCGATGCCAAGGACGATGGGGCCGAACGCAAAATGGGCACTACAATGACCTTCCTTTGTTTGCACGCCAATGGCGCAACGGTGGCTCACATTGGCGACAGCCGCGTTTATCAATTGCGTCCCGCCACCAAGCATTCGCCAGCGCGCATCGTCTTTCACACGCGCGACCATTCGCTCGTCAACGACCTTGTCAAAATAGGCGAGATTACAGAGGAGGAGGCGCTCCACCACCCGCAGAAGAATGTTATCACGCGTGCCATGCAGCCCTGTCAGGAGCAGCGTGCAAGAGCCGACATTGCCCACCTCACTGACATTAAGCCGGGCGACTATTTTTATATGTGTTCCGACGGCATGCTTGAGCAGTCCACCGACGAGAATATTCTCAACATCATCACCAAACCAAACTCCACCGATGAGGAGAAGCTTGAGATGCTACGCAGTGTGACTGAGGAAAACAAGGACAACCACACGGCACACCTTATACATATTGAAAAGGTAATAGGGGCTAATCCCTTTCAAACACCTGTTCTGCCTCGCCAGCAGGAGCCAAAGGGCACGTTTGTTACTCCCGACTTCCCTGCCACCACTCCGCGGCCTACGCGCCGTAATCTGTTGCCGTGGCTGTTGGTCGTTTTGCTATTAGTCATTATAGCTGCTGGCGCTTCGTACTTCATTTTGGGTAATAAAGAGAATGAGAGCGCAAAGCCCGATAGCACTAAAATGGATTCTGCCAAGGGCCGGTCTGCTGAGAAGAAAAATAGCGATGCGCTCATAGAGGACACCTCTTCACGACCTGTTTCCCCTCAACGCGAAACATCTTTACCGGCCTCTGTCGAACGACAGCCACAGGGGGTGGGCAGCAAACCTGCAAAGCCAACTAACAAGGAAAAACCGCAAACGGTTGCAGACGACAAGCCGGACGCAAAGGAGGACGAACACATTGTTAGCGAGATTTTCAAGAGTAGAAAAGGCTCTACAAAAGAAGAGAAGCAAACTCCTAAGTTTAACGTAAAGAATAAATAAGTGTGTCAGAGAAAAAGAATATCTTCCTAAATCAAGAACTGAAAAGGCCGCTGAGGAGTGGCAGAAGAATTTAGAGGAAAAAACAGAAGACCTCAAAAAAGTAAATATGCGAATGATTGACAAAACAGAACCTTAAATATCCCATTAAATAACCCATGCAACAGAAATTATCAACCGGCACCCTTCTGCGTGAGGGGGCATACAGAATAGAGCGTGTCCTTGGACAAGGCGCATTTGGCATTACCTACCTTGCCGAGCACGTACATTTGGGCAAGAAAGTCGCCATCAAAGAGTTCTTTATGAAAGAAGTTAACTCGCGTGGCGAAGATGGCAGCATTACGGGCATGACCGACGGCAGCCTGTCGTACAACTATTGCCGTAAGTTTCAAAAAGAGGCGCGCAACCTCTCTCACCTAGAGCACCCCAATATCGTGCGTGTAACCGACCTGTTCGATGAGAATGGAACGTTTTACTATGTGATGGACTACATCGAAGGTCAGGACCTCAACGATTATGTAAAGTCTGGCCCGATAGGTGCCGATGAGGCCACCAACATCATCAAGGCTGTGGCCGATGCGCTCATCTATATGCATGAGACACACCACATGCTTCACCTCGACCTCAAGCCCGGCAACATCATGCGCCGTGCAAGCGATGGCCACATTTTCTTGATAGACTTTGGACTGAGCAAGCACTACGATGCCAACGGTCAACCCGAAACCTCCACCAACATCGGTCTCGGTACAGCTGGCTATGCGCCCATAGAGCAAGGTAATCAAGCAAAAAGCGGCGAGTTCCGCCCCACCATCGATGTCTACGCCCTTGGTGCCACACTTTACAAACTCCTCACCCGCGAAACGCCTCCCGCAGCTTCCGAACTTGTGAGCGACGATGAATTGGTAGAGGACAATCTGCGTGAAAAAGGTGTACCAACCAATCTTATTAAGGTGGTAACCGAGGCAATGTGTCCGAATGTAAGAAAGCGTACGCAGACAGTGCGTGATTTTAAGAGCCAATTGTCTTTGGACGCTGTACCTTCTGTAGCTGAAAGTAAAAGTGCTGAGAACGAAGAACAAAACTTTACGGCAGATGAGGAGACCATTGTGGAAGGTCCATCAGTTAAAGATAATAGTGACTCAGATAATACGGACCCCAAACGTCTCTTGGCTCAGAAGTATAGTGAAACGTTCGATGTTCCCTTGCGAGAAGCTCTGAATTATATCTTAGCGCATGGCATGTCTGAGACGCAGCGTGTAATAGACAATGCTATGGCAACAGAGCGTTCTGCAAAGAGTTCAAGAGAGCCTGGCAACACTTATAGTGAGCCGAAAACTGAGGACGTGGAAGCTTGGAGAAAAAGAGACTCTTTCCGCCCATTCTCGTTCAAGGGCAGAATAGGGCGCGTGCAACTCATTCTTTCGTATGTAATGGGCTTTGTGGCTTGGTTTGCATCTTTCTTATTGTTTGATATAGAACATTCCGACGGAAATGGAGGTGTAATCTTGTTGTTCCTTGCTTGTACAGTAGCCTTTTTCTGGTTCCTCTATGCTCAATGCGCCAAGCGTTGTCACGATTTAGGCAAGTCGGGCGCATGGATGTTCGTCCCATTTTGGAACGTGTTACTATTCTTTGCCGAAGGTGAGAAACAAGACAACCAGTATGGACAAGGGACAGCTACGGGGTCAGATCATAGTGGCAATAACATATTGTGGATCATATTCTGGATTGTTGTGCCGATAGGAATTGGGATTTTTTATGGAGCTGGGTTCGGTAATAGAACAAGTGGAGAAATTTACGATGTTGCCACTTCTGATAGCGTATATGATTCAACATGTGTTGACTCAACTGCTACTGATTCAGCAGCATACGCTTGCTATCCCCAACCTTAATTAGAAATTAACTCTTAAAACTGATTGAAATGAAAAGAACTTTTTATGTATTAGTAGCGATGTTTGCCATCGTAATGATGGCAGGCTGTGACTCACTCAATCCCTCGGAAAGATTGAATGTTGGAAAATGGTATACGTCGATTAACCATGTATCAGATAGTGTCGGTGGACTTGATTATACTGGAGAACAATATGATGATTACAATGAGGACAAGACTTGTTCGTCAAAAGGAACAATCAGACTTGTTTTTGATGCAGGAAATGGAATACAAGAAATTGTGACGGTGTCTTGTACTACAAAAGGCACATGGAGTATAACTGATAAGACTTTCAATGAAAATACTACGGATGTAGATATACAAATTACGGATTTGTCGGTAGAGGGAGAAAACCTGACAGATGACCAATCTGTAATACGGGATTTTGTAGCTTCAGAGAAGAAACGCTTGTATTATGATTGGATTATACCTTTGAAAAAAGAAATGATGGGCGAAGATTCAAGTAAGATAATAATCTTAAACGAAACTACATGTGTGACTGTAGATAAGGATGGTGAGCGAACTGAAAGCCGTAAACTACATTAAGCATGACAAACGATAAATCAATGCTCCCCATCGGGACTGTGCTCAATGGCAGGTATATAATCCGAGGCCACCTCTCATCGGGTGGCTTCGGAAAAACCTATCTTGCCGTGTGTAGACCGCAGAACACGAAGGTCGCCATCAAAGAATTCTTCATGACAGCGGCAAACTTTCGTGACGCGGACGGCGTGTCGGTAAGCACGAACAGAAATTACACGCAACAATTTGGTGAGCAAATCGTGAAGTTCAGAAAAGAGTATGAGCGACTAAGACTTATAAGCAATGTGCATGTGGTGAATGTGTACGATTGCTTTGAAGAGAATGGTACGGCATACTATGTGATGGACTTCGTAGAGGGCACCAACTTGGAGAAGTATTTGAGAAAAAGAAATGCACCCTATACCGAAACTACTGTATACAACTATCTGAAGCAGATACTCGACGGCTTGAAAGCAATCCATTCAAAAGATTTGCTACATCTCGACCTCAAGCCAGCCAACATCATGAAGACACCGAACGGATATGTAAAGTTGATAGATCTCGGTGCAAGCAAAGATTATATAGGAGGCGTGGGAGCTACTATGTTTACGGGCGTAGCACTAACTGAAAGATATGCCCCTCCAGAACAAGTGGATGGCAGTTTCGATAAGTTAGGGCCATGGTCAGACTTCTATGCTCTTGGTGCAACACTTTATCGTTTGCTTACGAATAGGGTGGTACCGACATACACAAGTCTTTATGAAGATCATACTCGTGACAAACATATCGCATTGCCAATGCCGAATGTTTCTGATAAAACAAAGCAGCTTATTGTGTGGTTGATGAACACCGATAGGACAAGGCGTCCGCAAAGTGTGAACGACATCTTGCAATGGTTGAAAAATCCGTCAGCACAAGATCAAGAGGTTACAATCCAAGATCCCGAGGTTACAATCAATGTGCCAAGAGAGGAAAAAAGGCCGCCACAACCGCCGACCCCACAACCACGACCGACGCCACGACCGACGTCACAACCATCGACCCCCGTTCCGAAAAACGATGAATTCAGTCTCTTTGGCTGTTTTTACATTATCGTAATTATTTTCATTGTAGTAACGATTATAAAAGCTCTATTGTAAAACCATTAAATATAAGTAGTTCATGAAATCACTTATCAAAAAGACTTTTGCGGCTGTCGTGATATTAGCAGCCATTGTAGATTGGCCTGTAAAGGTGGAAGCTGGCTGTGGCCAAGTAGTTGCTAAAGAAGCAGTACCCTTACTTAGTGGGTGTGCCGGTAAAGTGGGAAAAGTAACGGTTGATACGGAGAATTTGGTAAATCGTTCTACGCAAATGATGAAAAGGTATGGGAATAAAACACTCCAAAACAAAAACGTGCAAAATGGTGCGCTAAGGGCTTCAATGCGTGCTAATTTGATAGTTTGCCCTCGCTGCCATGGTAAAGGAAGTGTGCAAGGATATAATGGCTATGTCTATGCTTGCGCCCGCTGCAATGGCACAGGACTCATTCGCGTTGTGAGATAAAAAGCAGACAATCCTGCATACAACCAAACGACAATAAGAGACAACGTCCATTGTGCCTTTGTAGGGGCACACGTCATGGTTCGTTGTCTCTTATTGTCGTTTGATATATTCCCAAATTCTCACTCAGAATATCTTCTTAATAAAAGGATAAAGTGCTTTGTTCTGGGTTAGCCCAGTCACACATCCTCGCGCCGTCTTCTCAACTTCTCCCTCGCCTCATTTATCAGCGTGGCGCAGCGTACAGGGTCTGCCTTGCGCTCCATGGCGTAACATTCTGCCAACTGGGCAAAAAACGCATCATCGCCCGACAACTTGGCCAAATTGCGGCAACCTGCCTCAATGCTGACACCCGACCCACACTTCATGCTGTTAGTGTCAACCAGCGAAAAGTGGTAACGCCCGTCTATCACATCATACAAAATATTAGATGATGAGAAATCGCGGTGTAAAAAACCGTCCTCGTGCAAACGGGCCGCATAGCGGGCAAAGTTAGCTATCACCTCGTGCTGCACATCAGCCGTCTCATTACGCAGCGTGTCCATGCTGTAGCGGTAAGTAGACAGCAGGCTCACAAAGTAAGTGTTTGTGCGCAACAACCCGTGGCGGCAGCGCACAAAGGCTATCGACTCCGGACTTTCAAATCCGCGCTCACGCAGCAGCAGCGGACTCAGATATGCCAGTTTGCCCTTCGACTTTTTGTAAAACATTTGTTGCACTTTGCGTCTGAAGGAGGGTGGTCCAAAGCGTTTCACGCAAATGGTCAGTCCATTCACTTTAAGGCTGCGTATCACATTGCGTCCAGAGTGAATGTCGCGTCCTTCGTGTTCAAAGTGTTCTTCTATGTTTTTCAGATAGTCGCGCAGAGCTTCGTATTTAGGGTTGAGTATGATTTTCATGGGCAAGTGCCTCAACGGCAGTTGTTGTTAGTAATATACGTATATTATATGATGTGAGTCCGGCTTGCTTGAACGTTATGCCGAACCGCAGCCTATCTTATGCAAAGATAGTGCAAACCGAATGCAGCACGTCAAGCTTGCTTGAACGTTATGCTGAGGTGCAGCCTATCTTATGCAAAGATAGTATTTTATGTACAAGTACGTGGCATTTCGCTGCGCCAATTTTGTTAATAGCAAATAAGCGGCCAGACGTTCTGCCTTGCCGCTTATATTGTGATGTCTATCTGTTAGTTGTTGTCACCTTACCTTTTTTGTATTTAGCATAAAAAGGAATCCTACAGTTTGCGTTGCTTACAAACTCGGCAGTCTTCTCGCAATACAAGGATAGACAGCATGTCAGATTGTTATCCTTGCTATAGAGTCGAAGAGCGTTGTTCGGTATATAAAACGTCACGTTGTAGACGCTATTGTCATCATTTGTAGAAGTAAATTCCGACATTGTAAAGAATGTGCCGTCACTGAGAGTATAGTCGGAATAGCCAGATGCGGCATATATAGGGGTGCCATTCTCGTCCTGCACTGTTGCCACAGCGAGTAGCTTGGAGTTGGGGGCGCCACTGACTCTGAGTGTTGCATTGACCTTCATGTATCTTGCACCATTGAGCTTGTATCCATGGGTAAGATAGATTGAATAATAGGAAGCAGAGATAGACATAGGTTTCCCGCTCTGCTTCAGATGTACCGTCACTCTTTGATTGTTGCTTCTGACAACGAACCAATCAGAGCGATCTTCGTGTGAAGTGTTGGAGTCTATATACAACGTAAACGAGTCAGAGTACTTGTTTGTCAAATGGCACCATGAGGGTAGCATTTCTACACTATAGTCCTGCCCGTCAGTATATACCTGGAATATATTGTAGTCTCCGGAGTATGTAGGATAGTATGTAATATCGTCGCCGTATTGGTCGTTAACACGCAGATACGAGGCCTCTTTAGGTTTTGAATACGTTTGATGCCGTCTGTACGAATATGTATGGCGTGAAGAAGTACGTTTCTTCGAGCCTGTCGCTTTCTTCTGCTTATTTGTAGACTTCTTTGTCTTGCTTTTTGTCGTATGTTCCGTCTTTAACTTATTTCTGTTCAGCGTGACAAGTTGTTGAGCTTCAGCGTAGGGTACAGCCAGAAAAATCAATAAAAGAGTTGTTATAATGCTTACCTTCATAATCTTAATCGTTTTAACGCGAGTTCGGGATAAGGATTGCGTAAAAAATTAGGGTAAAACGAGCCAAAA
>OFMS01000742.1_pt1 | contig 30307 bp, 24 predicted proteins | sample 1541871 | NCBI WGS metagenome assembly OFMS01 (sample SAMN04209251, study PRJEB22552) | human gut metagenome | biome: gut; material: feces | host: Homo sapiens | place: USA: Oklahoma
TTACTAAATATCAACAATATGCACAACTTTTTAAACATAAATCTTTTATAATTTAATTCCGCCAACAGGTAACTTTATTATGCTGATGAAAGTCATGTATGTACCGATGGTTATGTACCTTACGGATGGCAGTTCAAAGATGAGAATGTATATATTCCATCCGAGAAAGCTGCAAGACTTAATATCTTTGGAATGATTACCAGAAGAAATCAATATAAAGGCTTTACAACACAAGAATCCATCAATGCAGACAGGCTTGTGGATTATCTTGACAGGTTCTCTTTTGAGGTAAAGAAGAAAACGGTGGTTGTACTTGATAATGCTTCTGTCCATAGGAACCGAAAGATAAAGGAAATAAGAAAGATATGGGAGGATAGAGGATTATTCCTTTTCTATCTTCCACCATACTCTCCGGAACTTAATCCAGCCGAGACACTATGGCGTATATTGAAAGGCAAATGGATAAGACCTGCTGATTACAATACTAAGGACTCGCTTTTTTATTGTACAAACAGGGCACTTGCATCTGTTGGTACGAATTTATATGTGAATGACTCATACATATAAAATTAATTTTGAATAGTTACTTATCCAACTAATTAGGTTTTTTCCCGCTATCAGAGACAATTAATTGGTCAGTATCTACTGAAATAGTAGAATAAATACTTTTCATTGGCATCGGTTTTCATACCCTTTAGAATATCTTAAAACATTTCCTTACAATGCGCCATTATACCGAAGTGTAATGAGTCAACTTTTTTCAGGACAAGACAGGTGATCTCTTTCGGTTTCAGATTACCGGTGAACACCGAAATAATCTCTTTGTCCCGCTCGAAATTCACCTCCATGAAATATTTGAAAGTCTTCCCCAACTGACGGACGGCAGAGGATTTCCCCACCTGACGCACACCCCGAAGCAGCAAAGGCTTGTGCGCTCTCTCGTTTTTCCATTCCAGCAAGTAGCTGTCAATCGTTCTCGGATAGTATATTTTCTCCATAGCAACCTCCATTTTTTAAGTAAAAAAATACTTTCGTAAAAAGTCAGAGATAGAAATCACTATTTCCTGTAAAAAGTCAGGCATAGTCTACCAACGCTATTAACCTTCCTTGATTTAGGTTGATACTTTTAGAGAAGTTTAACCCATATTGTTTACACTGTCACGGACTGGCTTTACAGTCGGAGTTTGTATCTCTAAAAGTCTTTATGCTATCTTCTCCCGGTTCGCACCGTCGGCCGTGTTCCCTCTATCCAAACGTACAAGTAGGCGGGTTGTCTGCGTTACGAAGGTAGGCTCCTGCCGGATGAATTGTCGTTGCTTCCATATCTATCAATTTTTCATTTCACTTCACATTTCTTTGTTCTTTTCGTGAGGACTAAACTGCGCCGTTAATGTCCGTTCAGAGTTTCGGGATTGTACCGCTCTTGTATAAAACTCCGTCCCGATAATAGGAGACAATGCCCGGTTTCAACCCCATGCTGTCATAGACTACATACTTGATATAATTGCGGTATTCCTCCCCTGAAAAGTTCTTACCGCAGATGTTGTTAAAAATCATGGGTACGGAAAAGCCGTCCTCGCTCGACAATACAACTTTGTCGCCTTGTTTAATTTCTTCTACCATAACAGTTTGTTTTTGAGTGGTTAAACTTTGAAGCTGTTTTTTCTTTCCCTGCTTTCGCTTTGCTTCGCAGGTCTGTTTTTCAGCTTTTTAAGGCAGGAAATGGATAAAGTGGAGCATAAAAAGCCAAACCCGGATAGAAAACCGACCGTGCAACCGTCTGTTTTCGTTATCCGAATGAAATGCGGTTTGGCGTTATGCGCTTTGTCCTACCTTTGCCGACGAAAAGAGAAAACCAGACCTACCAGCAAACGGGTAAAACCTGAGTCGTACAATAGGGATAAGTCAGTGTATGGTATAAAAAGAAGTAGACACCTGCAAAATATCGGCACTGTTTTCAATTAGTGCCGATATTTTGCAAATAATAAAGTTGGCAATACTATCGAGTGGAGTTATAAAATGAACAAATGCAAGACGATTAATTGGTTTTGATTGCTGTATTTCAAGATTGCAAACAACAAATTTTCGGCACTATTTCTATTTAGTGCCGAAAATTTGCTATTTTTGCAACGTAAAACAAGTGATATGACTAACGAAACAACGACATCCATACTTGAATATGCTGACACCCATCTTAAATTCAGCATGGAAGATTTGTTTGCCTATCTTCACAAAAAGATTGGCATAAACAAGTCTTCCCTGGCATGGTATTTATTCAAGCTCGTGAATGAAAACAAGTTGGTCAGAACCGGGCGTGGAATGTATGCCAGAATTTTGAAACCGTCCTTTGCCCCGCAACCGGCAGAGGAAGTGAAAGAAGTTTATGATTTGCTGACAACCCATTTCCCGTTCGCCAAATTTTGCATCTATCAGGGAGAGATTATCGCACCGTTGCAGCATCACCTTTCACCCAACCGCATTATTTATGTGGAAACGGAGAGGGATTCAGCCGAAACCATTTTTGATTTTCTGAAAGGCGAAGGCCGACCGGTTTTTCTGCGTCCCAGTAAAGATATAGTATATCGCTATGTGGATATGGACAGCAGGACCATCTTCGTGAAGAACCTTGTTTCAGAAGCTCCGTTACAGGAAGTATCCGGCATTCCAATGCCCACATTGGAAAAGCTTCAGGTTGATATTCTGAGAGATTCTGATTTCTTCTATCTACAAGGGAGTGAAAGCGAACGTTTCATAGAGAATGCCTTCAAAATGTATTCCGTTAATCGTAGCCGACTTTTCAGATATTCCAGCAGAAGAAAAGTCAAAGAAGAATTATTGTCCATACTGAATAACTTGAATTTGTAACGATAAAAAAATGTTTTACGAAAGAATGGATTGACCAAATGGTCACTGCACTGCATTACAATGACAAGAATCTGATTGAAAAAGTCATCCGTGCGTTGTCATTGCTTGAGATGCCGGTCAAAGCAGAAGCCCTCTGATTTTCAAGGCACATTCTTAATGCTGACAATCGGCAGGTCTGTCCATAGACATTGATGTAATCTATCCTCCTAGAGCAAACATAGAAAGAAGATTATCCGAGAAATCCATCGATTTCGGTTTCATCGAACTGGAGCTTATAAAACGTAAACTGAGAAATGATGTAAATATCCTTAAGAGCCACTCCAAGTTCTTCTATAAAATAGCATACCGGAATGATACGGAACCCTAGTCTTTTATTCTGCTACTTAATTATTTCCCTAAAAACAATATTTTTTGCGCAAATGGAAAGCGGATTTTTCTAATGACCGATTTGGAATAAAGCGACCTGCATAATAAACCAAACGCGGACAGGGAATCGGCCGAATCGGTTCTGCTTCCGCCATCCGAATGCAATGTCACTTGGCGATTTGCACTTTGTCTTACTTTGCCGACCCTAAAGCAGGAAAATCCAGCCCCTATGGAAACTAGTAACGACAAGACATGCAACAGAAACATCCGCAAAAATTTGGCAGAATGAAATAGTTATTGTATTTTTACAATATTAGACCTCCCAAAGCCTCTCAACGATGCTCAAATCTGGGGGGCGTTTTATTTTTATATCCTATGGGCATTTAATCTGACAAGGTCTATACATGCCCCATTGAGATTGCCACCCTGTTGAAAAACAGAAGTTGGGACGTTAGGGACTCCCAACGGACGGAGCATTATATCCGAAACATCGACTATTACAGGCTTGGCGCCTATCTGTATCCCATGCTGCAGATGCCCAAGGAGGTTCATCGATACAAGGCAGACGGCTCCTTTCAAGACGCACTTAACCCATATCGTTTCGATAAGAGTTTCTTTTAACGATATAGAGAAAGTAGAGATTGCCTTGCGCAGTGCATTGACAAACATCGTGACGAGGAAACTGGCAATATCTTCCGGATGACAGATGGGAGCTTGTTTGTGAATGCCGACAATTTCAACCGAACCATGACATTGGTTGACAAGGAACAGAAAAGCTCAAAGGAGGAGTCCATCCTGCACTTCAAAAGAGAATATGAAAGGTCACTTGCAACAGCAATTGGCGGATTTTCCAATGATAGACATCAAGGTTATGGTTTACCTACGAGCTGACAAGAAGAACCGCTGTGGAAAGAATAGCCCCACAGACTGAACATATATGTTCCATTATTCCGCCTGCATTTTGCGAATGACCGCAAGAGACAGACGGATTTTCTTTTTGAGTATATCAAGACAGTATATGAAATATTCATCTAGGTTAGTCTTCTGCCTTAGTTCCTACATACTTGTACGAAGTTCCTCTTCATTGGAAGACAGAAGTATCACATTAATAATCCGAGGATACAATGCCTTAGCTTTATCGCTATATCAGCAAAATATCTGCCCTATTAGTGAACAATACTAAGATTTTCTACGCAGACTGGCCCGCCTCCAACAATCTGCATCTTCTGATCCAACTTTCTTGGCAACTTTGTACCTATTGTTATTTTCGATACTACTCAATATATCATATAATATGCAAATACAGCAATTATATCTTACTTTATGATATATTGATGGATAAATATTAAATTCAAAAGTAATTCTTCTGATATAAATTACTACAATCCATACTTGAATAAACATTATCTAAGAAGGTATATTCAAAGTATTTGATATTCTATCAGTTACAAGTATTTCATACATTTTACGCAGTGGAGTGCGTATTTTTATGCAGTCAACTGAAAACTCAGAAGGAATTACAAAAATTAATTATAGCTGGCGAAAAGAGAATAAGTCAAAAGAAAATATTGGCATACAGAAAGATTACTCACCTCTAAGGTTGATATCAGTTTCCAACCCAAATATACAAGTGTCTATCTTTTTTTGGCAAGCAAAATAGTTTGGTTTAGAACTTTGATAAATATACAATAAACAAGACTAAACTTATATTTATAAGAGGCGGCGAAAGAAAAGAGGTATAAAGAGCAAATACATCGCTTCAAAACATGAGGGACACGAAGGACAAAGGAGATTTAATAGGCTCCTTAATCACGTTTTTCAAAAATGAAATTGTATTAGTGTTTTCTTTGCAGATTGTCTCCATTTTTTTGTCCCTCGTTTGTCCCCCAGCATGAAAAATTGCTAAAATCATATTTGATTATCAACATGTTATGAGTTTATAACACGTATTGTATCGGTATATGAATGTTGTTTTCGATGAGGTGGAACTTTATTTTCATCCGGAAATGCAGAGGCAGTATATAGGCATCATGCTTAAGATGCTTAAAAGTGTGCGGTTTGCAAACATACGTGGGCTAAATATTATGATGATAACGCATTCGCCTTTTGTACTTTCTGATATTCCAGAAAGTAGCGTGCTTTGTATGGGGGAGGGTGACAATAAAGTTACCAAGACTTTGGGTGGTAACATAATGGAAATGTTGAGCAGTTCATTTTTTATGAGGAACTCAATAGGAGATGTCGTTAAGGAAGAGATTGCTACAATCGTAAATATGTATAACAGGGTTATGCGTGAAGAACAACCAAATCTACCTGATTTGAAAGAAGAATTCGAAAGCAAACACATGCGCTTTAAATATATTTGCGAGAATATCGGCGATGATATTTATAAAAAAATGTTGACTAGTATGGTGAAGTTAATATCAAAAGCTATAAAACAGTAAATAAGTATGTTTAGATTTGTCTCAAAAAGAAAAACTGTAGAATTAAAGAAGGCTTACTTGGCTAATTATAATGTGAATTTACTTCAGAGAAAACTGGATTTGCTGATGGTTAAATATCCTGAAATGTGTGCTGCATTGCCGAAAGGCATGACGGCAAAAAAACTCCTGATAGGAAACTTTAAATATTTAACTAAGGTGTATTGTGCATTTACCAACTTTCTTGTTGGAAAGACTATTGGAGAGAAGTCCAATATACTCTCTGATTGTTTAAAGTCGGGATTTAAATATGACAGTCATAGAAGCAAGATCGCGAAGTTTTTGACGGATAAGTCTAATGGATTTACAATCTATAATTGTGTGTATTGTGATTTGGAAGATGTAACATCGTTTACAAAAGCCAATGGGCAAAAAGTCCGAAAATTTGAAACTGAACATGTGTTGGATAAAGGAGAGTGTCCGCTAGTGGCTTTGTCTTTATATAACTTTGTCCCGTCTTGTAAGACTTGTAATGGAGCGGATCTCAAAGGAACGAAAACTATTGGTGATAGCGAGGCACAAATTGCTAAATTAAGTCCTACTTCAGAAGGGTATGATTTTGATAGAAAGGTGAACTTTGAGGTGAGAATTGTTACACCCGGTGCAGCTGACTTGGATCCTACCAATCATAAGGACGATTTCGAGATTTATTTAAATGTGAAGGAAAATATCTATCAAAAAACAATTGATCTGTTTGAGCTTAAATCACGCTATAATGTAAGATTCGTAAAAACAGAACTTCTAAAGTGGTGGGAAAAACGTCGTAAATATCCTAAATGTAAAATTCAGCAGTATGCTGCTGACGATGGTGTAACATATGAGGAAAAGTTTGAAGAAATTTTCGAATTGAATTTAAGAAAGCAAGAGCATTATCCTTTTGAAAAGGCAAGACGTGAAGTAATGAGAATGTAGGCAGACGTTAATAAAAACCGATGTCTAAAATATCTTATTACACAACACACATATTTGATAACAAATAGAAAGACATGTATGTAGATAATCTTACTAAAAGCAAACCTAGTAAAGCGATCTTCAATGGTGCTTATAACTTGTTTTCCAGCCTTTTCCGCTATGTTGATTACGAAAGGATCAACATTGGCAATAACCTCATCAAGAATGCCATCCTGCCTCTTGCCTTTGGATGGAGAGATTAACTGTTCTACGGAAATAACGTATCCGTATACCATGTGGTCATTGTATGCTTCATATTTGGAACATATTGAAGCAGGAGTTGATGCGACATGAATGGCATTTATGCTCGAAAAGCAGCCTTACTGGCATTGTGACAGCAAGGCTGCTTTTCCATGGGCTTAAAACGGGTAGGATAAAACAACAGACAAATAACAATACCTTTCTCCGATTTGCTAGATAGAATAGAGGAGAGTTTTGACCGAGCTTCTCCCCCGGCTCGCTTATAAGTTTGGCAATCCAAAGAAAATGGCTGAGATCATTTTCATGGTACAGCTATCTCATTTCTTCCCTTATTTTGATTTTACTTTTTTTGGCGTATATATGAATACAGGGATAAAGTATAGTTGGCTGATTTTAAGAAAAAGTGTAGATTTCGAACTTCAATTTTGACGGAAAAGTGTGAAGTAATAGGTGCTATTCGATGCAAAAAATGTAAGATTCTACCCCGTCTGATAAATTCAGAAAAGAAGTCTAACATCGTCACTAAACCCCAATATATCACTAGAAAATAAAAGACTCACCTTGAGCGCGCTGTTCTTATGGGAAACGGGGTGAGTATGTTATTGCAAATTTAATTAATAAACTTCATATACCAATGTCTTTCTTTAATATATTGCAAGAATGAATTATATGGTAATAGGTCCTTGCGTTAATCTTTCTAGGTACTTTAATAAACCTTCTAATGCATGAAGGAATAAGATAAAATACTTTTCATACATTTTGAACAAAATCTCATCTGATGTAATTCTAATTCCGTATTTGTTTATATGTATATATCTGGTTATCAGTGGTTATGGTATTTGATATTTTAGAAACTAAAAGATTGAGGGTATCTGTATAAAGCAATAATTATCTATGATTTAGATAGATTTTATAGTGAAAAGTTCCCCAATTACATAGAGGGGCGTAAATTTGTCCCCCGTATGTGGCTTGGGGGACAAAAATATTGAAAAAATAGGCATAACAAAAGAAAATATCTTTCCTAAAACTATTATTTTGCCATATTTAAGTCGTTTTTAGTCAGCATTTTAGATTTTTTATAATTGTAACTATATGATAACTATATAGTTAGGTTACTTCCCGATGCAGCATATTATGCTAATTGATTATCAATAATTTACGGCTTAAAAGATAGACTGCTCAAAAATTTACTTGTTTTTTCGCCGAAAATCGAAGATTTAACGTTTTTAACCTTAGTTTGTCTTCAAACGAAGGGGAAAAGAGAATAATGGCTCTCTTTTGCTCTTAAATCTCCGTTTCGCAAAGATAAGGCATATCGGTGATTATTTCGCCGATTGTGGCTGTAAAATAGAGGGTAATTTTACGGATTTTCGGATGGGCTTTTGGTGGCTTGACAAGGGCTCGAATCATGTTTGTTTTGTGAGCAGGATTTCTGTGTCTTTTGCAGCCAAAAGAGAAAGTCAGCAGTTATGGTTCGGCTTGGTTCTGGCGCAGCCATCTCTTTTTCTCCCTCTGTTAGCTTTACTTTAATGCACGTATATATGAATACAGGGATAAAGTAAAGCTATGTTGTATTTTTACTTGAGTGATAAACTGTACTCACATCGTATTCGCTCTAACTCATTTTTTAAATCATTTATATGTAAAATTGTTAGATAAACATTTTCTAGATCTGTTATTTCATGTATTTGCGATAGTGAATATAATGGTCTTAAAAACTTTTTCACTTTCATTCGTTCTTTTCTTGCAGAATTAGTGGATTCTTTACACTTGGTTTCTCTCAGTAGTTGAGACGTTAAATCTTTGTCAGACCTATTGCCAAAATTGACAATAGCAATTATCTTAATATAATCTTTTGTGTCTTGAATACTTTTACTTGCCTTTATATGTCGAGATGATTCTAACCGTAATTTTCTAGCATCTTCAAGAATTGCATTGATTTGTGCAGCACCAAATTTTTTGTTGCGGATTAGAGAATTGCATTTGACTTCTACTAATATTTTTACAGGAGAGTCAATTCTTATGTCGAATCCATTTGTGTTTGGCTTTTGTTTATCAATATCATTAAATATCCGTTCTCTATCTTCATTTTTAAATGATAATATATCTGATAACTTTGTTGCAATAGAACGAGTCGATATTAATGTCATTATGTTATTAATATCGGACAGTATTGATTTTAGTTCTATTAATTTATCTAGTGTAAGATTGTTGCCAATATCCTCGGTGTCAATAGACTTGATAAACTTTGTGTACTTATCTAATAAATTAATTGTTCTATTGTATGTTTTTGATGTTTCCATAATTTTGTTTCTTTGGGGGACGAAAATATGTATAAAAGTTCATATATGAAATTTTGTCAGGCTTGTTAGTCGGGATTTCGTATTCTTTTGCAGTCAAAAGAGAAAGTTTTCAGATATGATTCTTTTTCAGAGAGCCTCCGTTGCCGTATTTTTCCGTACTTTTGTAACAACTTGTGCAAAATTTGCACACTTTAAATTATTGAAAATATGAAGATTGAAGAGGCTATACTCTACTGTTTGGCAAGCCAGAATAGGGGAATGCGAACTGAACAGATTGCAGAGATGATAAACCGTCAGCGATTGCTCCATACTACCTTTAGGAGTAGGTAAAAATTAGAAGGCGTGATGCATCAGCACCTCTAAAAGTCTCATATATCAAGTACGCTTAAATCTGGTTCTTTGCACGAATCTAGTAAATTCACGCCCTTTATCTTTAATTCAGGGTAATTCAGAATTGACATTGGTATTTTCTCTCTTTTGAGATAGGATGTTGGTATTACTGTAGCTGTCAGCATCATTGACTTTACTCGGGGTGTAACTGCTACACCAATGTGTTTCGCAACTTCATTAATATGCTCCGTTACCCAGCGATGACGACGCAAATGTTTAAGAACAAGAGCTCTCTTCTTGTCTCTCTCGGGATTATCACCACGACCAAGATATTCATCCATCTCGGTTTTCATTTCCTTAATATTCTTGGCTGGATTGGTATTCTTACATTCTATCAAGTAGAGTATATCACGTGATGTATCATAAGCCATCACATCAATATCGCCATAATCTTTATCTGCCGCAAAATAACCTCCAGATTTGATAGTGACATCATGTTCCCATACTCGCATTATTGGTATCTTTGCCAAAAAAGAGCGTACCTCGTCATTGAACGCAGCCCCTTTTATAGCCTCAAATTTTCCAAGCAAGGTTTCTATCTTCCTTCCCACATAACGTAAGCGACCAGAATAAAGCAAGTCAGATAGCTGAATGCCGGCTTGAATACAGGAGCGGAACCCAAACATGCACATAACTGTGCCATCATCATATTGATAACGAATCACTGGGCGACGCAGATAACTTAATTCCCTATTGTATGACCAAGGGAAGATATCCTTGCCCGCTAATCCTACTGGCGGAGTGAGGTAGTTTTCCCGTTTATCCAAAGAAAGGCGAATGATACATTTCTTTGCTAAATCTTCAGTTAGTTCTGTACAATGCTCCTGCATAGCTTTGATGAGTTGAGACTCTTCCATCTCAATAACAGACTTCTGCTGCTTCATAGCTATGATGTAACAAACATAAAGGAACTGCAAGATGTTAGAATATGATACTCCCCAATCCTCTAAGAATGCCACATCTATCTCCTCGAGTTCTGCATCCTTGTTTTTTTCTTTTGTATCTGGACGTACTGCCATCCTGGCCATCTTACTCTCGAAATCTTCGATTTGCCCATTTACACTCTCAATAGTGCGCGTTGCTGCAAACTCTCCTACATTGTCGGAAAAAACATCATCGTAGATACCATAACGTCCAGAGCCTAATTTCTCAATGGTATGATTAGCTACATCTAAATGTATGGCGTCACATATACCACCAATGGATATCACTTCGTTCATGATAGCTAACAGGCTTTCTACATCATCATTGCCTGGTTTAACACCACCGCCACGATACTGTGTCGCAGCTATATATTCTATCATAGCACGGGTAGATATTCCAGCATCAGCAAGTCGTCTTTCTGTATCGAAGAATTCTTTACGTTTTGACTCATTTTCTCCAAAACAAAGAATCTGTGCGGGTTGTAAGACTCTGTTATGCTCTCGCTGATAAACCAATGTCTCGTGATTCTGCATGAGCATACGCAGCAACCACAATGTATCAAATGATGATAGGCGTTTATCAAGTTCATTAAGGAGCACATCTACTCCTTTGTGGAGGAAGTCTTCTTTCTCAGTTTTTGTATTGAGTTTACCTGCTATATCATGACCTTTCTCCTTCATCCACTGTGGGAATTTGTCTTGTAGTAGTTGGCTGGTGGCGGCATGAATATAGATAGGAGTATAAAGCCACAAGGGTATTGACAGGGGGTTGAGTGACTGCTCCATCATCAGAATCATCTTTGCTTGACCAAAGGGGATGCGAGTATCAATAATTTGGCATGCAGTCTCTTCGTCTATTTCCAGGAGTTTTTTTATGATACAACGCATCATGTTGCGCTCACTCTCATTGCCAGCTCCCATAAAAGAATGGATATAATCATCATCAAATGTAACGGAAACTCCGCCTTCTGTCTTGGATACGTTAAGATTTCCTCCTTGCGTAGGCTTTATGTCGTCATCATAGTGTATCCCTTTATCGGCCAAGACCTTTTCACTGAAGACAAGTTCTATTTCTACGGAGTGCTCATAGCGTTGGCTGATCATATCGGCTATGGCTGGTTGTAAAGTATCCATCCAGTATGCAACAGCTGTTATTACAGTATCGGAAATAGAGGATGGATTTATTCCCTGTTTTTCTTCTTGATAACAACTTACCCACACAGGAATACTATAAGATTCACAACTCTTGGCATTGAAACCTGAATGGACAGGCTTAAAAATTGCCGCATAGTCGAGATCACGTATCACTGGTATATAAGCATACTGTCCATTTAATCTCTTCAGCGTTCCGTGGAAATACAGTTGATCTTTACTTTTGAATATGAGATCACATCCATCATTTGGCTCAATATAAAGCATGTCTGATGGTGTGTTGTCTGTCATATAGAAACTTTCACCATAATGCTTATATATAGCATATACATCGAGAGATTGATTCAGAGGAGTCTCGAGAGATGATACGTTCTCTTTGGACCGAGCATAACGAACAAGACTCAAGCTGTCCCATTTCTCAGTCTGTATCAGTTGTAAGAAATCATAAGCAGAGAATTGAAGAAAATAGTCAGTTCCATTTTGCTTTTTCATGGCAAATCTGTATGTCTCCCCCATTGTAGAATACAGAACAAGCGTCAGGATATGGTCATCTTTCGACCTTTTATCATTTCTGATGGTATCAATACGTTTTTGTAAATGTTGGCTGAGATCTCGATTGTTGAAACTCTCATTGCCATCTATGGCTACATTACGGGCTAAATCATGAGCATAGCACACGTATGCAAGCCAGTTGACATCAATGCGGAATACATCTTCGTAATAGCCTTCAACAGGAGCAAGTATTTCATCCATTGAATTTTGTACCCAGCGCAGCTGTTCTATACAGGAACGCCCGATGCGCATCCAGACACCATAATGGGTCTGTTTTACTAGTTCTTCAAGACAACGATGTTTTAGAGCTGTTTTTAAGATAAAGTTGTTAATGGCACAGCCTTGACTGGAAATTCCGGCAAAGTAGAAGTTATTGTCAAACTCAACGATTGGTCTGTATAACAACGGATTCTTTTCTGCATCTTGGGTTAGTATATCAGTAGCATTAACTTCTAACAAAAATGATTTCAAAACATTTGGATTCAGCCTATTCCGATGAATGAGTTCTGTCATTGTCGGCAAATTAATAACAAAAGATTGGCTAGTTTTTGGTTCGTTAAGCGTCTCGCGAGGGGTCTCATTTCCGCGTACTAAGCCACTTATCCCTGCTTGGGTTGACAAAAGCTTGCTCAGTTCAAGCATGAAGAGTACTCCATCATAAATTTCATTACGGAAAGCTTCCGTAAATATATTTCTTTTATTGAATATGGCTTCTGTCATTGAACGGAAAATTTCTGTCGCATGTGTCGAGATGCCAGGAAAGAATGTGTAATTGCCTCCATAAAACACTACAGGTTCGGCAAACATGTTAATCGGCATGTCTTCCATAAGATCAAATGAGAACTCTTGGTCAATTATACTCTTGAACTCACTGATGTCAGGAATCTGGCTACTCTTTCCGAGATTCGCAACTGCTATTTGCAAAAGGTGCTCAATTCGGATATTCTTCCCTCGATTTTGTGGATTAAGTTGCATTGCTATCAAATAGTCCAATATGGGAGGGACTGCATGATTACTTAAATACGCTATCGTTTTTGGTACATCAAGCCAAGAAGATGGCCACAAAGCATGATTTGCTACTGGCAATATTCCTATTGCCTGTTCCTTTTGCATACAACAATGCTTATATTTCTTGCCGCTGCCACAAGGGCAAGGCTCATTACGACCTATCTTCTTTGACATTATATTTGAACTACTAGTAACATCTATCTAAACTTTAATCACTTAGCTCAGCCAAGAACTATTAATCATTTACAGTGCGAGACGAAGAATGTATTATGGGTTAGAGATGAAATGAGTGATAATCAAATTCTTACCACATTTATACTCTAAGTGATTTCTTATACAAAGGTACTGATTTTAGTCGATAACATTTAATGATAAACGATGGAATTTCTAAAATGAACTGTTTTCGACTCAAAAATGAGACATAATGGTCAAAGGGATTTGGCAAATTATGTGATTATTTTGCAGTCTCCAAAAAAGTCGGCAGATATAGTTCGGTTCGGCTTTGGCGAAGTCATTTCTTTTTCTCCCTCTGTTAGCTTTACTTTAATGCACGTATATATAAATACGGGGATAAAGTAAAGTTGTTTTTCATTTGAATAGCCAACTAATCTTGAATATATGTTGTGTGGAGGAATCGTATGTGTTTACGCAACAAATAACATATTGTTTGTTGTGTGGATATATTGGCGCTTATAAACAATATAATAGCGTTTATATTTCTCCAAAGCAAAATTATCTTGTTTTACACACTTTCCCCAAGATGGTTGTCGGAAGCTGCTGCAACTTTTATAAACATAGAATTCGTTTGAAAAAGTATAACGAATCTGATTTATTCGCTTGAAAAAGTGTATAACCGTTATATTGTACTTGGTCAAGCGTTTCTTCTAATCTTGTGATTTTTTACCTGTAATACATCATTAAATAGATGAAAAGTTATAAATTTACATATTATATGATGTGTTGAATATGGCAAAGAATACAATGGGGACTAAGCTGCCCCGAAAATTGGTGCAGAAGATGTCAATTGTGGGAGAGCAGATTAAACTGGCTCGCTTGCGCAGGAATCTGAGTGTGGCTCAGGTGGCAGAACGTGCCACTTGTTCTCCGTTGACTGTGTCCCGAATAGAAAAAGGCACACCGACAGTAGCAATCGGAATCTATTTGCGAGTGCTGTATGCTTTACAGCTTGACGATGATATTCTATGGCTGGCCAAAGAAGACAAGTTGGGAAAAGCTTTGCAAGATTTGAGTTTGAAAACAAGGAAAAGAGCTTCAAAAAAGGAATAGAGCACATGTTCTCCTATACATAAGTTGCAATTTGCTCTTTGGGAATAAAAAAATATGGCTCAAAAATTTGTGTTATGCAATAAAAGCATTATGTTTGCGCTGCATAATAAATAAGATATATGAAATTCGTTGATAGAATAGATGAAGCTGCACGATTAAAGGATGCTCTTGCAAGAGAGAAGTCCTCGTTAGTCGTGATGTACGGTCGCAGACGGTTGGGTAAGTCAACGCTTATCAAAAGGGTGTTGTCGGATACGGATGTTTACTTCCTTGCTGACCGTTCTGAAGGGCAACATCAGAGAGTATTGCTTGCAAAAGTAATAGCACAAGTGTTCCCGGATTTCGACAAACTGACATATCCGGATTGGGAATCTATGTTTCGTGCGGTCAATTATCGAACAGACAAGCGTTTTACTTTATGTTTGGATGAGTTTCCGTATCTTGTAGAGCAATCTTCTGAACTGCCGTCTGTGCTACAAAAACTGGTTGATGAAAAGCTGTTGAAGTATAATCTTGTGCTTTGCGGTTCGTCACAAAATATGATGTATGGATTGTTTCTTGATTCTACTGCACCTCTCTATGGTCGTGCTGATGAGATCATGAAACTTGCACCGATACGTTTGCCATATATTCAAGAGGCTTTGAGCCTTGATGCGATGAATGCCATTGAAGAATATGCTGTTTGGGGAGGTGTACCGCGTTATTGGGAACTAAGGGAAAACCAAAATTCACTTAATGATGCTTTGTGGCACAATATCCTTTCTGTAAATGGAACTCTTTACGAAGAACCGATAAAATTGTTTCAGGACGATGTAAAGGATATTGTTAAGACTTCGACGATAATGTCTTATATCGGTACTGGCGCAAATCGGCTTTCTGAGATTGCCGCAAGATGCAATGAGCCTGCAACCAACCTGTCGCGTCCATTGAAGAAACTTATTGATCTCGGATTTTTGGAGAAAGATGTTCCGTTTGGGATTGATGAAAAGAATGCGAAAAAGAGTCTTTACAAGATAGCCGATCCGTTTATGGCATTTTATTATCAGTTTGTCGTACCTAATCGTTCGTTCATCGAGCTTGGTCGTCGTTTGCCAATAGAACAGGCTTTGACTGCTCATTTATCGGAGTATGTGAGTATGCAATGGGAAAAATTATGTCGGGATGCCGTAACAGGAAATCTTGTCAATGGAGTGGTTTATGGCAAGGCAAAACGCTGGTGGGGTTCTGTGCTCAATGAGGATAAGAAGCCGGAACAAGTCGAGTTTGATGTTATGGCCGAATCGCTTGACAAAAAGTATTTGTTGGTCGGAGAATGCAAATGGACTACTCAAGAGAATGGCAAACAACTGACTGCCGAACTTCTCCGCAAAGCTAATCTGCTACCGTTTGCCAAGTGCTACACCGTCGTTCCAATGCTGTTCCTTAAGAATGCTCCGAAAGATGGTATAAGAAACGCCGTGTTGCCAGAAAATATTGTCGAGTTAATGAAATAAAGAAATAACAAATTCGTGATTTGCAGATGTTGGATTTTAGAAAACAATTCCAAGAGATTATAGAACAATCTTATATCCCTTTCAATATAGATAAAACTGCGACTTCTGACGTATGGAGTAATATTTATAAGTTAGTACTTCCTAATATACCGGAAAAACTTTTTAGGTATCGTAGAATAGACGATAAGGGCTATACAATTGAATCATTTAAATCTAAAACTATTTCATTATGCCATGCGGGAATGTTTCCAGATAAATATGATTCGTATTTATATATAGATCAAGATAAGATTCACAAAGATCTAAAAAATGCATTGAAAGATGCGTTGCGCATAACATTGTCGCATATAACACAGAAATCCCCTGAAATAAGGGCGGAAAAAGCAACGAAAATATGTTATTATAGAGAGTGCGGATATACGGATGAACAAATTATAGATAAAATATTGACAGATGATTATGTTGATTTTTGCAATAATATAGGGGCTGCGATAAAAAAACAAGAATCGCGTTTTAGAAATCCAAGAAATAGTGCAAAAATTGCCTGTTTTACAGAAAGTGTGCAGTCTAAGTATATGTGGGATAGATATGCAGATGGATATAAGGGGTTTGCATTAGAATATGATCTCAGACGATGCATTTTTAAATATAATTCATTGGGAATGAGTGTTAATCTCTTTCCTGTGATTTATACAGATTTAAGACCGGATGTTACATTAGATGAGGGAAATATTCATACTTACGAATATTTCAAGCAGATTGGAGATAAAAATTGGTTAAGCTTTTTGTCGTCTATAATATCTGTTAATCAATTATATTGGTATCGAGTTTATCTTTATAAAGACAGAAAAGAATACGAGCACGAACATGAATGGAGAATGATTTACTATAATTTAGAAGATGAGAATGATTATGTTGCAATACCGGATGTTGGATGCTTGAAAGCAATATATTATGGTCCAGATATATCACAAAAGGATAAGCAAGAATTACATCAGATTGCAGTTGAAAAAGGACTGAAAGAGTATGATGTCGATCTTGACACGGGTAGCCGTAGATATGATTTAAGAGTAACAGCAATTAAATAAGAATATTCTTAGCGCAAAAAAGAACCGATTAACAACCTGAAAGTTGTGTCATCTCAATTATTTATAGTACCTTTGCTTACCAAATAAGGCAAAGGTATTTTTGATGCATACAATGGCAGAAGATAAGATAGACAACGCACTGGAAGTAAAAGAGGAAACAGTGGAATGCAAAAGCGAAGATTGGGTTTGCCATTCGCAGGCTATAGCTGCAACCATGTCAAACCGAATGGAGGAACTTGGCATGACACAACGAGCGTTGGCTGAGAAAATGAACTGCACCCAGCAATATGTATCCAAGGTGTTGAAAGGTCGCGAGAATCTGTCATTGGAAACTTTGTGCAAAATAGAAAATGCATTAGGTATCAAAATACTACAAGCTGGAATAAATAAGTAATAACACCATAGTAGGGAAAGAATATGTCAATACAGAGCGAAGCGGCATTGGAAGCCGGACTTATAGCCACACTTCGGCAAATGGACTACGAGTATGTCCAGATTACCGAAGAAGATAATCTTTATGCCAACTTCAAGCGGCAGTTGGAAATTCACAACAAGAAACAGCTGGCGGAAGTTGGTCGTAACTCATTTACGGATGAAGAGTTTGAGAAGATATTGATATATCTGGAAGGTGGTACTCGCTTTGAAAAGGCTAAGAAACTTCGTGACCTATATCCTCTTGACACGATGAACGGGCAGCGTATTTGGGTGGAATTCCTTAATCGTACACAATGGTGTCAGAACGAGTTTCAGGTGTCGAATCAGATTACGGTGGAGGGACGAAAGAAGTGTCGCTATGATGTGACGATTCTTATCAATGGCCTCCCTCTGGTTCAGATTGAATTGAAGCGTCGGGGTGTAGAACTCAAGCAGGCATACAATCAGATACAACGCTATCATAAGACATCCTTTCATGGGCTGTTCGACTATATTCAGCTATTTGTTATCTCCAATGGCGTAAATACTCGTTATTTCGCCAATAATCCCAATGGTGGATATAAATTCACGTTCAACTGGACGGATGCGGCAAATCTGCCATTCAATGAACTGGATAAGTTTGCTGTATTTTTCTTGGAAAAGTGTACGCTCGGTAAGATTATCGGAAAATATATCGTATTGCATGAAGGGGATAAATGCTTGATGGTACTTCGCCCATACCAGTTTTATGCTGTAGAAAAGATATTGGATCGGGTACAGAACTCCAACGATAACGGTTATATCTGGCATACTACAGGCGCAGGAAAAACCTTGACTTCATTCAAAACAGCACAGCTTGTTTCGGAGTTGGATGATGTAGATAAGGTAATGTTCGTTGTTGACCGTCATGACCTTGACACACAAACGCAGTCGGAATATGAAGCCTTTGAACCGGGAGCTGTTGACGGTACGGACAATACGGATGAACTGGTAAAACGGCTGCATAGTAACTCCAAGATTATCATTACCACTATTCAGAAACTCAATGCTGCCGTAAGTAAGATATGGTACAGCAGCAAGATAGATTCGATATGCCACTCCCGTATCGTGATGATATTTGATGAGTGCCACCGCAGTCACTTCGGGGAGAGTCATAAGAAGATTATGCAATTCTTCGATAATGCCCAGATATTCGGTTTTACCGGAACTCCTATTTTTACAGAAAATGCAGTTGATGGGCATACGACCAAAGAGGTATTCGGCAACTGCCTGCATCGCTATCTGATTAAAGATGCCATTGCCGATGAAAATGTTCTCGGTTTCCTTGTAGAGTATTATCATGGCAGTGAGGAAGTGCAGAACGGCAGTACTAATCGCATGACGGAAATCGCTAAATTCATCCTTAATAATTTCAATAAGTCAACATTTGACGGAGAGTTCGATGCATTGTTTGCTGTACAGTCCGTACCGATGCTTATCCGTTATTACAAGATATTCAAGGAACTGAATCCCAAGATTCGTATAGGTGCAGTTTTTACTTATGCAGCCAATGGAAGTCAAGATGATGATCTGACAGGAATGGGTACAGGTTCTTATCTGAATGACAGTGCCGGTGAGGTTGATGAACTGCAAGCCATCATGGATGACTACAATGAAATGTTCGGGACATCGTTTACGACAGAGAACTTCCGTGCATATTACGATGACATCAACCTGCGTATGAAAAAGAAGCGAGTTGATATGAGGCCGCTTGATCTTTGTCTGGTCGTCGGAATGTTCCTTACCGGTTTTGACAGCAAGAAACTCAATACGCTTTATGTAGACAAGAATATGGAATACCACGGCTTGTTGCAGGCATTCAGCCGGACAAACCGTGTGCTGAATGAAAAGAAACGCTTCGGAAAGATTGTGTGTTTCCGTGATTTGAAAAGCAATGTTGATACCGCTATCAAATTGTTCAGCAACAGTAACAATCCGGAAGAAATAGTGCGACCTCCGTTTGAAGAAGTCAAACAGGAATACAAGGAGCTTGCTACCAATTTTTTGAAGAAATATCCGGACACAAATTGTATAGACCTTTTGCAGAGTGAAAAAGCTAAGAAAGAGTTTGTTTTGGCGTTCCGTGATATTATCCGTAAACATGCTGAAATACAGATATACGAGGATTATAATGAAGAGTCTGATGATCTCGGCATGACGGAACAGCAATTTATGGATTTCAGAAGTAAGTATCTTGATATCCATGATACTTTTGCACTCGTTGTTCCAGCACCGTCACCCAAACCGGATGATGATACAGATGTTCCGGATGACGGAGACCTCGGTGATGTGGATTTCTGCCTTGAACTCCTACATAGCGACATTATCAATGTGGCATATATCCTTGAACTCATTGCAGAACTTGACCCATATAGTGCCGATTACGCGGAACGCCGCCAGAATATCATTGACACGATGATTAAGGATGCTGAAATGCGCAGCAAGGCAAAACTTATTGATGGCTTCATTCAAAAGAATGTGGATGACGATAAGGAAAATTTCATGATGCAGCGAGGCAAGGCTGACGGTACAAGCGATTTGGAAGAACGGTTGAACCGCTATATTGCTGTTGAACGAGAAAATGCCGTCAACTCATTGGCTGAGGAAGAGAAAATATCGTCATCAGTATTGAATCATTTCCTTAAAGAATATGATTATCTGCAAAAAGAGCAGCCAGAAATCATACAAAAGGCATTGAAAGAGAAGCATCTCGGATTGATAAAGACGAGAAAGGCGTTGACGAGGATTTTAGACAGATTGCGTAATATCATACGCACTTTCAGTTGGGATTAAAAGAAATACTGATATGGTAAAGACAAATGAACCCGGATATGTGTATATCTTGACTAATCCAAGTTTTCGTGAGGATTGGGTCAAAATCGGTAAAAGTGCGCGGCCTGTAGATATACGTTCCAAGGAACTTGACAACACGGCTGTTCCGTTGCCTTTTGAGATTTATGCAACCATTCAGACGGTCAAATATAACGATGTTGAAAAGCATGTACACAAGACTATTGATCGGTTGACGGATTTGCGTATTCGTCAGAATCGGGAGTTTTTCAATGTGCCGCCGCAAATAGCTTTGGATATATTCAATGACATAGCCAAGATGATTGATGATGCGGTTGTTACGGTCTATGTAGATAATAAACCGGTTTGCCATAACGAAAAAGATTCATTGCCTGTCGTGCAGAAGCGAACCGTAAAGCGAGGGCGTTTCAAATTCAGCATGGTCGGTATTAAAATAGGGGAATGTGTTACCTTCATGCCTACGAATACAGAAGTCAAGGTGGCAAGCGATGATTCCGTTGAATATCAAGGTCGTATTTATAAATTGTCCCCTTTTGTCGGTACGTTTATGCCGGAAGAGAAACGGAATACATCGGGTGCATATCAAGGGGCAAAATATTTCTCATATAAAGGGAAAGTGCTGGATGACCTGAGAAGTATAATTGAAAGCAATATACCATTGCCGGAAAGTGATGTAATACAGAATAATATAGAGCAATAAGGATATGAGTGAAGAACTGCAACAGAAACTCCGTGACCAGCTTTGGGCGGTCGCAAACCGTTTGCGCGGCAATATGTCGGCAAGCGATTTTATGTATTTTACTTTGGGATTCATTTTCTATAAATACCTGTCGGAGAAGATAGAAACATACGCCAACAGTGCATTGGAGGATGATGAAGTTACATTCAAGGAATTATGGGAAATGACCGATTCGGATGCTGCGGAATTGCAGGAAGAGGTCAAGAACCAATGCTTGGAAAATATAGGCTATTTCATTGAACCGAAATTCTTGTTTTCGTCTGTAATCGAAACTATCAAGCGGAAAGAAAATATCCTTCCGATGCTGGAACGCTCATTGAAACGCATTGAGGATAGTACGCTCGGACGTGACAGCGAAGAGGATTTTGGTGGTCTGTTTTCGGATATTGACCTTGCTTCCCCTAAGCTCGGAAAGACAACCGATGACAAGAATACGCTTATAAGCAATGTTCTGCTTGCACTTGATGATATAAAATTCGGAGTGGAGGCCTCTCAGGAGATTGATATTTTGGGCGATGCTTATGAGTATATGATCAGTCAGTTTGCTGCCGGTGCAGGCAAGAAAGCCGGTGAGTTCTATACTCCGCAAGAGGTCAGCCGCATATTGGCGGAGATTGTTACTCTTGGGCATAACCGTTTGCGTAATGTTTACGACCCTACTTGCGGTAGTGGTTCACTATTGCTCCGTGCAGCAAGTATCGGTAAGGCGGCATATATCTATGGACAGGAGAAAAATCCGACTACTTACAACCTTGCCCGAATGAATATGTTGCTGCACGGTATCCGATTCAGCAGCTTCAAAATAGAGAATGGCGATACGCTTGAATGGGACGCATTCGATGATATGCAGTTCGATGCAGTGGTTGCAAATCCTCCGTTCTCTGCCGAATGGAGTGCTGCCGACAAATTCAACAACGACGACCGTTTCAGTAAAGCAGGACGACTTGCACCTAAGAAAACAGCCGACTATGCTTTTATTCTGCATATGGTTCATCACCTCAATGAAGGTGGTACGATGGCTTGCGTTGCTCCGCACGGAGTTCTGTTCCGAGGGAATGCAGAGGGCGTTATACGCCGTTTCCTGATAGAGAAGAAAAACTATATTGATGCCATTATCGGGCTGCCTGCCAATATTTTCTATGGTACAAGCATTCCGACCTGTATTCTCGTATTGAAGAAATGCCGTAAGGAAGACGATAATATCTTGTTCATTGATGCCAGCAAAGAGTTTGAAAAGGTCAAGACCCAAAACAAACTCCGCCCTCAGCATATACAGAAGATTGTAGAAACCTACCGTGACCGCAAGGAAATTGAAAAGTACAGTCACCTCGCTACGTTACAGGAGGTTGCCGAAAATGACTATAATCTGAATATTCCTCGTTATGTCGATACTTTTGAGGAAGAAGAGCCTATTGACATCAAAGCAGTCATGGCTGAAATAAAGGAATTGGAAGCCAAGCGAGCCGAACTGGATAAGGAGATAGAAGGCTATTTGAAAGAATTGGGACTGGTTGAATAATTACACTATGGCAGAGATAGACAACATCCCCGAAATGCGTCCATCATTCGACAATATACGCCGTCAGGATGAGGGCGGAAACGAATACTGGAGTTCTCGCGACCTGTGCGCTGCTATGGGCTATTCGGCTTATTGGAAATTCCAAAGAGTCATAGACAAGGCTATCAAGGTGGCAGGTGAAAAAGGAATGAATGTAGACGACCATTTCAACCAAGCGGTTGATATGGTAAGGATTGGAAGCGGTTCATTCCGTAAGGTCAATATCTTCCGTCTGTCTCGTATGGCATGTATGATTGTTGCCGAAAATGCCAATGTCAAAAAAGTGTTGGTACAACAAGCTCGCGATTATTTTACTCGAACAATTTCGATAAACGAATTGATGCAAAATTCGTTGAGTTCTAACATTTTGCTGTATAAAACGGCGCAAGGCGAGGCACGAATAGAAGTGATATTCAACAGTGAAACATTTTGGATGTCACAAAAGCGTATGGCCGATTTGTTCGGGGTGGATGTACGGACTGTCAACTATCATCTTGGTCAGATTTACGAAACAGGCGAGCTTACAAAAGAGGCAACTATCCGAAAAATTGGGATAGTTCAATCAGAGGGAAAAAGGGATGTGGAACGTACACCTCTGTTCTATAATTTGGATGCTATTATTGCGGTAGGTTATCGTGTCAATAGCTATCAAGCCACCCAGTTCCGTATCTGGGCTACATCTGTATTGAAGGAGTTTATTATTAAAGGATATGCGCTTGATGATGAACGTTTGAAGCAGGGAAAACATTTTGGCAAAGATTATTTTGACGATTTACTGGAGCGTATTCGTGAGATACGTACCTCAGAGCGCAGATACTACCAAAAGATAACAGACATCTATGCCGAATGCAGTGCGGATTACGACCCGAAGTCGGATTGTACCAAATTGTTCTTCAAGATGGTGCAAAACATGATGCACTTGGCTGTAACTCATCGTACTGCTGCCGAAATAGTATATGAACGTGCCGACTCGGAAATGCCGCACATGGGACTGACTACTTGGAAAAAAGCTCCCAATGGCAGAGTACAGAAATCTGATACGATTGTAGCAAAGAACTACTTGTCTGACAAAGAGGTTTCAGAACTCAACGGCGTAACTAACGCATTTCTTGAATTTGCAGAACAGCGTGCTCAACGCCATATCATTACAACGATGGCAGACTGGAAGCAGCGTCTTGAACAGTTTCTTGCTACAATGGACTATCAAGCACAAGATTCGGCCGGTAAAGTTTCTCAAGAAGAGGCACGAGAGAAGGCGTATGGTGAGTATGAAAAATATAAAGTGATTCAAGACCGTTCGTTTATCTCCGATTTCGACCGGTTTAATGATGGTGACAAATTGTTGCCGTTTGATATCAATCCCGATAAAGAATAATGATTATGGCAGATAATAACGAAAATAAAGTCCTCAATGTTCCCCATTTGAGATTTCCGGAGTTTAGTGGAGAGTGGGAAGAGCATACGCTTTCTGAATATTTGGAGTTCAAGAATGGTCTTAATCCAGACGCTAAACGTATTGGAAGTGGACTACCATTCATTTCGGTGATGGATATTCTTTCAGAAGGAGTTATCAATTATGACAATATTCGTGGCAAGGTCAATGCTACTGAAAAAGAAATAGAATGTTTCGGAGTGAAAGACGGAGATTTGCTATTCCAACGTAGCTCAGAAACATTGGAGGATGTTGGACGAGCTAATGTGTACATGGATAATCGTACCGCCATTTATGGAGGCTTTGTTATTCGTGGTCGTAAAATCGGCAATTATGATCCTTTGTTCTTTAAGTATTTGCTTGCTACGCCATTAGCGCGCAAAAGAACTTGCAGAATGGGAGCAGGAGCACAACATTTCAATATTGGGCAGGAAGGATTATCCAAAATATCATTATATTTTCCATCAATTGAGGAACAGAGAAAAATAGCTGAATTTCTATCTCTCATTGACGAACGAATAGCAACCCAAAACAAAATCATTGAGAAACTTCAATCCTTAATCAAAGGACTTGCAGCACAACTTACACAGTCAGGAACTCCCAATATACGCTTGTGTGATTGCCTTGAATGCCATTCATCCACATTGCAAGAAAATTGCGTATCTGTGACTGGCTCATATCCTGTATATGGTGCAACTGGACTTATTGGCTATACCAACAACTATGCTTATAATGGCGAATCAATTTTAATAGTCAAAGATGGTTCCGGTGTTGGTTCTTTGTCGTATGTTAATGACCATTTTTCTGTAATTGGAACACTCAACTATCTAACAGCCAAAGAAAACTACTCAATTCTTTACCTGTATTATGCACTTATGGCGTTCAATTTCACTCCATATATAACAGGAATGGCTATCCCTCACATCTACTTCAAAGATTATGGGAAGGCAAAATTATTCTATCCATCCATTGAAAAGCGAATAAGGATTGCATCATTGCTACATAACATCGAGCAAAAGTTAGTTGTGGAACAAAACCTTGTTATATCACTAAGCGCACAAAAATCTTACCTGCTGCGTATGTTGTTTATATAAATATCATGTGCAATAGATATTGTTTCTGTAAATTCAAGAACCTTAAAAGTTCCTGTTCTATAGACAGTTTTTCCTCTATTGAGGATGTTAAGTTTGTTATATTCTTTTGTTGTGCCATAGATGGTAAAGGACATTTGATATGATTGATGTCCTTAAGATATGCAGTTTTCATTGTTCCCTCTGTAATAATTCTGCTTATTTCTTTTGAGAAGTAAGAAGAAGACATCAGCAAATACAAATACTCTACATTGATATTTGTGTTCGGAACAATGCCCAATATACCTTGCTTGGTACAAACTGGATATTCATTTATAGATATTGCACCTATGGTAGCACCATTGGAGTATATAACAGACTTTGATGGAATAAGCCATGCTGATGATTTTTGCATACCCAGTTCTGTTATAAAGTCTTTATTATTTGTCAGATATTTACAAGACAAGTCTTCAATCTTAATAAATGGAATTGTGCCTTCTGTATAATATTCAACTACCGATGTCGTCGGAGTGCCACCTTCACCAGCTTTAATATAGAAAGAAGAAAACGGATAAAGTTTTCCTTTCAAAAGAACTGTCATCAATTCGTCAACAAGTCCTTTGATTAAGGATTGAATAACGGAAATGTCTGCGATTAGTAAATATTTGTTCGCACGAAAAGATTTGTTAGAAACTACTATATGCTTGTCGAATATTGCGACATTGAAAAATGGTTACGCATTCCAGAGTGGCAAGTATAATGCACTGGGCAAATGGAAAATCCTCACAATAACAAATGTGCCTGGCGAGCGATATATAAACGATGAAGATTGCAATTGCATAATCAACTTGCCGAACGATATACAAGACCACCAAGTATTAAAAGAAGGAGATATTTTAATATCTCTTACGGGTAATGTTGGGCGTGTTTCTCTTTGTAAGAATGGGAACTATTTACTCAACCAACGAGTTGGTTTGTTACAACTTGCGAAAAATGTAAATCAAGAGTTCCTATATCAAATTCTATCTTCTCAAAGATTTGAGAATAGTATGATAGCTTGTGGTCAAGGTGCTGCCCAAATGAATATTGGTAAAGGGGATGTAGAAAACTATGTGTTACCGTATTCCTCAAATGGCAATAACATTCTTTTTGCTGCAAAAATACTACATTCATACGATGAGTGCATCATTAATGAGCTGCGAAGACTAACCTTGTTAACCATGCAGAAGCAATATCTCCTTACCCAGATGTTCATATAAACATCTGGGACAAAAGATAGTTCTTTTGCCTATTGAATAGTTTAAGAACTGATAACTCATTGTCGATTTTCGCATCAATGCCTTGCAGTGTTGACGCAATTTTCATATTGCGACTATGTCCATAAGTTGGAATCATTATTCCGCGAACAATATCAGCGTTAATATTACTTTGTGTACCAGTTTCAAGATATTTGTGGATGTGGCGATACTTAAAATATGACAAGTAGTAGTACAGATAATCCAATAAATCTTTGTCTCTGAGCTGCATCGCAAACATTGCCTGGCTTGTAGTAATAGGTACTTCATTTATAGTTACCAAGCCAACCGATGCGTACATTGATATTATTAAACTATACTCTGGAACCACCCATGCCGAAGAGTTCTCTAATCCACTTCGGCTCAAATGATTTTCCGTGTATCGGACATACTTACCTTGCTTTGTTATATCGTTAATACTCAAGAATGGTATTTCTCCATTATAGTATTCTTTATTTGTAGAAGTTGGAGTGCCGCCAGCCTTACCTTTTGAGAACAAAGTGTCTAATCTATTCCATCCATTAGGCTTTTGAGCAAATGCCTGTTTACTAATCGCAGACTTTAGTTTTTTCAAATCCTCAATGATTTTGTTTTGGGTAGCGATACGCTCATCAATTAAAGATAAGAGCTTCGCAATTTGTTCCTGTTCGTTTTGTACAGGAACAGCAACTTTAATCTTGCGAATTTCATTTGCTGAGATTTCTAAGAATGTTGATCCACAAGCATTTCTAATCAAATCTTTTTTCTTAGTTTGAATCAAGTAGTATAGAAAATCAATATTACATTGTTTCGCAATAAGAGATTGAAAACCTTGATTTGTAGTACATTCATTTGATGCAATAGAACATTCTCCTACCGTGGCACGAGAACTTAATAATATAGTGTGTAATGGTAATAGCTTTGCACTTGAATTATCTAAACCATCTCTTGTAATAGTTCTTTTGCTAAAGTCTACATATTTATTTTTACCGATTTCACTTGGAGTAAACCATTGTATATCTCCACCCCAATATGATTTCACTGTAGTATCAGGTGTGCCACCTCCAACCACTGTTGCTAAATCATTTATGGTGTACTTGTTCCACTCTCCACTAAACTCCGGAAATCTCAAATGGGGAACATTACCTATTATATTTCTCTAATTATTAGAACCAATTAAATTCAAAATTATGATTCAGAAGACAATTAGAGAAATTTCGGACGCATGGCGAGAGAACAAGCGACCGTATGTGAAACAATCGACATTGGCAGCCTACATGTTGATTCTTGAAAATCACATTTTGCCAAAGTTTGGTGAGAGTAACGAACTTCATGAAAATGATGTACAAGGCTTTGTGCTTGAAAAGTTGGAAGGCGGATTGAGCGTGAAATCTGTTAAGGACATTCTTATTGTCCTAAAGATGGTTATGAAATTCGGGGTGAAAAACGAATGGATGAACTATTACGAATGGGATATTAAGTACCCAACAGACGTTGCTGGTAAAAAGTTGGAGGTCTTGTCCGTGGCAAATCATAAAAAGATTCTGAACTATATTCAGAGCCACTTTTCCTTTCCGGGACTTGGTATCTATATCAGCCTTAGTACCGGTCTGCGTATAGGGGAGATCTGTGCTTTGAAATGGAGCGACATCAATGTATATGACGGGATTCTAACCGTTAACCGGACGATAGAACGCATCTATATCATAGAAGGAGAGAGAAAACATACAGAGCTGGTCATCAACACGCCAAAGACAAAAAACTCTTGCCGTGAAATCCCGATAAACAAAGAATTGCTTACTATGTTAAAGCCTTTGAAAAAAGTAATTAATGACGATTATTACATTCTTACTAATGATGAGCGTCCGACAGAGCCACGCACATATCGCAACTACTATAAAAGGCTTATGGAGAAACTTGATATTCCCAAGCTGAAGTATCATGGACTCCGTCACAGTTTCGCGACTCGCTGTATAGAAGTCGGTTGTGACTATAAAACAGTCAGCGTATTATTAGGGCATTCCAACATTTCAACTACTTTGGATTTATATGTTCATCCCAATATGGAGCAGAAAAAGCGTTGCATTACCAAGGTTTTCAAGTCACTGGGTAAATAAAGTTATGTATAGAGCGAGGGAATTAATGCTGTAATTTCTTCGCTCACAATTGTTTTGTGGTTCAGAATTATGTTGTATATTTGAATGTTATTAAAAATATTACTTATGAGAAAGGGTTTGATATTCTTCTTGGGAATTGTTACTGGGTGTGTATTAACAATTGCAGTACTTTTTGTTATAGGTATTACCAATTCAAATGCTAACGAATCGGATATTACGATTGCCGAGCAACAGACGGTATTTACTACCGCAACAAAATTTGAAGTTTTTCAGGTTCTTGGGGATGGTGCTTTGGCCAATTGTGAGGAGAAAGGGCATTCAACTTCATTTTTTACTGGGCCGGTCGTCTATATTGTGACAGATGGCCAGAATCTGTTTTATGATGATCAGGTAATTGAAGTACCTAAAGGTAAAAAGGCTATGCAAATAGGAACATTTCGTTATGAGACCAAACTTGGTGAAAAAGTAGTTCCTGTAATAAAATTTCAATAACATAGGCATATTATAAAAGTCTCAACTGGTAGCAATCTCTATCCGATTGAGACTTTTCGTTTATTTACCTCTATCTAAAAACTTCTGTACTATTAACGCTATACCAATTCCTAAAACGGCAATGAGAATACAGCAGATAACTGCTTTCCAAATCAATCCGGAATGCAAAATCTCTGCATTAGCCACTATCATGCACACGAAAAAAGAAGACAGAGCGACTACAATGATAATCAAAATGTAGAATGCGGTAGCCGGGATATGGATAGCATTGTCGGCTTTTTTTATTCTCCGCTCGGCTTCCTTGCATTTGCTTTCAATCTGACCAAGAAAATTGCAGAGAAGTGTTGCTCCAAATTCAATTGCCAACTTTTGCATTTCTTCAGAAATGATAGGTTTGCACTTTCGTATAGAGCCGGACAGATTTTCAACTTCTATTCTCAGCTTATATACATTGTCATTCAGGCTGGCAAGTTCCTTGGCATTTACATCGAGTAGTCGTTTTTCTTCTTCCAGATATTCATTCTTGGGAGTGGTTTTTATGGATTCCACTTCACTCATTTCTGCGGAAAAATCAAATTTCTTTTTCATGGGCTTAGCGTTTTAGTCCTGTTTTCGGTTTCTTCCCTAACGAACGGCTGGCAGCACGAGCGCATCTGCGAGCCCATTGCAAATCGTCTTCGTCCTTGTCTCTCCACGGAAGCTCGCTTTGCGAACCTTCACCACCTCCACCGGTTGTTACATTGGGGGTATTTATCAGTCCGACAAATATAGCTACAGCCATATCGGTAAGTTCCTGACAGTTGGCAATAAACCTGTAATCAAATTCGTCATTGAAACAGTCAAGTACTTTTTCTGGGATATAGAATTTGTAATCCTTGCCTTCATGACTGAGGACATAGGAAATCATATCCTGACTATATGTGAGATATTGGGTATAGTCAATAGGGGCAACCTTATGTGTCGCTACCTGTTGAACGGTTTGGGAAGTATTATTTCTAATGACGGAAGTTGGCTGATGGTGCAGTCTCTTCCATGTTGCAGGAAGTTTCGAGACCATCAGGTTCCTGCCGATTCCCAATTCTGAAGCCTTGTATTTGGTGTTTCCATTCATGAGAGCAAATCCACGGAGAAGACCTTTCTTGTCCTCCCTTTCATGGACGGTATAACCTTTCCGTATAAGAGCATTCTTGTAGTCATCCCATGACCACAATGGCATTGCTTTCAGCACCTCCATGCAGTCCCGATTTACTTGTGGAATGTTGAGATTTCGGATTTGTGCTGCAGTCGTCCAGCCACGTTTCT
>OFMS01000765.1_pt1 | contig 29651 bp, 28 predicted proteins | sample 1541871 | NCBI WGS metagenome assembly OFMS01 (sample SAMN04209251, study PRJEB22552) | human gut metagenome | biome: gut; material: feces | host: Homo sapiens | place: USA: Oklahoma
GCTGCCATATTTCGTGATTCGCTTTTATGCCAATAAAAGCTCTGCGGCTATGTACTGTTAAATATAGGGGCTTACTTTTTGAAATAAAGAGCATGAAATCCTATTTATAAAGGGTTTAAGACAGAAGAAGTTGCGTTTCGGCGTTTCACCCGGACAGCAATATTTTTTAATTGCACAATTTGTCTGCACTCTACACTATTTGTCTGCACTGCGTTGATTATCAGTCTATTATGTAGTGTAGACAACTTCGTTTTTTATCTGCACAGCTGTCTGCACTTATCTACACTTGTCTGCACTTGTTTGCACGCTAATTCTTCCTCTGTTTTCTCTGCCACCGCATCATGACGTAATGCCTGTGTGGGGCGGTTAGCACAATAACGGGAGGTAGATTTTTCGGTCGCTCTAATCAAAAATTCGTTTCCCCTATACCGAATTATGTAGGTGGTATAACCGCCGAGCAGTTAGGTGCAGAGGTGCGTAATGAAGGGGGTGCAGACGAGTGCATACAGCGTGCAGATAAGTGCAGACAAGTGCAGATAGCGTGCATACAAAAAAAGAAGTTGTCTACACTCCGTAATGTATTGGTAATCAGTGCAGTGCATACAAAAAGTGTAGAGTGCAGACAATTTGCAATATAATTTTTTGGTGGGCTTTGTAAGAGGTGAAAGCTGAATTTTGAAACAATGGATACTGTCCCAAATAGTGTGTCAGCTCATCATTAAAAAAGGGCCAACACTTGCGTGTCAGCCCTGACGTTTGTAATTAAGGAGTGCTAATATCACCTAACGCGTATCACTCAGTGGTGCCAGAAGGTGATGAAGTCAGAGAATAGCTCAATATTTTATTTCTATAAAGCTCAAAGGCGATGTCCAAGACTCTTTATCTTACACACCGGCCTTTTCACATTCTCATTTTATGGCACTACTTCTTTACTCCGTATATTTCATAGTCTTTTTTCCGTCTTTCTACTATCGGAGAATTGTTACCGTCATAGTACATATCAAACCATGTTGATGATTCATTGGGATTCATACTGTCACTCAGCACAAAATGCTTGCCGTCCAATGATCGTTGTTGTATGCAATAACGTTGTTGTCTGTATGCCGTTTTGACGAACACCTCTCTTGATCCTAAGAAGCATATGTTATCGTACATTTTTATATCAGATCTTCTGTATACTTCACCATTGTTTCCTCCACGTCTCATATACAATGTACCAATCATCAAGAATTCCATGAAACCGATGGTGACAAATATTGGCTTTCGGGTGAAGCATGTCATGTTCTCCAAATATACCCAATATTCTTTGCCTTGCTCTGTAAAATGCAGCAGGGCGTTGTCCTGCAGCTCCGCAAACTCATACATTTGTTCTGGCTTTTCCATTGGTTCGTATAGTTTTGTACGTACAAGGTATTTGCCAGCTCTGTTTTGCACAACTCTTATGCCGTATGCCTGGGGAAATATCTTGGTGTAACTGCCTAATGATTCCCATTTATCCAACCAATGTTTTCGATAGTATACTTGATAATTGTTCTTCGTGACGCTGGTGATTCTCAGATTGGCTGGCTCCTTATAATCTTCCAACCGTGTCTTGCCATCAATGTCGTCTATTCTTATTTTGGGCCTGAATAACCTCAGATATAGTTTCTTCTCCTCTTCAAACTGTTTGATTTCTTTCTCCCATGCGTTCTTCATTTCCGTTAATTCTTCTGCGGTCATAGGGTGTAACATGGTATCCAAAGACTTGCGCCATGCCAAACCTCTTTGCTCGCCTTCCCATATCGAAAGATCTCCTATTTTCTCTTTGAATATGTATAGCTTGTCTGGCTCTGATGGCTGCACAAAGAAATTGCGGAACCGCAGCCCTTCGTCTGTGCCATAGTTCAACGCATTCTGCAACACAAAACAACTTTCGTTCATTTGCCGTGTCCTTACTCTTGGATAGAGGCGCACCCCGTCTGTAGTGGTGAACTCCAGAAAGCCATGCTTCTCAATCCTTGGTTGCTTGAAGTACCGTATTCCATTGCGCAAGTCTATCCAAGGACGTTCTCTGTCTATCTTTCGTCGAGAATACAGTTTTGCAATTCCGTATGCTTTCATTTCTACCTTATTATATTCATAGGGTAGCACTTCCCTGCCGTCCTTATCCACAACACCTGACAGCCCATTTTTGTTGCTGACCACCTTGTAGCCGTATGCTTCCTCCAAGTCCATACGTTGCCCTTCATGCGTCATCACGGTAATTAGCTCTGTTTGTGCGTCAGAAGTGATTGCATCTTTTTCGTTACAAATGGAATAGCCTATGTTGTACGGCCTTCCCACGTCATTGGTTAGAATGCCTTTCCCTGCAACACGTCCCTCAAACATGGCTTGCCAATCTCTGTCATCTGACGGCAGACCAAACAAGCGGTACAGCCCGACATTGTCCAATATCAGACAATACTTCTTGCCCTCAAACATACGCATGCCACGTCCTACTTGCTGAAGGTATTTCGCCAATGACAGTGTGGGCCTTGCCAACTGAATAAACTCAACATCGGGACAGTCAAAGCCCTCACCGAACAAATCGACATTCACTAATACTTGTATGTCGTTGGTTTGATTCAAAGATGTACGGCAAGGCTTATCATTACAATCCCCTACAATCGTTCCCTTAAATCTTTCAATGATTGTATCCCTTTCTGTAAACGGCGTTTTGCTGCTTATAGCTACTGCATTTATGCCATGCTGTCTGTACGCTTCCGCTATATGCTCTGCGTGGGCAATGTCTATGGCATAAGTAATGCCTTTCTTGTTTGCTGCATATCTCATCACCGTATCGCAAAGTCTCTCGATGCTTGGTCGCACATTTAGTTTTTCGTTCATCTCTTTCAGTGAGAAGTCTCCGTCGGCACCTCGTTTTTTAAGTGAGTTTACCATGCGCCAATCTTCGCTGTCCTCTTTGATGGACATATAGTCATACAGTGACAGCCACCCATTGGCAATGAATTTATTTGCCGGCCATGACTGCAACAGGACGTCAAATAAATCAGTAAACCCTCGTTTGGTCAGTCGGCAAGGCGTGGCAGTCAGTCCCAACTTTTTCGCTTCAGGATATGCATTCATCATCTCGGCATAGGTCTTTGCCAGGGCATGATGTGCCTCGTCAATTACTATCAATGAGGGATGTTCCTTCATATCTTGATAGTGTTTTGACAGCCATTGTATTGACATTACCTTAATATGGGAATTGTGCGATAAAAGGGGAGAGGTTGTATCATGGGTAGAGTAGGGGCAGCTCATCATGGTTTCAAGCGTCTCCTTTATCTGCTCAACCAATTCTTTGCGATGCACCACAATCCATACACATGGATTGTTCACTCTTCGTTCTTCAATCTTCACTTGCTCTGCCAGAAGCACAGTTTTTCCCGTACCAGTCGGCATCTGCACCATCACGGATTGACACGACCGAAAAGCCGCCTCAATCCGTTCGCACATATCTTTTTGATAGTCGTACAGCTGAATATCCTTCATATCAGTATCTCCTCGGCAAACATGTCGATGGTATCTCTTCCATTTCTCGTGGATTCTTTCCCCATACGTCCTGCAACTTCAGATGCCATTGTTTGCCTTTGTTGCACTCGTCGTCCACTTTGTAATGCGGCTTTCCAAGTCGTTCATGAGGATATATTGAGTTTTCTGCCGCTTTCCCTTTCTCGGCTTCATAAAGACTTCAAGTAATGGAGCAAGTGTCATAACTTCCTTTTTGACATTATTCCACATGCTTGATTCTATCCAAACTTTGTTTGTCGATTTTCTCATGCATGGTAGGTGTGAACTTATATATGTAAATATATCTTGTAAAGTGTCTTTAAGCAAAGGTGATTCACAAGACATTGAATAATAAGTGTTTGTATCTTACATCTATGACTTATAGAGCCTTTGTAAAGAAATAGAAACTACATCTCTTTCATAACCTTCTCCACCTCTTCCAAAGGCACATTCAGCATACGAGATACATAAAGCGGAGTAATGACATCCATGCTTCCCGACTGGCGTTCCATGCCAATCAGATACTCGATGTTCTTTTTCAAATCGCCAAGACTGTTTGAGAATGTAGATGAACCCAATTCTTTGTTTTCCGCCTCCTTTGCTTTGAAAGCATCAAACGTCTCACTACTATCCTTACCATACTTTCCATCCTTAGCTTCGTATATAACCGAAGGTTCCAATACCTCAACAGTATGCCATGCACCTTGTGGCACAACACAACCATAATTACCAACGGTAGGGTCAAGATGAATACGCTCAATCTCGTTTCCGTTTTCATCACAAATAACCTCCACAATCTTACCGCACAAAAGAAAAACATTCTCCGTACTTTGTGGATGTCTGTGGATAGGAACAACGGTTCCTGGCAGCAGGGCATTAAGCATGCGTTGCGAATTATCATTGGCAGATGTTCGCAAATCGAAATTCTGACGCAAACGAGGATTCTCTTTTGCTTGCTCAAACAAGTTATCGAGTAATTCTTTATTTATTTCCATACCTTTAAATCAATTATTGGGCATCCGCTTCGCCCTTCTTGGAACAAAGAGGTAGAAGCAGAATGCCCAAATAACCTTTAGTAATTTCATTTAGTTAATATCTGCGCAATACAACCTGGAATGCCTCTGCATAATTGCATCCCCACTGGCTACCGCGCATAGCTGCCAAACCAGTGATATACTCCACACTGCGAGGATGAGGATAAGGACGCATCACACCACGATACATAGAAAGAGCCTTGCACTTAGCCTGTATTCCATTCTGACCTACTTCCACATAACAGTTAGGACGGAACAAATTCATCGCATCGTTGATAGCCCATTCCGAGCATGAAGGTACCTCCATATACCAAAACTCCTTTATAGGCTTCACTGTTGGCTGGCGTTGGAACAAACGTATTGCCTCCTGACAAGCCATAGAAGTTTGCAAATGGTCATTATTAGTGTCAGCAGGATGATGAGTAATCACAATATCAGGCTCACTCTCACGGATTGCGCTCTCAATGAACTGCACCAATTTCAAGTGAGGCACAGTATTCATCTCGATATTTGGGAACGTCGCCTCATACTTCTTGCTTACTCCAACATAGTTGGTGGCAGCATCCGTGTCACCTTCCAACTCAGCATCCGAAGGACGGAAAGCTCTTGCTTTTGCCTCTGTACACATAATGGCAACGTCAACTTTGTTGCCTTCATGACTCCATTTCCACATAGATGCACCAGCTCCGAGAACTTCGTCATCGGGGTGGGCCACTACTAATAAGTATTTCATTTGATTATTGTATTATTTTAGTTTTTCAATTCTTATTTTTTGCACTTTATCAAGTCTGCGATGGCAATAAGAAATCATGGCCATTATGTCTAGAGCATCTTGTTCTGACATTGTCCATTCCACTTTTAATTCATGTGATGAAGGATTACGAAACATAGCCACTATCCCGATTAATAAATTACGGAAGCCTCTATGCTCATCTTTTTCCGATTTACTTTGAAAATTATTAATAATCAGAATTGGATCTTCGTCCTTAAAAACTTTTTCCATTAAGTTTTGTCCATCATAATTAACACCAGCGGCATCTTGTATTCTCTTTATTAACCCCTTTGACGATTCCAAAACAGAATGAAAATAGTTATTAGCTAGTAATTCTGAATTACAATAAGCAAATACCAATGGATGCGCTCCTTGTTCTACAAGCTTCGATTTAAAACCATTTACTTTGACTTGCACATCGGATATTTTAGATGCTTTGGCTATTGCTCTAATTTGGTTAGAATCATCTATAAACAAACCTTCGAAAGCAAGTTGTTTATTAACTTCATTTTTAAGCTTATCATACATGCTTTGATCGTTTACATATCTCTGTGGTGACAATATAATTTGTATAAATTGAACGATATTATTAGCACACTTATAATTATCTTGGTGTTTTCTAAAAGCATTGAATAGTTTCTTTCTTTTCGCCAAGAATTGTTCTGTATAAGAAACATCCTCTATTTGAGATTGCACCAATACTCTATGTATTACAGTTCCTGTTATATTAGGATCGATATCTGCTATTGTATTAGCAAGTATTTCCAATGTAGATAGGTTAAAAGGACTTATTGTACTCATATTCCAACAAAAAAGTTACATATTCTTTTACTTAATCGTCTTCGCATACCCCACCAACTTCTCATGCATCCACTGCGGATATTTGCCACAAGCAGTATATAGTATAGCAATGACAGTCCAGATAATCAGTTTGATGTCACCGAAGAACGAAGCATGCTTAACATAATACACGTCAAGTTTCAAGCGGATAGGCAATACCTTCTCATTATATTCTTCCTCATCAGGGAATTGGTCACCATAAATGTAATCCCACAAACTTGACTGCGAAGTCAAACCACAAGGCACAGTAGCAGCAATAGCATTAGCGCCTCCACGTGTAATGTCAACTTGATCAACAGCAGCAGGGCGCGGACCTACAATCGACATAGTTCCATTCAGAATGTTCATCAACTGAGGTAACTCATCAATCTTCAATCTTCGCATAATCTTACCCCACCAAAATATACGGTCTTGGTCAGGACGCAATGAAGCCTCATTAGCCCCCCTTGCCACACGCATAGAACGGAACTTCCACATCTTAAACTTCTTGTTATCCTTGCCAACACGGTTGGCAAAGTAAAACAAAGGTCCAGGGTCACTCATTTCAGTTAGGATAATAGAAAGAATCCATATAGGTGAAGTACCCACAATGCCCAAAAAGGCACATACGAAATCGAAAATACGTTTTATAGTTTTATAAATCATGATTATTGTTATCTATTAAGAATATCCCTTCATTTTTCTCCACACCCAATGACATGGTTTCCATATAGGAGCCCAAAGAACCTCACTTTGAGCAAAATGGAAAAACATAAAATTCCTTTTTACATTGTGCCAATATAGCTCCCAACTATTTTTACGATTCACTTGTTGATAACGTTCATCATAATGTCCAAAGTTTCCAGACAATTCAATTTCGTTCAGTAGTTGTTTACCATATTTTTCATTAGGTTTACAAAGCAAAAACTCAGATTCCAATTCAAACACTTGTTGTTCCACAAACATCACAGCTTCAGCAAACTTAGCCAATCCCAAGTGTCTCATATCTTCAAACACTTGTAGTTGTTGCTCTTTATCCAAACTCTTTAGTATGTAATAGTAGTCAAGCAACTGTCGCAATCCTATGCCCTCATGCAACACATGATGGAAGATGTGCATCAATGAATACACAGCATTGAATTCTGGTGTAGGGTAGGCAAAACCTACAGTCTTGTCATAGTTGGCAAACTGCCTGTCTGCACACCTCTTGAAAAACTTTTTGTATTTGCGGTAAAGAAAAGGACTGTATGTAAAACTCGGAATAAAATGAATCTCAGTAGGCGTGTCTTTAAAAATCTCCACATCAGCATGGTGAATAACAGTATCACCAACTTTCCATTTTGCTTTCAAAGTCTTGTAGATATCATCTCTGTTTCCTTCCACCCATAAGTCAATGTCTCCACATTGGCGTCGCAACGGATTTGGATAAAGCATGGCAACACCTTGTCCTTTCAACGCACAGCTGCGCAAGCCTAAATCATTGAAAATGTCTGTAATATCCTTGCACCTTATATTCAACATTCGATTTCTGTTTTCCAATGTCAGAGTCTGAGCAATCCATTGCATCAAGAATTTAGGTTTGTTTTCACCTAAAGCAATGATCCTTTCAACACCTGTCAACAATACTCCAACAAGCGACTGCCGTTGGGCTTCCGTATATATGGAAGCCCAATCTTTATCAGTCAATCTGCGAGAGAAACCATCTCGTTTCCCTAATGATATTAGTATGAGTTCTTTAAATAGAGTCATTATTTCATATTTCTGTTTGAATCCGAAATCTCTAAACCTTTAAGTGATTCCTCAAAACTTACAATCTGATAATCGAAATCATATTTACTCATTTCTGGCTCGTAGTAGCTGCTTGCAAACATCTTAGGCAACTGTGGTAGGAAGAAAGAGCCGAGCCAAACGAAAGGATTAAATAAACTGCTAATCCATATCTTATGGTTATACTTTTTTGCAAAGTATCTCACTATCTCTACCGTATCAGCTAATTCAGCATTCTGCGGATAGAACGTGCCACCCAATTCACGATCAATAACCTGCTTTACAAATTCCGCCAAATTGTCTATAAACAACATAGAACGCTTGTTGTGCCATGCTGGGAATATAGGAGTTTTGGTAGCGAGCCATCCCAAACGTAAGAAGTTCCCCTTGGAATTAGGACCATATATCATGCAAGGACGTAAATTAGCCACTTTAAATGTGCCGCAAACCAATTCATTCAAACCTTTCTCAGCTTGCAGCTTACTGTCACCATAAAAGTCATTCGGGTTAGGTTTTGTGTCACGTTTAGTCACATCGCCCTTCAACGACTTGCTTGCATGATATACAATACGCGATGACATAAACACAAATTGCTTCACTCCGCACTCCTTTGCGTGCTTGGCAATCTCAATGGTCAAGTCACGGTTCACCTTATAATACAATGGTGCCATTTCTGGCTTCGGGTCTACATGCGCAATGCCTGCCACATGAAACACAGCGTCATACTTTGAGAAATCAGCCTGTTTCCAAACACCATTCATCGTGTCAACCGTGTCCACTTCATAATTATTCGGATCACGCATCAACCATCGCTCTATCGATGTGCCAACAAAACTGTTGGCACCTGTTATCAATATCTTCTTCATTATCCTTTTAATTTTGCTTTTCTAAATTCTGGGTTTAAATACTTCACTACACCAGCAAACATTCCTGCCAACATAGGCAATGGATCATTCCATGCACCGTCATGATAGCTGACGTCCTTACCAAAGAACTTAAACCAAGAAGGTTTGAACTTAAATCTGTCAGGGGAGAACAAGAACCACATTACATCCAAGCCCATCCATCTTACTTGTTTTCCAGTCTTGTATTCAAATTTAGGCATTGGCTCATCAAACAAATCTGCCATAAATATCTGTCCAAAATCCATTTCTGCAGCAAAAGCAGCCTGGAAACTTGAAGGCACACGAGGATTTATCTCTATTATCTTCAACTCCCCACTATGCTTATCCTCCAACACATCAAAGTCGGCAAAGCCGACCCAACCAAGTTTATTAAGCACTTCCTCACATTCTTTCAAAAGTAAAGGATGCTCTACTGTTTCACTATAGCAGCTTGTTCCACCCTTCAATGGGAAGAATCTTCTAATCTTAATAATGGTTTGTCCAACAATGCGTCCTCGCTTGTCGCGATACATCATCACATTATAGTAATAGTCAGGCTGGTCAACGTATTGTTGCAAAGTACAAGCACCAAACTGTTTGAATATGTTTGGGAATTTTTCTTCCAACTCCTTCATATTGTCCACTCTCACAATACCTTTTGCTCCTTGCGAGAGATTGGGCTTTATCATTGCCGGAAAACCAACATAATCGGCGGTAGACTTTAAGTCCTTAGGATTCAGTTCACGTGTCTTAGGATGCGATAAGTTATACTTCTCACACAACTCCATGAGTTTTTGCTTGTCGTTAGCAATGTTGAATACATCAAACGACGGTATGGCGCAAATCACCCCCATAGCTTCGATACGCTCCTTGTTCTTGCTTAAGAACTCCGCACCATCATCAGCCAATGGAATGATAGCATCCACTTTGTTTGCTTTGATGTAAGCAAACAGAAAATCCTCAAACTCATTCCTTTGCAACGTAATATCTGGTGATACATGTTTTTCACTCAACCACTTCGTTGCATATCCGCTCGTTATCTTATGATTGCAGAATCCAACGACATGATGTCCTTGCTTGCGCAATGAACGAGCCATACAGATAGCTTGTACACCCTCTGCATTGATTAGCAAAATTCTTTTCATTTCAAATCTCCTGTTTTTTCAAATGGCTTGTTGAATTTCATCTGCTCATATATTTTCGAGTCAACTAACAAGCGATACCAACAACTATACATGAACGTATATATAAATCCTTCCTTACCATCAAGAAAACGCATTTCTTTAAAATACGTGAATAAGAAAAGCAGAATTGCACGCAAGAAAATAGGCATCTTATAATAAATTCCAAACTTTCTGTTACGTGTTGTATTGATTCCTTTATCATTTCCTTCTATTCCAGCCTCTTTCCCATTGATATAATCAAAGTAATCTTGCATTTCGCGAGTGGCATACCAATTCATTTTGTTTATCCAAAACGTCATATTCTTGAAGTCGTAATGTAAGAATCTTTCATGAGCCATAACAGATGTACCACAACTTAGTATGGTATGTTCGTCCATTTTGCGGTCTTCAATTCTGCCAATACCTGTTTTAAACAGCATCAACTTATGTTTGGCCTTCTTGTTATGTTTTAGTTTTTTCCCCATAAAATAAAGCCACGCGCTCATTGTTATACCATTGATTTCGTCCGAATCATGAACCAACATAAGTTTGGCTAGTTCTGCACACAATGCTGGAGTCAATCTCTCATCAGCATCCAAGCGGAACGTCCATTTGGTATTAATGTCTGTATTATCCAACGCCCAGTTAAATTGTCGTGCATAGTTTTCAAACTTGTGCTCATAAAAGTCCGCACCATACTCCAAAGCTATTTCCTTTGTACGGTCATTACTGTAACTATCCACAATAACACATCGCTTGGCAAAACCTTTTACAGACTTCAAACAGTCGGGAAGATTTACCTCCTCATTTTTTGTCAATATTACAATCGTTACATCTTGCAAATTATCCATCTTTGTTATATAATTTTTTACATATTCTTTGTCATATAAAATTCTTTCCACAATTCTTCCGTAGAAAGTTTCCTTACACTCTTGTATTTTTCAACAAGTTTATCAAAATCTCCCACAACACGGCAAGGCACTCCTGCTGCTACTACATTGTCAGGTATATCTTTGCATACAATTGAACCAGCTCCAATTACCACATTAGAACCAATCCTAACATTAGGCAATATAACCGTCCCTGCACCTATCATCACATTGTCGCCAATAGATATGCATCCTTCCATTGGCTGAAAATCATGCGTGTCATACTTCTTGCTTAGCATGTGAGCCACTATGTCGTGGTTGATAAATTGCACTCCAGAGGCTATCATCACATTGTCACCTATCGAGATGAGTTCGGGATCGGTCGGGAATGTTCTGGGTTGCCAGAAAATGCCCCCCCCAACATGCTTAAACATATAAGAATGTTTGATTATATACTTAGTCCTCTTGCCAGAAGAAGGGATCAACATAAAATACAATTTTTGAATTAATGTACTCCAGCCGTTTCCATTTCCTTTCATATTTTTATCATTTTAGAAGTTACTACTTTTACAAACTGATTCATAAAATCCAACAAGATTCTTTGTTTCAGTCTGAATACTATACCCCGCTTTTGCTATATCATCAACAGCATTTTGGGAACGTTGCTCGCGACCTTGTTTGCAGTTACAGTTTTCTATAGCCTGAACCCACTCTGATATAGGAGCATTAAGTGAGATAAAACGAAGATTACCTGTCTTATCAGCTTCTTTTGTTATCGTATTCGAAACTATACATTGTAGACCGTTAGCCTGTTGTTCCACCAAGGTTAGCGGCAGTCCTTCAAATAGAGATGGCATAACAATGATGTCAATAGCATTAAGATAATCTGATACATTATTAATATTGCCTGTGAAAGTCACTTTATCTTTAAGACCTAAGCTATCTACTTTCTTTTCAATCTCTGGTCTCATAGCACCATCACCAATTAAAACAAGATAATAATTGTTATCTCGTTTAACAAGTTTAGTAAAAACGTCTACAAGAAATGATTGATTCTTAACTTTACCCCAAAAATGTCCAACATTACCAATTAGTATTTGGTCATCAGTTAAACCAAGTTTTTGTCGAATTTTAATTCTAACATCCGAATTAAATGCAAAGCTATTTGTATCTACACCATTATTAATGATTTTGAAAGGTCTATTGCCGTACTGCCAAATACCAGCCTCCTTACCACACGCCAAGCCATAGGTATATAGGCTATTAAATAAAGGTGTCAACAATTTGTGCAAAGCTAAACTATTGCATGTAGTGTTATGCGAATGAGTAATACGAATCTTACAACCACCTAATCTGGCTGCTAAAAGCTCAAGCACCATAGTATGGCTGTTACCATGTATATGAACAGCATCATATTTTTTCTTTTTGATTATTTTAGCAAGAGACGATATATACCCCAATACATTTCTTCTATTCAAAGAATAAAGAGTTGCGCCCCTTTTCTCTAATATATTTTTATAATTATTATCGGGAGTATTTATAGCTACATAATCAATAGAAATATCATCATCTATAGCATTTAAATAATTAAAAATAACGTTTGTAATTCCATTTTTATCAGTTGGAACTGTGTTTATTACAAGAAGTTTCATTCTCTTATGAAAAATAATTGATTAATTCACGATAAAATATGTCCGAAGAACGGTAAGCATCTCCAACCTCATCCCTACCATCAAAATCCTTTAAGTATAGCAACCGACCTTCATGCACAATAACAATACTATTATGGAACATGAGCGGATTATGAAAATGGATGTACTCCTCACAAGTAATATGATGATTCTTGTTGACTTCCTTATATGGTATTGTGCCAACAATCTTAGCTTCATAATCATCTCGTACTGCATGATGTATATCAAGCATTACTTTTTCTACACCAGTAACCTTGTATAGTTGTGTATCAATAGAAAACAGTTTCCTTTTCATTATTATTTGCGTTCTATTAACTCCCTATAGAATATTTCTGCACATCTATAAGGATCGCCCACTTCTCCTTGCACAGTAAAATCATCTATACAACAATTGCTATTAAGTTCTCGCAAATTCTTAGAAGAGAAGAATATTTTATTTTTAAATGGTAGGCCATCAAATTGTTTTATATGCTCAACCGTAGTGAGATTTTGCTCCATTCCTATTACTAATAATTTGTCAAAGTTTACACGTCGAGATCTACGATACCATTTATTAGCAGCTTCGCGTTCCGTATGATAATGTAAGAATTGAATCTCAACCTTTCCACCTAAAATTCCAATTGGATACCAATGAATCCATTTTTCTCTACGTTCGTTAGCTAAAGGATAGCGTGACTGTTCCAAAAATTCAAGTTTTGCTTCTGTGAGATAATACTTTAGATTGGAAAGAAACTCAATGTAGTCGTCAGCAAAGAAATAAAGTCCTAATGTAGGAGTGTTGTATTGCATACCCAAGTCCTGCATGATGCGCCCTGCAAAACAGTTACTGCTGATAATAGATGTATCTGGCGTTATCAACTTCCTTATGTCAGGGATATATTGTTCGCGCAACTTATACAACCTCTTATCATTTATCTTCTTTCTGATGTCAAGATACCATGAGATAGGGGGAGTGAGGGATATTATGTATTTAAGTCTTAGTCTTTTACCCCCCTGGTTTAGTAGCAAATTCTAAAACATGATGAAAATCATCCATACTTGCTGATTTATATACTGATATCACTCTACCAAGTTTACTTGCCTTCATCATTGCCTTAGCAAGAGACTCTACATTTTCCTTTTCAGCAAGATACCCGTCAGCATCATCCGTTACGATGCGCCCTATCACAGGAATGCATTTAAATGCTGCTACTGGTGTACCAAGATAGAGCGATTCTATCATGACATTAGGCAGACCTTCCCAACGTGAAGACAACACAAAGCAATCAGCATATTTTATATATACATAAGGATTGTTCTGGAAGCCAACGCATTTCACGCTATTTTGCAGTTCATATTTTTCAATGAGTTGCTTCACCTCGTTGTAATAATCTTCGCATCCGCCATCCTTCCTGCCAACTATGTAAAGTTCTGCCTCTGGTTGTTGTTTCTTTACTATGGCAAAAGCCTCTACCAATAAGTCGAATCCTTTTTGATGGGCAAAGCGTCCGCTGGCAACATACCGTACCTTACCATCATTAGAATAAGGATTCTTGCCTTGCTGTATTTTCTTATTTATTGTCTCCGTATCTACAGGATTTTGTAAAGCCACAACTTTATCCTCCGAAATATGCATTTCGTCTATCAGTTCTTGCTTCATCTCTTCGGTTTGAGCAATAATAATATCTGCCCGATGATAAGTCTTGTCTATTATCCGTCTTTGTCGGTCGGTGTAGGTGTACAAATAATTGTCGCACCGTACAATAAACTTTGTTTTCTTGAAGAGGTCTCTCAAGAGCAACAATTTATTATTGATATTTATTACTGATGAAAACACAATATCAGGACGCTCTTTCAGCAGGATACGCAAGTACTTGCCTATCATAAACAGAGGATCGTTCCCTGCCACGCAATGCACCTTTAGGTCATATGGAATAAACTCTTGCAACGGAGCTTTACCCTTATCATCTGTCGGACCAACCAAATAATAAACCACTTCAAACTTCTTTCTGTCTAATGACTTTGTTATTGTCACCGACATACGCTCCGCACCGCCAACTGCTGATTGGGCGAAGACAATAATTTTTTTACGCTTTTGCATACTATTAAAACACATCAAGTATATATGGCATCAAATCTGATGCTTCGTATGTTCTATTCAATCTAAAAACAAACCAGACTATGAAATAGGCAAAAAGCAGGAAGTACGCAATTCCTTTCATCCCACTATCCATCTTTCTAGTATATACATATATCACAACACTCCACATACATAAACGTGGTATGTAAAAGAACTCATATCCTCGCCATATTCCCATCATCACGTTAAATGGTATCATCATCATATCAAAATAGCAAATATACAATAACATATTCACCGTCCGATATATGTACATATCACAATTGCTAATGACACGTCTGATTTTTGGAGTTGATACAATCACTATCAACGACAATAGATATTGCATAAAATTCTCTGTCAAGCCGCTCGACCAGTCGTTATTCTCCATGGCACTTCTTGCATAGCTACCATAAGCTCCATTCATTTCATTCATTGACGCATATTCTATGAATCGGTCTCTCACTATTGGTACCAAGATTAAAAGTGAAACTCCAACTATCGCTATATACTTTGGTTTTATGCCGCGTTTAATTGCAATGTGAAGATAGGGTATTGACATTGCATATAATATACCTACCTTATGGGTGAGCAAGGAACACAACATAAAAAAATACGCATATTTATAATGTTTATCAGCAACACTTACCAAGCCTAACAAAATAAAAGCAATAGCCATATTAGACCGCAATGTATTGTATCCTCTCAAATAAAGATAGAAAGCGAGTACCAAAGGTATACTACAAAATATCTTATTGTTAAATCGTTTTATAAATGTAACTATTGCTATAGCTATAAATCCATATACCACAATAAAATAGATGTGATAATTGTCAGTAAATCTTTTGACAATTTGCTGCATCCATAGAAAGCAAATGTCTCCTGTAGAGTGCTCCGATATTTTAGATGGTGTCAAGCAGTCGTTAAAATTTTGTATATAACCTAAGGCATCTGTACCACCGATACCCCAACCTACTAAACGAAAGGCTGCCATCAATGTCCAAACGAGCAATAGCCCCAAAACACATGGTTGTGCCAAATTTTTTACATAACCTATACTTCCGCTATTCTTGATCATATATCTCAAACACACCATTCCTATAATTGCCTGTGCCAGATATATACACAAACTTAAGTAATCCCAATATGTACTATACATTTGTACTGTTTTTTTTATTAGTGATATTTTCTTTTATAGTCTCAACCTTATACTTTATAGCCAATCCCTCACCATACAACTTGTTCAACCACAAGATATATTGATTTATATCTTCATTCACGACATCCTTATATTGTAATGGAGCGTCAAGCAATTTATTATTAGACATTCCTATCAGCATAGCATTATTAAAGGCATCCTTACCATAATTTTCTTGTTGCGCCTTCTCAAACATGTGCTTAAACATAGTGATGTTATTTGCTACATTATTAGCTTTCGTCTGTAATTCAGCACACAAAAGCTGGATGTCATCCACAAGTCTTGTCATACTATTGTTATCTTTCATTATGTCACTATATGCAGCAATACACACAGCTGAAGTGTGACGAATCAGCAACGCATTCTTTGCTATGTCGTCTATCAAGTCATGCACACGTTTTGTATCATTGGTATTATGCCCATAAACATACAGCCTGTTTACAGCATTCGTCACAGCCTCAGCACAAAAAAGAATGTTCAGCAAACATTTCTCACGTTCCTTTACAAATTCGTGATTCCGTTGCTTCTCGTATGATATTTCATTCTTTACTGTTTCTATTTTCTCGGTTATTGCTTCTATGTCCTCTTTAGTTGCAATATTTTTACCTTTTTCCGACTCATACGATGTTTCACGTTTTAACCCCTGTTCGATCTTTTTCTTTGTATAAAAGATGAACAATACGATAAAAATTTCAAGTGCCAATAATATGTATGACATATTTTATACCTTTCTAATATTTGTATTTTATTTATGATTTAAGAGTTTCCTTTGTAGATATCTTTACATTCTTTTTCCTATCAAAATCGGACATCGCCTTATTATAAACATACAGATAGGTATATGTTCAACAAACACCACTACAGCAATCAGAACACCCACGATGCTACCCTCTGTCGGCAGTTGGAATATATGCTCCATAATTGATTTCGTGTAACGGATTGCTGTTAGATTGAATGCAACATAAAGTAAAGTGCTATTGGAAAACAATTTTACCCCCCCCATTACTAATCTGCAACTTTTAAATATACCATATAAATCATTGCAGATTTTGAGAAAAACAAAAGTTGCAATTGATGCAGTTATATAAAATATGAACAAACTTTCCCCAGTCTTACATGTATTCATATCTATTTTCCCATTGAATGGTACAAGCACTAACCATAGTAACAAAAATGAAACTGAGATGAATTTCATCAACAAGCTAGAACCTTGTACTAAGGGAATTATTTTACCTCTCAACAAATAGCCAGCACAAATAAATGGTATGGCTAACAAAGTAGAGTCAATGGGTATCAACAAGTCTATTTGCTCATATTGTAAAAACACGGTTGCAATTACAGATATCAAGATAAGAAACAGTATACCATACTTGCCTTTTTTTACAAACAATGCCATTAGCAGTTTAGCTATGAATAGTGTATAGATAAACCAACATGGTGTAGATATCGGAACAAAGCCCATTGTATTATAACCCAAACCAAGCAGTACTGCTCCCCAACTATAATATACTTTATCAAAAGTTAATGTCCCATGCCACAACATTGTCAACAGTTGAGGAAGGTAACAAATAATATTTAGAAGTAAATAGGGAACCATAAGCCCCATCCAATTCTTTCTTAATGTATCACGTAATGATAAAGGTTTATAAAGCATGCCTGATATCAAAAAGAACATTGGCATGTGAAAAGAATACACATAATTGCGCAAATCACCACACAAATTTCCATGTCCATATATCATAAGAAACACACCTATTACCTTTGCATAATCAAGCCAGTATATACGATTATTTAATTTTGTTGTCATTTTATTCTTCCATACAGCAAGGCAAATTGCTTGCTTTTACATTAATTTTTCTTTCATTATAAACTTACTTTCCTCCAAAGAAAGCAACAGGCGTTTCTTTTCTTCAGCAGATAGTCCCTTAGAGTCTGTGTTGTATTTTTTGTTTCGCTCAATATAATCTTCTATCGAACAAATGAACCGTGCAGGATTGCCAGCTACTACTACGTTAGATGGGATGGATTTTGTTACAATACTGCCTGCTGCAATCAAAACATTGTCACCAACAGTAACACCAGGCATAATCTTGGCATCATTACCAATATAAACATAATCGCCAATAACAACTTTGCCAAACGTGTCAAACTTAGGATACCATCTGCGCACAGCACCTGCACCACCATGCGTATAGAGTTTTGCACCAGCAGTTATCTGGCAATTCGAACCAATCCTAATCAGATAAGGCTCTGAACTCCAAAATCTGCTAGCTATAAAATTGTCTTTACCCATTTCAACTCCTGCTTTTATCGCCTGTTTTTCCAAAGACCAAAATATGTGGTGATAAACAATTTTACCCCCCCCAATAAGTTTATTAAGTATTGCTATCATGTTTCTTTATTTAATTATTTATAGTGACTGGAAAATGCTTTCCCACCTGTCAATGGTTTTATCTAAAGAATAGTACTTTGAGCGTTCTATTGCATTAATGCGACATTCCTCTCTATATTGCTCGTCCTCTATCATACGCTTTATTGCATCTGACAATTCAATATAATTATCGTTTGAACACACAATGCCTTGGTTGTCATTCTGTATAATTTCACGCTGTCTTCCATTGAAGTCGCAAGCGATACAAGCACATCCTTGGCTCATCGCCTCTGTCAGAGCCATACCAAATCCCTCATATCTACTGCTTAGGACAAAAATAGATGCTTTCTTGTAATAATCTATTATATTGTTACAAAATCCAGGGAATGATACAGAATTCTCTACGTGCTCATTATTAACCAAATCAACAAGATATTTTTTTGATTTAGTTGGACCTGTGCCAGCTATAATTAGTTTCCAGTCCGGATATTGCTTCGCAATTCTTCCCCAAGCACGAATCAGATTATCAAACCCTTTTACTTTCCATACCTCCAAACGACCTGTTGCAAGAACAATCTTCTCTTTACGTGGAACTTCCTTGACAGGTTCAAATGTCAACGGATTAGGCAACACTGTCATATTCTTTTTAGGTACATTAGGAACCTTTGTGTCAGCCTCTGTAAGAACTGTCACACGGTCAAATATCTTATTTGTGTGGAACTTCATCTTCATGACATCAGGTCTACTTTCTATAAATTCAGGCCTGTCGTAAGCATTGTGTTCCGTGTTGATGATCTTGCAATCTAAATCTCTAGAACATTTATAGGCTTGTAAAGCGTAATCACCAAGGATACCAATGCAAACATCTGGCTTAATTTCATGGAGTATTCTTTTTAGTTTGTACGAAAAATAAAGTTTCCCAATGCCAATTCTGTTTAGAACACCTTTTATTATCCTATTGGGTATTGGAGTCTCTATTACTAAATGTTTTACCAATGGTGACAGGTTATAAGTCAGATTTTCCTTTTTGCTTGTTGTTGTAATAACGGTTACGTCATATCCTCTTTCTGCAAACCCCGTTGCCCAAAGGGAAGCTACACGTTCAGCTCCGCCACCAGTCAACTTATAAACAATAATAATTATTTTCTTTACTTTCATATTTAAGAGTTCATCAATTTCCTTTTTATTCCCACCAAGACAGGTTTAATATGCTGCTCATAAATGCAATAGCACTTTTCATTTATTCGCTGTAATGTAAAGCAGCCACATTTCACTTGTACAAACTCATTCCATGTCACAATATTCTCTGTATGTTGTGATAAAAGATTTTGTAAATCTCTGTAAGCATATTCCTTGTCTGACCTTACCCATTCATGTGCATGAAAAACGGCTGTATAAAGTTTTCTATGTCTTATTCTCGGACATCCTGCATCTCTGTCTGGCAATAGTTTTATCTCATGCCACATATAAGGATTGTAGCTTTTACCGTCAGACATATACTTAAAACCATTCGCAGCAAGAGCTTTGATAGTATTCTCATCATAAGAGTGGGCTGGAGCAAAGAATATGTCTGTATATATTCCGTGAGATGCAAGAATAGCCTTGCCTTTTTTTATTTTTTCTATTTGCACATCTAACGAATGCCCAGCGAACTCGGAACCAATTCGATTCGTAACAATGCCTTTATGATTGGAATCAAAAATGTGCTGGTAACCATGCATAGCAACAACATATCCCTTTGCTTGTAAATCCTTTACGAATTGCCAAAAATCTTCATGGGATTTTTCTATTTGCAAATCAGGGTCTATGCAATTAGGAATCACACCTATTAAGGGCTTTATTCCGTATTCATCAAGTAAATCAGTAGCCCTCTTAAACTGAGTAAAGTCCATTGTCGGACAAATATCATCGAAACGAACTAAAATTTTCATCAATAAGAGTATTTTCTTAAATGCAATTTAAACAAGACATATTTAATTCCTGCTTTTAATATCCCCATAGTGGAGTAATAAAAATATTTATGTAAGATAAAAGAGAATCCTTTACTTGTATAATCTTCCCAAAACTCATTGCGCATAGGATGTGGTTTACTTGGTGCGAAGGCATTGCCTTGACACTTTATAACCTCATTTATAGACACATCCAATATTTCGGTATTTGGCAAAAGATTTATAAACTTTTCGGCCTTCATGTTATGAGCTATTGCCATTGAACATCCTTTATGATCATCAAAGTTCGGATGGAATTTCTCTACCCCCCAAAAGTCTCCCATTGTTATATCTGCAGGTTTTTCAACTTTCGTATATGGGCAAGTATGGCAATATCTACGCAAGCATAAATTAGAGAAAAATATTCTTGGCCATATTCTCGCTATCAATGAAGGCACTTCGTGCCAGGTACCTAAGTACTTCCAAGTACTTAGGTACCCAGTCCCACGGGACTGGGTTCCTTTACCCCAGCCGTGTTTTTTATTGCGAAATCTATAGTTTTCGGCCTTAAATCTAAGCTTTTGCTGAGTATAATGTAAATAATCAGACCATATTAAAGGAGAAGGGACTCCATGACAGAAGAAGTCAATTGTTAGCAACTTCTCTGTGTTAATATGTTTTAACTCAAGTGCAGACTGTAATCCTTTTACTTGACATGATGTTCCTGAAAAAAGAACATATCTCTCATCTTTCAATAATGCTATTATTTCAGCGAAACAGTTTCCAATATCGCTTTGGACATACTTGGAATCTTGCATTCGCTCCACATCCTTCCATTGATTTGAAACGATATGTTTAGGCCTTAAATCTTCATCTAATATGCAACCACATACATATCCATGCAGAGTATTAATAAAGTAATTAGCAAAAGCTGGAAAAAGAGCACCTGACGCAGAGTGTTTCCTCACGTCCTCATCATGATACTGTAACGCATATGCTTGTGGGGGAAGTTCTATTGCGCAATCCTTTATGTTGATTGCTGGACATGTCTTTACACAAAGGCCACAATCAATACAAATATGTTCATCTACAATAGGTACTTTAAATCCTTCTTCGTCTACAGAAAAAGATATGGCACCTTTAGAACATACGCTTGCACAAGCAGTACAACCAGAACAAAACTGAGATGTCATAGATATATGTTTCATCAGCTTATCTTGCATTTTGTCAACGTATTTATTATATAGTTCTGTGATTGCTTCCTTAACACTGAAAGTTTTTGACTACAGTCTTTGTAATCTATTCTATAATCCAATTCGCAGTCAAGATCCAGCCTGCAATTTCTTTGATTCAATAGTTCAAGAATAGAATTAATACGGTTTCCGTAATTTGCGGTCCAAACTGCTTTTTCAAAATAGAATGAGAAAAGCAGACCATGAAATGAATTCGTAAAGACCGCAGAAGCTTCTTTGAACAATCCAAGCCATTCTTCAGGATCTTTAGGCCATACATTAGTAATACCAATCTTAGGTAAGCCATTGCTGATTACAACGACTTTCAATGAATGTTTCATTGCATATAGTTTTGCCTTTCCAACGAGTTCCTTTGATGGAAAATAGACAAGAACATACTTTTGTATATTGGGATTTCTTGCCTTTTCCGCCCATTCTTGTGGAGTAATTAATAATGTAGGATCACTCAAATGGTACGAAGCTATTCCCATAGCATTAAGTTCTTCGTTTGTATCTTCTTCTCTAACAGAAATTGACTGGTATTTCTTTAACAAAGGAAGAATCTTTTGACTTTCTTCTTTAGTCCATTTTGCACCAATAGATGACGCGAATGATAGTCTTGTTTTATTTTCTTTTACGAAGTCAAGAAAGAAAGTGAGATCATTGCCGTTTACATTAAAATTCCAAATCATATCAGAACCTGAGATGAATACGTCGTAAATCTCATTAGCTTTAAAAATAGAATCCTTATTGTATCTTTCTGCGCTTAATAAGTTTTGCGATTTGACATACTTATCGCATTGTTCGATTTTTTGTTTTGTTTTTCTCCATGAATATTTTGAAAGAATATTATTCAAAATATTGGGCGATGGATGAAAAGTCAGCTCTCGTGAAACTATATTTTTACAAGTATAATCAATAATATCACAATCGAAACCACAACTTCGTATAAACTCGCACAATGCTTGTGCTTGTAATATAGCACCTATATTAGGAATATTGTGATATGTGAGAATTCCGCATTTCATTTTCTTATAAATTTTGTTTTTACAATTGCAAATATTTTATTTCTATACAACTGCGGTATAATCAGCAGATATAATAAACAATGAAGGAGTGTGGAAATTATTGAAGACAGAGATACCTGTACCCATTTGCTTTCCGATATATTTATAGACAATCTTGTTGTAGTATATATTATCATTGTGACAAGTGAAAGTTTAAATATCATGCTCACATATTTTAGTATAGGCAGTTCAACGAGTCTATATAGTATAATTGCTCTTGCTAATATGGCAATAAATGAAATACCAATTGATACCACCATTGTATATTCTGGCTCAAAACCATTTTTCAACAATATATAAGATATGGGCAAGTTAAGTATCAGCAGTGAACCTGTTATCAAATAAAATGTTTTTATTTTTTTTGTTGCCAATGCCGCACATATAGAAGGATTACTTGTAGAATCAACTATGCTGTTAAACAATACTAATTGAGTGAAAATTATTGTATAATCAGGCACTGATTTTAGCCATAATCCAAGTATAAAATCTGCATTTATTATCATGGGGATAGATATAAGTGAAACCAATCCAGTGCAGATTATTGTACTATTAAAAATTAGAGTTATAAATGCTTCATGTTGCTTGGTTGCATAATTTTTATATATTTGCGGCTTTACAGCAACAAAGAAATTTTGAGATAGTTGGTTTATAGCCTGATCTATTTGAACTGCAATAGCCCTCGCTCCGTTTACTGCTGGATTGAAGAAGGCATTAATCAACAGATTTATACCTTGCCCTCTAACAACAACTGATATTGTTCCTAAAAGATGCCATCCAGAAAAGCTCGCGATATCCTTAGCTTCTTGTGTATTCCAATATGGTATGTATTTACTTTCTGGAAAGTTCCTTCTACAAAAAACATAATAGGCAAAAAACACGAGAAGTGTTACTAATAGATTCATTGAACCATATATCATTAATTTATCAGTTGGTAACAATAAAGCAAGTACAATAACAAACTTGAATAAAGCCTCTCCAATGCCGATATAGGCAAATACTTTCATCTGTTCGTGCGCAATCACAAGAGCATTAAACGGCACTTGCAGAAGATTTAGCACAAAAGCAATTATTGAAAGTTGATAAATATAATTAGCAGCTCCTAATCGTTCTGTAGGTATCGTCATTTTGTTGTTTACATACCATAATCCTATTGTTTCAGATAATACAACTACAATAGCAGCGAATATTAAAAATACTGTGACATTAAGACTGAATACTTTTTTTAATTTGTCTTGATTTCCCTCTGCCAATGCTACAGAGAAATATCTTTGTGAAGAAGTAGCCAATGTTCCATTTAGAAATGAGAACATTGCCACAAGGCCGTAAATTACATTATTTATACCATAATCTTCTATTCCCAGCAAATCCAAAATAAGTCGAACGACGTAAAGATTTACGCACATTATTACAATCATTCGGACATAAAGGAATAGTGAATTCTTCAGTATACGTTTGTTATTTGATGATTGATTTGAATTCATTTAATTATTCTTCTGTATAATTTCACAGACACGTTATTGCTGTGTAAGCATTCAATTTAGGGCATACCCCAAAGAGCAGGCTCTTTTCAGTGCCTACCTTTATTGACTTTGTAAAAAAAATGATTGTAAATTAACATTGTGGACTACTCCAGTCCGATATAAGAGGGTAGGAGTGAAGGATAATCCCTGCACTCCTCAAAAATTTTTTTGAAAAAATTACCAAGGTCGCTCCTAATTAGGACATTAATGAAGATTAATGTATAAGTCTTATGAACATGAATTAATTGTTATAATATTGAGCATACCATTCAGCAAAGCGTCTCAACCCCTCTCTCAGACTTGTGCTTGGCTTAAACCCAAAATCTTGTTCCAATGGAGTTGTGTCAGCATAAGTCACTGGCACATCACCAGGTTGCATGGGAACAAGTTCCTTGTGGGCTTCAAAGTCAAAGTCATTGGAAAGTACTCCTGCACGTACAAGTTCTTCTTGAAGGGTGGTAACGAAGTCAAGAAGATTCTCAGGGTGATTGTTGCCGATATTGTATACTTTATACGGTGGAATGGGAAGTCCGTCCTCACCGTTCTGTTTCTCTGGAGCGTGCTGCATAATACGAACTACTCCCTCTACAATGTCATCTACGAAAGTAAAGTCGCGCTTGCAGTTTCCATAGTTGAATATCTTGATGGTTTCGCCTTTAACAAGCTTATTTGTGAAACCGAAGTATGCCATATCGGGACGACCTGCAGGACCATAGACAGTGAAGAAACGCAAGCCTGTAGAAGGAATATTATAGAGTTTGCTATATGCATGAGCCATAAGCTCGTTGCTCTTCTTTGTGGCTGCATAAAGCGATACTGGATTATCAACCTTGTCATCAGTTGAATAAGGCACTTTCTTGTTGCTGCCATAAACAGATGAAGAGGAAGCATACACAAGATGCTCTACTTTATGATGGCGACAAGCTTCAAGGATATTGTAGAAACCGATAAGGTTGCTCTGGATATAAGCATCAGGATTGGTAATGCTGTAACGTACACCTGCTTGGGCCGCGAGGTTTACGACAATAGCTATTTTATTTTCACTGAAAATTTTCTCTACAGACTTTTTATCTGCAATCGAAGCATGAACGAAAGTCCAATCACGGTTCAATGCCTCTATTTCTTTCAAACGTTCATATTTGATATTGACATCATAGTAATCAGTAATTGAATCAATACCGATTACTTTAACGTCCTTCACATCGTGAAAAAGACGCTTTACGAGATTGCTACCAATGAAGCCTGCTGCACCTGTTACAAGGATGGTTTTACCTTCTAAGTTTATATTGTTCTCTACCATAAGTTAGTCTCTTCTAAATATATCTCGTGTATATACTTTATCTTCTACGTCTTTCAAGCAATCATCAAAGCGATTGGCAATGATAGCTTTGCTCTGTGCCTTAAACGCATCAAGATTATTAACGACTTTGCTGCCAAAGAAGGTTGTACCATCTTCCAATGTGGGTTCGTAGATGATTACTTCTGCCCCCTTCGCTTTAACACGCTTCATGATGCCTTGGATGGCTGACTGGCGGAAGTTATCGCTGTTTGACTTCATGGTCAGACGATAGACACCAATCACACAGTTATGCTCCTTGCTTGCATCCCATTGGCCATTTTCTGCATAATAACCTGCTTTGCGCAATACTGCATCAGCAATGTAGTCCTTGCGGGTCTTGTTTGACTCAACAATGGCAGACATCATGTTCTGAGGTACATCTTGATAGTTTGCGAGGAGCTGTTTGGTATCCTTTGGTAAGCAGTAGCCACCATAACCGAATGAAGGGTTGTTGTAGTGCGTACCGATACGTGGGTCGAGACCTACACCTTCGATGATGGCTTTGGAGTCGAGACCTTTTACTTCTGCATAAGTATCAAGTTCGTTGAAGTAGCTGACACGGAGGGCAAGGTAGGTGTTGGCGAAGAGTTTTACAGCTTCGGCTTCTTTCATGCCCATAAAGAGGGTGTTGATGTTTTCTTTGATGGCTCCTTCTTGCAGGAGGCCTGCAAATGTTTTGGCTGCTTCTTTCAACTTCTCTGCATCGGTTACGGATTCGATGGCGTTGTTTTCTGCTTCGAATTCGGGTCTGTCGATGATCTTGGGATAGCCTACGATGATACGACTGGGATAGAGATTGTCGTAGAGGGCTTTGCTCTCACGAAGGAATTCGGGTGAGAAGAGTAGGTTGAGCTGCTTGACGCCTTTTTGTGCGTACTTTAAGTAGAGGTTGCGCGTGTAACCAACAGGGATGGTTGACTTGATGACCATGATGGCATCAGGATTAACCTCCAACACCAAGTCTATGACTTCTTCTACATGGGTGGTGTCGAAGTAGTTCTTTACAGGGTCGTAGTTGGTGGGGGCTGCAATTACCACAAAGTCGGCATCGGCATAGGCTGACTTGCCGTCGAGGGTGGCTACAAGGTTCAATGGCTTCTCTGCCAAATACTTCTCAATGTAATCATCCTGGATAGGTGAAATCTTATTGTTGAGTTCCTCTACCTTTTCGGGAATTACGTCCACTGCTGTTACTCTGTGGTGCTGGGCTAGCAATGTGGCTATGCTCAGGCCTACGTAGCCTGTGCCGGCTACGGCTATCTTTATGTCTTGGAATTGGCGCATATCTTTTAAAATGTTGAAGATTACCTTTGGCAATGTTGAGTATTGAATTGTTGACGGAGCATTAGTTAAATCAGCGTGATCTGTATTCATTTCTTTCTGAATACGGATTTTTCTGATTTACTCGAACAAATAACCGTAATTGTTTTGCAGCGCCTCAAATTCTGTTTCGCAGCGATCATGCAGTTCTTTATTGCTGTCCTTGAATATCTTTATCGCTTTCTCTATTTCTTCCTTTACGGTTCTTCCTGCTTCAAAGATGGGTCTCAACTCGTCCTTGAAATAGTCGATAAAAGGTGCATAGTAATAGCCTATCTCTTCTATCATGAAATAGAAGGTGTCATAGGCATCTTTCAGATCCAGTTTTTTGTCTCTTACATCTGCAAGTGTTTGAATCCGAAGTATTTCTATGTTTTCAACTTGAGCTGACACTTCTTGTGCGTTTTTCACTTGATGGAAGTAACGGTCAATAAAGGCATTGCGCTCATGCAGGTTACGCTTGTAGAATAACTCACATTCTTTTTTGTCAGTTTCGTTCTTGTTTACCTCCTCAAAGCGTTCGGCATGAACGCCTGATAAGGCAACAGCCATTCCGCCGACATCCATGACGAGTTTGCGATCTCGGGCTATGCGGATTACATAGCCTTCGAGACCGGCATATTCACCAGTAACGATGCGAAGTAGGGTACGGTTCTTGGAATAATAAACAAAAGGACGAAGAAGGAAGCGGAGACGTTCTGGCTCTGTTTCTGCCACACGCATAAACGGTTCCATCTGGTTGCAGGGGATAGTGGCTACCTTTCCAGTACTACAATTTTTACAGAGTTTGTATGGCTTTATGTTTTGGCCTAAGTAGTCCTGTAATATTTCTGGGTTACCTTGTAAGAATATTAGTCCACTTACAGAAGGGGTTTCCACTTCGCGCATTCCGCCTTTGTTCCTGTGACGGGGAACATATTTTATTGTCTTATGCACAAAATGGGTTATTCCTTCTTTCTTTAGTTGCTCTTCTATCGACTTTACTTTTTGATTGTGTACAAAAAGATAGCTCCATGACGTGCTGTCAGCCTTATTGCCATTGGTCGGAACCACTTTGGGCATGGATTTATATTTTTTTTCTGTTCCGATCTCTTTGTTCACCTGCGTGCACTTCTTTATCGCTGAACCAGTCTGTTCGTCTGGCTCAGAAACGTGTGTGCCCTCTGGAAATTCATAGCTTTCAGATGTCTGAAAACAATTTGTTTCGTCGGCTGTAGACTGAGAAATCGTGCAATCCTGCTTCATAACCTCTCTGCTACTTTATGTCACTGCAGGCTGCCGTCACTTGGAATGCCGATGCCATTTTTACAATAACATTGTTCATAAATCCATACTATCTGTGTGTATGTTTGTCCAATTATGGGATTCAATGTCTCACAAATCAAATGTGCTGATTGCGTTGCATTTTCACCTCATAGTGGCTTCTCTCTCTATCTCTTTACGTACTGTTTTCACATGATAAAACCGTATCTACTTTGTAAAGGTACTACTTTTCCTTGACTTCTTATCATTTCTGAATGAAAAAGTTTAGTAGGCCCCCGATTTTCCCCTAAAATGTTTTACGAATCCGATTTTTCAAGACCTCCAAAGCCATAATTTACAGGATCCATTCTATTTGTGCTTGTTTTATCATGTGAAAACAATCACTCCTCCTTTCACTTGTAAAGCACTCCTTTTCCTCTTTTCCCTTATTTATATAGGAGGTCTTAGCCTTTCTTATCTAAAATCATCAACCTCCAATCCTTTTTATAATCCTCTTGTTCGCTTCATTGACTCTTGATATGTCAATGGAGTTTAGATACACTTGTGTGGTCTTTATGGAGTTATGTCCCATTCCCTCACTGATGATGGCGATAGGTATGTTCATGTCTCTGGCTACACTTGCCCAAGTGTGGCGTGCAACATAAGTGGTAAGTGGCATTTTCAATTCAGCCATTTCTCCAATCTTTTTCAGTGCACGGTTTATGTTTATCTGCATGCGTTGATATTGCTTGTATTCTGTGCCGTCCTCTTTCTTTATAATAGGAAGTAGAAACGATCCGTTTTCCGTTTGATGAGCATAGTGGTCCAGTATTTTCTGTTGCGCCATTTCCCATTCCACCATCAGGCATTGGTTGGTTTTTCTACGGCAATAGGTCCACATGCCGTTTCTCAAGTCTGTCTTTCGCAGATAAGCAATATCCACGAAGGGCATTCCACGCATGTAGAAACTGAACATGAAAATGTCTCGGGCGAGAGCCATAGTCGATCCTTCAGGCAGTTCAAGGTTTGCAATCACTTTCAGTTCCTTTTCGCTGATAGCCCGTTTTGTAGTCTTGACGTATGACAGACGCACATGACTGAACAGATTTGTATTGTTCAGCAGACCTTCTGCTGCAGCCTTGCACAACAGAGTGTTGAGGGTGCGTAGATAGCAGCGAATGCTGTTCTGCTTCAATCGCCTGTCTATGAGCCATGCTTCATAACACTCTATCATATCGGGGGAGAGTTCATCAAATGTCAGATCCATGTCCTCACGGAAAGCCTTGAAACGTCGATAGGCGTTACCGTATGTATGGGCTGTGCCAAGTCGCTTCATCTGCTCTTTCTTGGTTACTTGCTCCTGCATGAACACAAACACTGTCTTATAAGTCTGCTCTTTGCTGAAGGTTTCGCATAGCTCTTCTACTGTATAGTCCTTTTGGCTGCGTTCTATCTGGGCAAGAATGGTCTGCCAACGTCTAAACGCCCAGTCAATTTTACACTGCATCAGTGCTAATGCAGCTTTTCTCTCACCATTTGCTACTGCGATTGTCATTGTTTTCTCATTCCATTCGTCAGCATAAATGTGATGTTTTGTGCTTATCCATTTCACCTTGCGTTTATGTATTACTTGATAGTATAAGGTACCCTTTGCTTCAGGTACAGACGAGGGACGAAATTTGAGTCTTATTGTTGCCATAAATCGTTTTTTGAATTTGTTACAAAAGTGAGGGTGTGTCAAAACTCAATTTGTGCGGGCTGAAAGCCCAATGATTGTCCATAGCCCTGGGCAAGCGAAGCGGCACC
>OFMS01000779.1_pt1 | contig 29106 bp, 22 predicted proteins | sample 1541871 | NCBI WGS metagenome assembly OFMS01 (sample SAMN04209251, study PRJEB22552) | human gut metagenome | biome: gut; material: feces | host: Homo sapiens | place: USA: Oklahoma
TGTATGTCTCGGGATTTTGACATATTCATGTCAAAACACCTCGCGGGACAGTGGCAACTGAATAGTTACCCTGCAACATCTATTATATGTCTCTTTTCCTTACTTCTGCAACCAGAAACAGCCAGTCCTGCCTCGCCTGTCATGCAAAAAAGCCGGAAACCTGTCTTACCTTCCAGGATTCCGACTCTTCTTTTGTACTTTCTGCTTTACTCTCTCACCCAGCACTCCCGGATCTCGGCGATGTACATGGTATGATAATCTTTTTCCGGATACCATCTTTCATCTTCTTCCGTTTCATAGAAGTTTTCCGGTTTGATCTCGTCATGGTAAAGCTTTCTGCATACCAGCACCTGTGTGGCCTCTTCGAATCCCGGCTGACCATCTACTTCTGTCAGATGCAGGCCGGACTGTTCGATCTTGTCCGGGACATCTTTGCCGGAGACTTTGCCGAGGTAGCCCAGCTCTTTCATGTGCTCGCCACCGAAAAAACTGATGGTAAATGTATCACCTGCATCTACGAACTCTTTGGTGTGACGCTGTGGGCGGATATATACTGTTGCCACATTCTTACCCCACAGAACGCCGATGCCGCCCCAGGAAGCGGTCATTGTATTGGCTTTGCCGTCTTTTGCTGCGGAGATCAGCATCCATTCGGAACCGATCTTCTCAAAAGGTTTCATCTCCAGTGTTTTCACATCCACTTTTTTAAATCCCATCGTATCTATCCTTCTTTCTATAACGCAGAAGGTAACTGGAAGCTGCTGCCCCGGTTACCTTCTTTTTTCAGTAACTGCCTCATTTTTCACAGCTACTGTTATTATACTATTTTCTTCCGGCATCGCAAAGCTATTTCTGCGATATTTTTGCCTGTTTCTTCTCATTCGCAGATTCCAGCATTCCACCGATGATCTGTAACAGAATCGCAAGTCCGATCAGACTTCCCGCTGCGATCTTACCATGAAATGTCACGAAAAATGCAAGTACCCGTCCCAGCACAGGAACAGAATACACTACCTTTCCCATGTAATAATCATAGCCCACCGGATACAGATCCTCTTTTTCATTTGCATCACCCTTGGTGTGGATCTGACCGGTTACTATATCATTTTTGATAACCCTGTGTGTGATGATCGCTCCCGTATCCATAGAACTGTGGAATGCGATCACATCATCTGTCTCGGCATCCTCCGGTGCTCCAGGCTGTACATAGACCAGACTTCCCACCGGTATCGCCGGCTCCATACTTCCACTGATGACTGTATAGATCTCATATCCGAAGACCCGCGGAAGGGTTAATGGCAGACATACAAGAATCACTGCCACCAGACAGACCGTTCCGAATATCTTACAGACTCGGGCACATCCTGCCAGTGCCCCTCTTTTTTCTTTCTTCTTTTTTTCCATATCCTGTACCAGAACCGATGCCTGCCCAAAAAACACCTTATGACAGGCTCTGATCATCCTTTGCATTATTCAGACTTCTGACAGACTTCACGCTGTACCGGATCTCATACACGGTATCTTTCTTCCGGAACTGTGCATCGATGCGTTTCTGGATCTCCTGACAATCCTCCGGTTTTGTATTGATCAGAAGCACCAGATACTGTCCCTTCCCGTAACGGGTAACTACGTCTCCCGCACGAATACTTCTGCAGATACTTTCCCATATATACCGTGACAGTACCTCTGCACATTCATCGGATCTGATGGGATGTTCCTCCATATCCGTTAATGTACATAACATCAGCTGCATCTGTTGACCGCTTCGCTCTATCATACGTGCAACCATATGATAAATCTCCCGGAACACCATCCAGTTACACTGATATGGCTCCTGTACCTTTTCCAGCTGTTCTGTCATATTCTCCTGTATATTATCCAGTATATCATACGGATGGTCAAGCTGTTCTTCGATTTTTCTCCGGAAATCCTTTAATTTGCACAGTTCTTCTTCCATATAGACCTGACGATACTTTTCCACGGTTTCCACATACAGACTCTCTACCTGTTCCGTTCTTCCCATACCGGTCAGCGCCTCGATCACCAGCAGTTCCCCTTCTTCATATGGCGCTGCTTTTGATACATGCCGGCCCAGCTTCTCCAGCTGAATATATCCCTTCTTTTTCCGCAGAAGCTCTGCCATATATTCTATCAGCTTCCGGAACATGATATGGTAACGCTCTCGTTCCTCTTTTACCCAGCCTTCCTGCTCAGAGTCCTTAAGAAAAGCACCTTTATACAGCAAGGCAGCTTTCCAGCACAGCTCAATCCGTTCCTCCCAGTCTCCTGCCCTGCATGCTCTGCTGCAGTACTCTTCAAACAACTGCGCATCCTCTTCAAACGGAATCTCTTTGTCCCAGTAAAATCTTCCCCTTCTGGAAATAATATATTTTCCTTTCGGAAGCTCTGTCTGCTCTAGCTTCTTTCTGATATTATAAATCAGGCTGTGGATCGCATGATTCGCATCGTCCAATGTCCGTTCACCAAACAAAACCTTCTCCAGATGTTCTCGGCTGATGCCCTCTTCTCCGCTATGGAAAATCAACTGCAATACCAGTGCAAACTGCGTCTCTTTTTTCTTCTTTGCGATCAAAGATCTCCCCTGATATTTCAGGGAAAAATCACCGAACATTTTTACATACAAAACCTGCTGTTTCTTCGATTTTTTGTTCTTCACATCCGTTCCACATGTTTGCATACTTCTGTTTACAGCCTCCTGAGACAACCACTTCCCTGAGTTGTATTACACTTTCACGGAAAATATGATTTTCGTTCCTTCCGCGAAATATACATGCATATTATAATACATTACGTGAAAGAAAGCAAATCTTCTTTATATGTTATTTTATACAAAATAGAATACCCTTCGCGCCTTTGATTTGTGTGGACAACAAAAAAACTGCTGTATGGAGTTTTGTTTTTACTCCATACAGCAGTCTCACTGTTCTTTCCACTGTCTGATTATCTGTGTACACGTTTTCTGACGATCACAATACCTGCTGCCAGTGCTGCCAGTGCTGCTACGCCGATACCAACGCCGGCTACCAGAGGAAGGCTCTTCTTTACTTTCTTGTTGCCATCCAGGTCTTTGTCACTCTTCGGTACATCCTCATCGTCCAGATCTTTCAGATCCTGGTCTGCTTTTGGTGTATCTTCATCACCGATTGTGGTGGTGTCTTCGTTACCCTGTGCATCCTGGGTGGTTCCGCCGTTTTCTGTGCCTTCTGTTCCCTGATTATCTGTTACATTGCCGGTTCCACCTGTGGCATCTGTGCCCTGTGCATCACCGTTTCCGGTGGTTGTGCCTGCTGCATTACCGCCATTGGCATTGGTTCCTGTGCCACCGGTTGTGCCGGTAGTTCCGGTAGTACCACCGGTTGTAGTTGTTGTACCTCCCGGTACGGTAACTGTCTGCTCGGTGGTGTTGGTGATGGTCTGTCCCGGTGTTGTCACGGTTACAGTCTCATATGGCAGATAATTAAAGGTAAATACGTTCTCTGCTGCATTGGCAGATAAGGTCTTGGTCAGGTTTCTGTACTCCGGTGTGTAACCATCGATATAGGTATATGCAACCACCGGTTTGTCACCTACATTACCATAGAAGGTCTGGCTGTCTGCCAGCTTGTTGCCGTTGGCATCCTGATAATTGATCGTGTAAGCTACCTGATCGCCTTTGATTCCGTATGCTACTACGTATTCCTGGTCTCCGGTTACTTCAAAAGAAGAATTCTCTACTGCAGCATTATTATCACGTCCACTGATACGGATACCCTGCACATAATACTTGCTGTCCTTATCCAGCGCTACTGCACCGGATCTTGCTTCAAAACTTACGGTATCTCCGGGATTCAGATCTTTGATCACGATAGCATCTGCAGTATTGGAAACACTGTAGTCTGCTCCCTTTACTACCAGACCTGCAGTTCCGGAAAAGGATCCCTGCTTACCGCTGAATATCGTTACCTGATACTTATAATCCTCTGCCTTAACACTCATAGGAACCGATCCAAGCAGAAAACAAAAGGCCAGAAGAACTGTGGCTATCTTATACATTTTTTTCATCTCTGACCCTCTCCTTTCTCCTCTTTTCGCTTCTTAATCAGTACCACTGCCAGGATCAGAAGGATCACACCGCTTGCCAGCGCTACCGCACTGATGGCAAGGATCTGAGTGGTATCACCTGTTTTCGGGGATCTCACAACATTCTTTGTCGGTGTCTGCACTGTCTTGGTCACTGTCTTATTGACAACTTTATCTTCGCCCTTCTTCGTTACGGTTGTTACCGTCACCGGATCGGCTGCGAAGCTCATCTGAAGACTTGCCAGTGTATCCTGATAATCATTACCCTGTGTCTCACCGTCCAGCTTTACTGTCAGATGAACAGAAGCTACATCACCTTTGGAGAGGCGATCCAGATACAGATACTTCTCCAGTGCATCGGTGGCCTGGTGAAGACCTTCACCCTTCTGGGCATCCTCGCCGCCTACGGTTTCGCTGTCGTATAATACGGTTTCCTTCTTATCCGGTCCCACATAAGTCAGCTTGTAACCATATGCACCGCCCTCTGCGATGCTCTGGCTATCTTCCAGAGATTTTAATACTTCGTTGGTCATATACCAGTCTGCATCTTTCTCGCTGGTGTTCTTCAGTCCTACCTGAAGTTCCATGGTATCTCCCGGCTGTAACTGGAAGATATCTTTCTTCATGTCTGCGGAAGTAAAATTACTGCTCATCTTGGAACCGTTGAATTCTACCTTCCAGTCAGAACCTCCCTGCAGTGTCTCTGCAAATGCTGTTGTATGTATGCCTACGGCCATGATCGCTGCCATGGCAAGGCACAAAATTTTCTTTTTCATATTCTGCACCCTCCTATCGTAAGCTGATATTGCCATTGCCGTCTACGTCTACATCCACACCCCAGGCACTCTTGATGGCATCCTGTGCGTTGTGGGTCTGTACTGCATCTGCTTCGGCTTCAAGCTGGAAATTATAACCATCGTATGCGTAGGTTGTGGTGATGGTTTTATAACCGTCTTTTTCTGTGACATCCTGTTTTACCTTGGTAGCGATGCTGCCATCGATGGTCAGCGTATCACTGAGTGCCGGTGTGCTTTCACCTGCCGGAAGAATGCCTGTATAATAAAGAATGGTTCTCTCTTTTGTAGATGCATTCTTATCGATCACCCAGCCACTTCCCTCTTTCAGATTCAGATCGATCAGATCCGGGGAAAGAGTGGTATCTTTCACACCCTCTTTATTCGTCCAGCTCTTCTTCAGGATCACACGGACATAACTGTCGATGGAACCACTGTTTGTCACCTTGATCGCTTCCTCGTACTGTTTTCCCGGTACGATCTTTTCTTCTTTCAGACCTGTCAGCAGATCACCTGTTGCCTCATCCCATTTTCCGTTGGATGCGTAATCTCTCTTGCTGATCACCTTGTCATTTTCCACCAGGCTGACACCGATATTGGAAACCTCTACCTGTGCGCCATAGTTCTCACTGTAATAAGTCAATGCCGCTCTGGCACTTCCCACCGTACTTCCTGCCAGCAATACCACAGAAGCGGAAAGAAGAGCCACGGTCAGTCCCCCAAGGGGCATTCTCTTTTTCTTACTCATCTCTCACCCTCCTATTCTCCGGCTGTCTCGCTGGTATCAGCGATCTGTGTCCAGTCTGCGTACGGTTCGTTCTTTTCATTATATAAAACCTTTGTGGATTCCTGAACGACGACTACATTAAAACTGTCTTCTGTATCCTGGCTGTCGATCTTAATATCCAGAACCGAACTGCTCTCTCCCGGAGCGACCGGCTCACTGTAATAATAATAGCCTTCCTCTCCCGGTGTCCACTTTCCATCGGAATCACTGTACTGCAGGCCATCCTGATATTTTTCTCCTGCCAGTGCTTTTACACGGACAAAACATGCAAAATCACCGGTATTCTTCACGGTCACATGTTTGGTCCAGTTACTGAATTCCTCTGTAGGCTTTGTCTCCGTAAATCCCATATTCAGGGTCACATTACCGGAAGCCTCCGCATACGTGGTAAAATACGCCATCGCTGTTCCTGCGCTGATCCCCGCTGTCAGTGTCAGGGCTGCGGCTGCAAGGCAAAGACTTTTTTTACTTAATTTTCTCATATCCTGCACCCCTTTCCCTAATTGGCACTGGCGGGTTCATCTGTCTGCTGCTCCCAGCTCCACTCGCCGTCCTTATTCTCAAAATGGTTCACAATACCGGTTCCCGGAATCAATTTTCCGTTGTAAGTATTGGTAAAGCTGACGCTTGCCGGATTATCTGTAACTCCCTCGGCAACGATCTTTGCTTCCTGTGTGTCACCGGAAGTGTTGCTGTAGCTTCCGCCTGCGTACACTTCTTTTACAGTAACTACGGTTCCTGCCGGAAGATGTTTCACCAGGACTGATTTTTCACCTGCCTGGTTGAACTTAATAGAAACTACATCACTGTAGACCTGTTTACCGTTTCTGGTGCCTTCTACCTGGAAGACGAAGAGTGCATCCTTAAGGGAAGCATTGTACTCTGTCAGATCCTTGACGATCTCCAGATCTCCGTAACGCTGTGTCTGCTGCGGCTTCATACCGGTTGTCACATCGTATTCCCAGGTATCGTCCGGGTTCTCTTTGGAATAATAGTTATTCGGAAGAGATACCAGATATGGGGTAAAATCATAGGTGTACTCACTGGTCTGCACGGTTTCGGCCTGTACCAGATACATACCGGTCTCCAGATTGTTGATCACACCGGTGGATTCCGCTGCACCTGCCGGTTTGGTAACTTTTACATCTGCGGTTGGTGCAATTTTCTTATCCTCTACGATCTTCATGGCCTTCTCTGCCATCTGTGCCCATTCCTCTGCGGTGGTAGTACTGCTCACATTTTCCAGACCCAGATCAGCAAAATCCTTGTACTTTGCAGTATCATACACTGCTTCTTCTGTAATGTCCGCTACCTTGTACACATCCACCGGAATCTCCAGGCTACGAAGTTCATCGAACTCCGTGCCGTCCAATGTAAATGTAAGAGAACACTTACTATCTGTCTCTACTCCAAGAGCACCATATACACTGGATAAACCGGCTGCTGATAAAACAGTTATTGCTGCAAGGGTCAGCGCCCCTGCGGTTTTTATTCTCTTTTTCATAGTCACCTCTATCCCTCCTTCGACATATCATCCGTCTTACCGGAGCGTTTCTTATTCTTCCGGTCAAACAGGAACTTCATGATCAGTATCACAAGCAGTGTCACTGCTAATCCTAAGATTAAGTATAACATATAATAATTCTGGATGGCACGTAACATGCTGTCCACCGGTGTACTCTCCACTTCCTCCTCGCCGTTATACGGAACTCTCGTTCCCCGGACCAGAAGCCGGTGGGAATTGACACCATATGGGGTACAGGTGAATAAGGTTACCTGATCTTCCCCCTCCTGGATCTGCAGTGCCTCCTCCAGTGTCTCGTGATCATCTTTATCTACCATATCCAGAATCTGGTCTACCTGATATGCCATCGTCTCATCCAGTACATGGATATAAAACATATCCCCCTGCTTCAACTGGTCAATATCCGTAAATAATCTGGCTGCCGGAAGACCTCTGTGAGCGGCAAGTACACTGTGGGTACTCTCTCCGCCGATGGGAAGGGATGTGCCATTCATATGACCGATCCCCGTCTGTAAAACATCCTCCGCGGTTCCGTGGTAGATGGCAAGCTTGATATTGATCTTCGGGATGGAAAGATACCCCATCACGCCATCACCTGCCACATTCAGAACCTTCCAGTAATCCGTGTCCTTCAGCTCCACATCGTCACTTCCGAACACATCACCATATATATTATTCTGTACCAGAGTACTGTCGAACTCTCTCGCCGCTTCCCACTCTTTCGTGTAATCCTCCGGCTGCATATCGCTGACCGCCTGTTCATAATTACTGATCAGTCTGCTCTGCCGGTACGTATTCCACTGATTGGATACCGTGGGGTAGGCAAGGATCCCAAATCCTACCAGAAACAGCAGACCAAAGAGAATTCCCGATAATTTTCTTCTCATCTCTCTTCCTCTTTCCGGTCAGAGGCATCTTTTAGTGCCCCATCTGCTGCTGCCTGTTTTTCTTTCCTTTTTCTCTTATACCGTTTGTCGTACTGCCATAAGGAAATGATCAGCACTGCGGTTACTGCAAGCCCTACCACTACCCATAACAGATAGTTGGTATAGAGACTCATCGGAGATTCTTTCTCTTCCTTCTCGATCGTCTCTTCTTCATACGGTACGCGATGCCCTCTTACCAGAAGACGTTTCGTGTTGACCGCATATGGAGTACAGGTCAGAAGAGTTACCAGATCCTGTCCCGGCTCCACTGCCAGATCACTGGTATTCTCCGGTTCCACGATATGGATCTGATCCACTTCGTAGCAGAGTGTCTGATCCAGTACACGGATCAGAAAATGATCTCCGTCTTCCAGCTGATCCAGGTCTGTGAAAAGACTAGCACTTGGAAGACCACGGTGCGCAGAGATTACCGAATGGGTATTCTCTCCACCTACCGGAAGGGAACTTCCTTCCAGATGACCGGCTCCTTTGCTGAGCACTTCTTCCGAAGTGGTGTGGAAAATCGGGATCTTGATATTGATCTTCGGCACTTCCACATATCCCATCATCTCATCTGTCAGGATATTCAGACAGGACATATATTCCTCACCGGGCTTATCGGATGCTGCTGCGATTGCGAAAGAATCGGGAAGGATGCTTGGAAGAAGAGACTGGTTATACGCATCGGCCCGCTCCCATTCCTTTTCATAATTAATGGTTCCTTTCCTTGATTCGTCTTTTACTACAGATTCATATTCCGAGATCAGTCGGCTCTGTCTGTAGTTATTCCACTGATTTGCCACCAGCGGATACAGCAACAAGGACAAACCGGCTAAAAACAAAATTCCTGCTAATACAATTGATATTTTTTTCTTCATCCGGGCTCTCCTTACTGTTGTATCTTGTTTCAACTCTAATGCTATATCTGTATGCTGTCGTGTATTGCTTTTTTATCAAAAACGGGGCGGGCGAGCCGCCCCGTTTTCATGGGTTCTTCCGTTCCTCCTAAGAGTGTACGGGGTTCCTTATTGTTAATTATTTCTGAGTTTTTCTTCTTGTTGCGAAGAACAGACCAGCTGCTACGATCATGATAGCGCAACCGCCGATTGTGAAGATTGTTGTACCGATACCACCGGTAGATGGCAGGGAGGAAAGTTTTGTATCTGTCACAGTCTGATCATTAAAGTTTGTTACTGTGTTTGTTGTTGTCAGTTTTGTAAATTCTACACCATTGGTATCTTTCTGTTTTTCACTTGCAACTGGTGTTCCTTTTGTCAGTTCAGCTCCAGACAGTTTATATACCGTATTGTTAATGCTGTAACCAGCTGGTGCATTTGTCTCTACTACATAATAATCTTTTTCTGCATCAAGACCTTTAAATGTTACTTTACCTTCATCTGCGCCTGCTTTGGTAGTACCTGTGGTTGTTTTTGCTTCTACTTTTCTTACTTTAATAGTTTCACCATTATAGGTTACCTTTTTATCTCCATTTTCATCGGCTACATATAAAGTGAATTCTGCTCCGTTGATTTTTTTGTTCTGATCTTTTTCATCAACTTTGATTACTGTAAATTCTGCTGATGGAGAATTTACTTCTGCAATCGTATAACCTTTTTCAGTTGTTGATGTAGCAGCATTTTTTACTTCCTCTCCATTAGAAATTTCACCAACAATTGCTGCATATGAAATTTCTACTGTTTTACCTGCTAAAGTACTATCATAATCAAATGTAATTGTCATTTCAGTTTTATCATTATTAAATGTAATAGTATATCCCTTATTTAGAACACCTGCTACAGTAACATTCTCATCAAATGTTGCATTTTCTAATGTATCTTTGATTACAAATGTAGTACGCTCAGCGTTTGCTGGATAGTATGGATATTCTGTTGTAATTTTGTAATCGATTCTGTCACCTTTCATTACAGTACTTCCAGTATCTGTTGCATCATCTGCATCAACAATGACTTTTTTAATCTGATCTTCAGAACCTTTAGCAGTTACTGTTGCCGGAACTAAAGCTGTAGCAGCATCATTATATGCAACATATGCAAGCATTCTATTATAAGTAACGCCTTCTTTATTTGCTACAATAACATATAAACCTGCATCTGCTTTATCTGTCAGTACATAAGAGTCATTATCTGCAGTCACTTCGTTTCCTGTAACTGGAATGGCTTCTAATGCTGTTGCCAGTGCAGTACTGTTATTAATTGTTCCTGCTTCGGCATTTTTATTAGCTGGAGTTTCTCCAATTGTTGTTAAAGCTTTAATTGCCTCTGCATAAGTAGCTACTTCGAAAGCATCTTTCACAGCATCGCCATAGACTGAATTTCCATCTTCATCAACGTCTGCAAATACCCAACCGCTTGGATCTGTTGCATCTGCTTTTACGATCTGAACGTATTTAAGTGTTGCTCCCTTTGCTCCGTTTACAGTAATCGTTGTCGGATTTACCGTTGCTGCTGCGAATGTCGGTACGCTCATCGCCAGTACCATTACCATCGCCATAATCACTGATAAAATTCTTTTCACTTTACTCATATGATTTTCTCCTTTTCTTTTTTATTTCCTCTCTTTTATTTTCAGTGCCATTCTCTTCTTTTATTTGCACTGGAAATCATTGTTGTGGCTTGGAGGCCACTGAAATATTAAGGTTTCTTATTTTTTCAGCACCTCCTTGCCTTTCATCTTGTATATGATCAGAATGCCTGCGAACATCAGCAGGATTCCACTCATCATGATGTTGAAGATTCCAGAGTGTCCGGTGGATGGAAGATCGTAGATAATTTCATTCTTTACAGTTAAAGTATATTTTCTTGCTGTATTCGAAAGTGTCCACATTGTAGGTGAACTTGAAAGTGTTTTTCCATCCTTATCTGTTAAAGTAATCACACCTTTTTCCTGTTTGAAGTAAATCTTGTCTGCTAACAACATACAAGCTTCCGGTGCCTTTACCTCTTCCAGATAGTACTGTCCAGACTGAAGATTTTTGAGTTCAGCTTCTGGTCCATCGGAATTTATTACCTGAATGGTTTCTTTTGTCTGATTATTTCCAGACTTATCTGTATATTCAAATTTCTGAAGTTCATATTCTCCCTTATCATTCTTCTTATACAGCTTGAATTCTGCACCATCAAATTTTGTTCCGCCTACTGAAGTCTTAATCAAATCTAAATCTGCAGTTTGCTCTGAATAAGTATTCGTGATCTGAATCTCAGCGTTCTGTGTTTCGGTAAATGTGTACGTTCCAGCTGCAAACATAGACCACTGCTTCGATGCATCAAACGTAAGTTTATCACTTCCGTCATACTTGATTTCACCGTTTCTGAATACCAACGTGTCTTTTATTCCATTTCCACTATAGAAATAGTATTTTGATAATTCTGCTACTGGATTAAATCCAATTCCATTGCTTTTATCACTTATCAATTTCACTATCGCTTTACGTTCACTGATACTTACCGGTGTGCTTGTCCACACGAAATATCCTTCGTTCGCAGTGAGCTTTGCAACAATTAAATTAACTTTGCCTATAGTAAACTCTTTTGGTGAACACGGAGTAGTCTTTCCAGATTGTTTATATTCGCTTATTGTTGCTTGCTTTGTACCTACTGAAAAATCAGTCCAATCTGTAACTTGTTGTCCATTGACAGTGACGGTTACATCGTATCCTTCTTTACTGTAATTACTTTCGCTGACTTTGTATGTGCCATCCAAATAATCTTCCAATTTCCAGGTGTATGTCCATACTTTTTCATCATCATTACCCTGAAGAATACTATCTAAATTACTTACATCCATCGTAAGCGTTTTAGTCGTATTTGTTTTAGTATGAGTCAATGTAATTGTATACGGACTACTTGCCTCTGCCAACTCTCGAATCTGATCTTTTGTAAGTCCTTTAAATGTTTTTGTCACTTCAATAAACGGCTTATCCTCTTGATCTTTCTTCTTATTCAGAATCGTAGTGGTCTTTCCATCACTTGATTCAGTAACCTGACCGTAAAATGCCTTTGTAGCCTCTGTCTGGACTTCTTCTACTGTGTAATGGATATCTGTTTGTTTGATCCCATCTGCGGTTTCATAGTAGTATGTAGCCGGAAGATTTTCCCAGGTATATGTCCACTTGTTTGCGTCTGACAAATTAGTGTTCATGGACGTCGGAAGATTTTTTACATCTTCACTGGTAAGATACTTCGGACTATCAACGCTTATATTAGAATCCGCCGCTTCTGTTACATAGGCCTTCAACTTAACATCAACTGCAACTTTATCCGAGTCATTTTCCCATTGTTTAACCACTGTATGAGAATCTGTACTGGCATTTACCTGTATAACGGGTTTTGCATAAGGTTTCTCATATGTTTTATTGTTGTACTTGTATGTTACATTTGCTGATTCGTTTGAATAGAATCCTTTTTGTTTTGAAGATGTTCCATCATTTCTAGTATCTTTTCCAGGTTTTTTGCCTTCTCCAAGATATTCGTCTGTATTTTCATCACCAGTGTCTGTATAGCTTTGATTCTGATACTTCAGATAGGCTTTTGTTGTTGGCCGGATTTTTGCTGTTACATAATATGTGTAACCTGATTCCAGTTTATAGTCAGATTTAAATCGCATAATAATCTGAGTCTTACCATCTGAGTCTTTTTTTGTCTGGGTAGTTATAATGTCTGATACGTCTACTTTATTTCCTGAAGCATTTTTCAGCTTATTGATAACCTTTCCAGTTTCATCTTTGACAACCACCTGTAACTCTTGATCAGCCAACTCAACTTCATCGGTCAACGTATCGGTTACAGTTACCTCTGTACAAAGAAGATCTGTAGCATCTCTGATGATTGAATCAAAAGCATTTTTCAAATTACTTGAATCTGTGCCGTTGTAACTACCGGTTACTGTTCCAATCGGAGCACTTTCCTTCAGATCTGATAAATGATCGTAACTATCTTTAGGACCAACTCCGACTGTGTAGAAGTAGTTCATACTCATTGTTCCAAGTTGAGTTTGGGCCTTAGCCATTGCATCAGGATCATATCCTTTTCCGCTACCATAAACGTCCTCTTTACCATCATATGTATCGTAGTACAAAGTCGGATCTCCATCTGATAGAAATACAACTATTTTTGTTGCATCGGTTCTTCCTTTTTTAAGTAATTCGTCCGCTTTTCTCAATCCAGCTTGATAATTTGTTCCACCTGCCTCCCAGTTATTACTCTTATAATTTCCAACACTGGTGGGATATGTAATCGAGTCCTTTGTCCAATTTGTTTTGATACCCGCTTGTGTATCAAACGCCACAACTGCAAATTGAGCATCTACATTTTTCTTGTTTTTCAATTTGGCAACAGCATCTTCTACAGCTTTTTTCTGATTGTAGAAACGACTATTCGAATTTGTTTGGTAATCTTTCAAATACTTCTTGCTAGAACTTCCAGTATATGTCATTTCCCATTTCATACTGTTCGACGTATCCATCACGAACAGTACATCCAGCATATTCGCGTAGGACTCGCTTCCAACTGCACCTGAAACATTTAATGTAAGATTGTATGTACCATCTTTATTCTTAGCAATATACTTTTCATGAGACAGTTCTTTCTTTGTTTCAACAATGCCCGGTGTCGGAGGCTGTACTGGTGTACTTGCTGAGTTGATAATCTGGTATTCACCACTGGCAAGCGTTCCAAGTTCTGTACCATCTGCCAGGTATATCCTTGCACTTAAATCACCACTACGATCAGCAGTTACTTTTACTTTCCATGAGGTTGTTGGTGTAACATAATCTTTTGGTGCCTGTGTTTCTGTTAATGTATAGGTTCCGGCTACAAGCTGCTGGAACTGAACTAATCCGTCACTTTCGGAAGCTGCAAGCATTGTAGCCTGTGTGGCGTCATTCGTTAAACTAAACTGTGCACCAGGAAGACCGTTTCCTTCTGCATCTGTTTTATAGAATGAAATGTTTGTCATCTTTGTCTTATCGACCTGCTGTATCTTCGCTGACGGAAGAGTAAACTTCATCTCACAATTAGATGCGCCTGCACCACGTTCCATATAAAGAATTGTCAATGTATGAGTCTGCTGTTTTTGTGCTTCTGTCAGATTTGCTGCCTGACCAATATAATTCCACAAATCAACGTTTCCTGTTGCTGCACTATGAATACCGCCAAGGTCAATGACTATTTTCTTACCATCGAGGACTACCCATAAATCATCGTCACCTGTGAATTTGTAATTAAGTGGTCCTACATAATCACCGATTTTGAATGTGACATCATATCGCATTCCGAAATAATTGTTATGGTTATTGCCTCTTTCACTCTCTTCATAAGAAGGTAGCACTTTGTCTAACGGATAGAAATTGTTTCCTGCGCCTGTAACCCAGTTTTTTCCGCCATCTTCTACGCCACTAAGTGTATACGTATCACCATTTCGGTCAAAAACCAGAGTGTAGTTTTTATAGACTTTTCTCAGAAATCTCTCTTCAGCACGGCTATTCCAAGATGCTCTGTACTTAATGCTATAATTACTATCTACAAAAAATCCCGGTTCTGCGTAATTGAATATTACATTTCCTTTATCATCAATTTTTTTTAGCAATCCTGGGATTGTACTATCTCCTCCAGTATAATTGTTTGCATCTTTTGTTGGACCAACGTTACTATCTGGCAAACTACTTGGCAAACTAATCGTATACTTTTGATACTCCGGATAATTTTGACCATTGTTTTGATCATTCGTGCCTGCAATAAGTTTTTTGTTTTCACTAACCCTTGGTGATTTGTCATTTATCAACTGATTAAATGAATAATAGCTATCTCCTAAAATGCCTCCTATTCCTGCTTTAACTGTATAGTCATAAAATATAGTACTTCCAGGAAACCTCTTATATTGAGGATCACAATAAACCTTAATTGTACAATCGCTTACGACTTGGATTTCTTCGGATGTTGATATCCAGTCGAATCCTCCAGTTGCATTACTCTTCTGTGCCGAATTTATGTTCCAGTTATCAGCTATGTCATAATTGCTTATGCTTTCCCCAGGTGATAATTCCTTTTTGCTTGCATATATCATCTTCTTTGGATTCTGGGTATTATCATAGTATTCAATGGTAACGTTAACCTTCGAATCGCCTTTCTGAACAATGACATAGTTAGAAAAATGCGGAGCATCAAATACGACTTTTCCCTCTCCGTCAACAGCACCGTTCATGTCTTCCGCTACGTTATTATCATCCACATGCAGTACTGCTGCATTCTCGCTGGATGTAATCTCCGGGGTGTCTACGCTGACCTGTACCGGAGTGGTTGGCTGTACTTCGGAACCGTTTACCAGGAATTTGATATCGTAGGAGAAGATATTCTTGATGGAAAACTGTTCTTCGATCGCTTTTTCTTCTACTGCTTTTTCGATTTCCTTTACTTCGTCTTCTGCAGTGATCTCTGTTACGGAAAGCTGTGCATCTGCAGGAAGTGCTCCTGCTTCTGCGGTTACGTTAACGGTTGTGTTTCCAACAGCCTGGCTCCATGTGAGCTGCTGGTTTTCAGCTTCCGCCTGTGTTGCATCTTCTTCAGGAGTTTCAGCTGTAGCATTTTCTGATGCAGGTGCTGTCTCCTCGGTCGGTGCAGCTGCAGGTTCCTGGGCTGCAGGTGCCTCTGCTGCAGGTGCTTCTGTTGTCGGCTGTTCTGCTGCAGGTGCTTCCGCTGCCGGCTGTTCTGCCGGAGCTGCGGCGGTTGTTTCCGGTTCTGCGGCCGGTTCTGCAGCAACCTCTTCCACGGCTGCGGGTTGTTCCTCGGCTACTGCCTGGCCTTCATCTGCTGCGTAAGCAGCCACGTCCATGTCATCGGCAACGGCTTCGTCCTGAGTCTGCACTTCCGCTTCCTGTGGGTATTCGGCCTGTCCGGTCTCGGATGCGAATATGAAGCTGCTGTTGCTTATGGCAACGACCATGCAAAGCACCAATGCCAGAAGTCTTTTTTTATTTCTACTTTTCATGGTTTTCTCCCTCCTCTTCATCCAAAGCACTCTCTATCAGTTTTAATAATTCTAAAGCGCTGCGGAACTGCTGCTTTTCTTTTTTTTCCACCCAGGTCACCGAACCCTGCCAGGTGGCATTCTGCCTGTTGTAAATATTTAAGATAAAGGTCTCCGTCTTTTTAGTAGAATCGCTCACAGCTGTTCCACCTCCTTCTGTACTCTGTTTTTATATATGTATTATAATAGACTCACCATTACTAAAAGCATTACACTCATTATATATTTTGTGTTTTTTTTATTTTTGTTGGATTCTGTAACGTTTTGTGATATCGGTGCGGATCCTGTTCCCTGCCGGCATAATTATGTCCGCCTGCGGTTGCTATATGTGGAATCTACTGTATCTTCATGGATTCGTCCGTTTCTCTGACGGGTTTTTGCCTCATTACTTATATTGTATGTGGGATTTTATGGTTTATGACAGAGTTTTTGAGATCCGTCCGGTGGATCCTATTATATATAGAAGAAACTCGTTTTTTATTACTCTTTCATTTTGTTCCGATCTGTGATGGAATTACCCGGATGTGAAATGTAATACTTTTTGATGTTTTCCGCCTGTACAGAAAAAAGCAGGAATCCTTATCTTTCCTAAGAGTTCCTGCTTTTTTCTGTACTTTTATTTTCTTCCCAGTATGGCATCCATCTCGATGATCAGTTCCAGGACACTGCAGAATTCCATCTCCTGATGTCCTTCTTTCCATGCAAGGATGCCCTGCCAGGTGGCGTTCTGGCGGTATTTGACAAAGATGTGGAAGGTGGCACAGATGCCGTTTTGTTCCATCAGCTGCTGATATTCCATACTTTTTTCATGTAGTTCCTCCATCGCACGCTTTTCCGAAGTGAACTCCCGAAGGACCACGGAGGATTCCGGAAAACGAATGCTGTCGTAAAAGTCTGCCATGTAACGGATCAGCTGCACGACATTTTCAAAGGACTGTGGCTCCTGGGAATAACCGTGATATAGTCGGCCGGATATCTCGCTGGCCTGACTTTCGTCCACACACACCGTAATCAGGTTCGGTGCTGCCAGTACTTCTCCATTCCAAAATTGACTCATGTTTCACACTCCTGTTCCTGTTGCCTATTTCCAGCGAAATTCATTTTTCTGAAAGCTTAATCTTGCATTTGGATTCTCCACGTCTGCGATGGATGATACGTAATATTCCAGATATTTGTTCCAGGATCCATGTTTTTTTGTGAACCGTGCGGCGATACGCCGGAAGATAATGTCACAGTTTTCCTGGCTGGTTCCGACCAGAAGGATCAGGAACTGAGACGGGCTGTATTTGGAAAAGGAATCTCCGCGGCGCAGACTGTTTTTTACTGCCCGGTGCAGTTCCATGGACATCACATCCAGCTTTTCCCGGTTTTCCATCGGATGGCCGTTGCCGTCTGTCAGGGAGCATACCATAAGGAATGCGGACTGTCCGTTTCTCTCGATCAGCCGACGCACCAGCCGGTAGTTATCCCGGAAGCTTGGCAGGCTGCAGTAGAAGGCACCGTCTTCGTACTCCGGTTCTTTCAGGTCTTCCTTGATCTCTCCTGCCGCATGGTATTTTCTTCCCATCCGTTCGCTCATCTCCTGGAACTGGTTCATCATGCGCTCGGATGGTGTGATTCCCAATTCTTCAAAGAACATTTTTGAAGTCGCATCGTACAGCTGATATGCTTCTTTGTAGCGGTTCATACCCATCAGGGCATCGATTTTTAAGGACTGCCATTCGTCAAACGGATAGATCTCGATGGCATTGTCTGTCAGTTCCAGAATGGTGTCGTATTCGTGCTGTTCTTTTCTGAAGGCACACAGCCGGCGGAGTATCTTGGAATATTTGTCTTTGTAACGGACACTGTTCATGATGACCCAGTCTTCTCCGGACTGCATCGGAAGAAGTTCTCCTTTGTACAGCCTGCAGGCCTTCTCCCACAGATTCATCTTCCTGGTTTCGTCTACTTCTTCTTCACCTTCTCTGACAAGTTCCATAAAGCGTGCCACATCCAGATCCACTTTCATCGGGCTGCGCCAGTAAAAGACACCTTTTTCTTTTACGATATACTCATATTCCGGCAGTCCCGCCTCGATCAGCATCTTGCGCAGACGGAATACCGTCACACGCAGGTTATTGCCCACATTTGCCAGTTCTTCTCTTCCAAAGAGATCGTCTAGCAGCTGGGCTCTGGGGATTCCTGTGCTCCCGCGGTCCTCCACCAGACTGGAATGTAACAGAATCTGCAGTAGTTTTACTGCTTTGGTTGCCGAGTTTCTCTTGAAGGTTATCGGCTGTTCTCCATAGGTTATGGAGAACCTTCCCAACATATTCACTTTGAGTTCCGGTAACTGATTTTCCATATGGTTCCCTCCCCTCATCTACTCTTCGTTTTTATCATAGAAAAGTAAATCGCCTCCGGTATGGTATCTCCCGGAAGCGACTTCTCGCTGATTTTATTTTAGTCAGTAATCTCTTCTTTGTCAACGCAAAGCATTACACTTTTTTTGCTTTCCATGATTTTCTGATCACTTTCGCCAGTTCTTCCTCACGGATCGGTTTTGCGATATAGTCATCCATTCCTGCTTTGCGGCAGGTTTCCCGGATGTCTGCTGTCGTCTGTGCAGTCATCGCAATGATCGGAATCGATGCCGCATCCTCCCGTTTCAGATTACGGATACGCTGTGTGGCTTCCATGCCGTCCATCACGGGCATCATCACATCCATCAGGATCGCATCGAAACTGCCGGCAGGTTTTTTGGAAAACAAAGCTACTGCTTCCTGTCCGTTCCATGCTTTTTCTACTTTTGCCCCTGCTTCTTCCAGATAGAACTGTGCGATCTCCATATTGATCTCATTATCCTCTACCAGAAGAATCCTTCGGTCACGGAGGAGATCCGATATATCTTCTCCCACTGTGGTTGTTTCTGAAGCGGCTGTCTCACTGACGGCGAACGGCAGACGAAAGGTAAATGTGGTTCCCTCTCCACGGACGCTCTCCACCTGAATGGTTCCACCCATCTTTTCCACCAGTCCTTTGACGATCGACATTCCAAGTCCGGTTCCCTGATAGCGTGTTCTGGCTCCGTATTGTTCCTGGGTGAACGGTTCAAACAGCTGATTCTTTACAAAGTCCCCGCTCATGCCGATACCGGTATCTGCGATTCTGAATTCGTACCAGGCTGTTTTTCCGTCACAGGATAATTCTTCCACGTCGGTATCCACGGATCCCTGCGGTTTGTTGCATTTGACCGCATTGCTGAACAGGTTCAGCATGATCTGGCGCAGCTGTAACGGGCTTCCTTTCAGTGCTGTGTGCTGTATATTTTTCCGGTGTACCCGGTGTGTGATCTGGTTCTGTTCCAGAAGTGGATTCATCAGTACCGCCACTTCCCGCATCAGCACTTCAAGGTCAAACGGTTCATTCTCTTCCCGGATCTGATCAGTTTCCAGTTTGTTCATATCCAGTACATCGTTGACAAGTGCCAGCAGATGATCGGCAGATACCTGTATTTTATCCATACATTCTTCCATCTTCTCCGGGTTGTGTGCATTTTTCCGAAGAATCTCCAGCATCCCCATGATGCCGTTGATCGGTGTACGGATATCATGGCTTATGCGGTTCATGAAGTCTGTCTTGGCTTTGCTTTCTGCATCGGCCTCCTGCACCGCTTTTTGCAGCCGTTCTTTTTCCTCTTCTTCTTTTTTATGGAATTCCGAAGTGTTCTTAAACAGGATAATTCCATGTACCGCACTGTGTTCTTTTCCGGTCTCCCGGTCATACAGCAGTTCCTGAGACATCAGGATCGTCTTCTGAAGCCAGATCATCCTGCCATCCTGTTTTTCTTCCCGGTACTCTACGGTGATCTGTTTATCCCCTTCCCGGAAGCGTTTCAGCAGTTTTTCCGAGGAATCCATGATCCGGTAGCTTTCCAGCGTATCGTCTGTCACCTTCTGACTCCGTTCTCTGCAGTAGGCATCGTAAGAGCATGGCATCTCCCGGTTGATAATAATGCTTTCACGTTTCACATGGTAGAATGCATTTTCCAGGCAGTCATTGGTCAGATCTACGGTATACACCGCTTCCGCAGTTTCCATTAATGCGTCTACATAATTGCTGTTTTCCAGAATAGACTGTTTCATCTGCTCGTAATAGCGGATCAGTTCCTGTTTTTCATCCACCTGGTTCTGCCTGCTGTCCCGGAATCTCTCCTGTCCCAGGATAAAATGGTGTAGTCTTCCATTTTCTGTGGCATCCAGAAATCTCAGGATCACTCTTCCCCGGTGAACCACATTCTCTTTTTTGTAACGATAGGGGATCTCCAGCTGAGGGTTGTCCTTTGTCAGCTGCTGTTCCAGGGAGGTAAGCTGCAGGGTCTCCCAGAATTCTTTTCTTACCCGGTCGGTTGCCAGTTCTTCCACGATCTGTTCCACCGCCCCGGAATAACTACCGTCTTCCGCGAGAAAGTAGCCGGTGCTTGACCGCAGGATCGCATACTGATCCATCAGGGCATCACAGTACAGACAGTCCGAAAAATGGTATTTTTCTTTTTTGATCCATTCCAGCAGTTCATAGGCTTTCTGCTGTTTTTGTGCCGCTTCTTCGATCTTTGCCCTGTTTTTGTCCACATACATGTTTTTATCCGCCAGCCGGAACAGTTCCCGGAGGGTGGAACCGGCAAAGTCCAGGGAGATTGCGTACCCTGCCGCATAGCTGATCGGCATCTCCGGGTGTTTTGCGGAGTAGTTTTCCATCTGTGTGCGGATCTTTTTTAAGGTTTCCCGCATCTTCGAGTGGTCAGTCTTTTGAAAAATCGCGATGAATTCGTCTCCTCCGTCCCTGCCGACAAAGTTTTCCGGATCTACCGCGAGGCGAAGCTGTTCGGCAAAGGAACGGATATATTCGTCTCCCTTGTCATGTCCCAGATTGTTATTGATGACCCGCAGGTTATTCAGATCAAACACACAGACGGCTGTACTCTCTTCTTCTCCGAGAGGGGTGGGATCGCTCAGGATCTCTTCGCATTTGTTTTTGTTCGGCAGTCCTGTGGATTCATCCAGATAGATTTTCTTTCGCAGGATCCTGTTTTGTGCCGCACAGCGGAGTGCCCGAAGCAGTTCCACACCGATCAGAAGTACCAGGCAGACAATATCTGCAACTACAATCTTTTCAAGATGATTCAATGCAGTCGCTCTTTTTTGTGAATATCGTTCCGCAATGCCGGTTACCTCATCACACATCCGGAAAAACTTCTCGCTCATATTGATGATTTCTGTCTGTTCATAGCCTTTTTGCCGTACTTTCGAGATTTCTTCTTTTAATTCCGTAAAGTAAGCTGCAAGTTCATCCATTTTTCCCTGGAATTCTGTATCCTCCAGCCGTACCAGATCCAGTTCGTCACTTCCGAAACGAAGTCCGTTGATGATCGCTTCCACGGTTGCTATCATCTCGTCATCCGGCTCCTTTGACATTTCCAGTTTGATCACCCGCTGGGTTTCTCCGCGAACCAGTCCGGCATAGTTTACGACCCTTGCCGTTCCCTGGAGGTCACTGACCAGCGACATGATACCGAAAAACAAAATAATCAGTATTATCGTGAGTACCGTCATCCCTACCCGAAGGATATAGGCTACTCGTTTTTCTCTTTTCTTCATCCATGTTTACCCCATATATGATTTATATTCCTGTGCTCTATTCTACCTGATTTTACCGGAAACTGCAATGTAAACAGTAACCTTGGAATAATCTCTTGACATTTCTTTTCTGTCTTCTTATAATTACCGTTGATAATTACCAATAGTAACCATTAAAGGAGTATCACAATGAACGTTGAACTTATGAAACGTATGATGGATGCCTGTTATCTGGCGCAGCGGGTCCGGGGGATGCTTCCACCTCTGCCGGCGGGGGTGACTCCTGCGTATATTCATTATCTGGATATTATTGAGATGCTGGAGAAGCAGGGTGTCCGGGCAAAGATATCGGATATCAGCGATGCACTGGATCTGCCGAGACCCGGTGTGACACGGACGGTGAAAGCGATGGAGGCCAAAGGCTATCTGAAAAAGGCTGCCTCTTCCGAAGACGGTCGTATCACCTATCTTTCTCTTACAGAAGCCGGTAGGGAACTGTCCCGTATCTACAACGAACAGTTTTTTACCACTCTCGCCTCTTTTATGGAAGATATCCCGGAAGAAGATGTGAAATGTACGATCCGCACCATCGATGCGGTACATCAGATTATGTGTGAAAGGAGACCTGACCTTGACAAATGCAAAAAATGATTTTACACAGGGCAGTATTCTGAAAAAGCTTGCCCTCTTTATGCTTCCGATCCTGGGAGCGCTGGTATTACAGGCTGCCTATGGAGCCGTTGACTTACTGGTGGTGGGAAGATTCGGTTCCACCTCCGGACTTTCCGCGGTTTCCACAGGAAGCCAGGTACTAAATCTCGTTACTTTTGTCGTGATCCAGTTTGCTACTGCGATCACTATTCTCATCGCCCGCTATCTGGGTGAAAAAAGGCCGGAACGGATCGGTTCTGTGATCGGTGGCGGAGTTATCGTTTTTGCGGCAATTTCCATTGTTTTATTTTTCCTGATGGTTGTTTTTGCACATCCCATCGCCGTACTTATGCAGGCACCTGCCGAAGCGGTGGATCTGACCACCAGTTATGTCCGCATCTGCGGAAGCGGTATTTTCTTCATCGTTGCCTATAACCTGATGGCCGCGATCTTCCGTGGTCTGGGAGACAGTAAGTCACCGCTGCTCTTTGTTCTTGTTGCCTGTATCGTCAATATCGGCGGTGATCTGATCCTCGTTGCCGGACTCCATCTGGATGCTGCCGGAGCAGCCCTCGCCACCGTTTTTGCACAAGCTGTCAGTGTGGTGTGTGCGGTTATTCTTCTGATAAAGAAGAAACTGCCATTTAAGATCTGCAGGTCTGATTTCCGTCTGAACGATCAGTGTGGAAAGTTCTTTACCATCGGTCTTCCTCTGGCTTTGCAGGAGTGTCTGACGCAGCTTTCTTTTCTAGCTCTGTGTGCCTTTGTGAACCGTCTGGGACTCGAAGCTTCCTCCGGTTACGGGGTCGCCTGTAAGATCGTAAACTTTGCCATGCTGATCCCAAGCTCTCTGATGCAGTCCATGGCATCTTTCGTTTCTCAGAATGTGGGTGCCGGCAATCAGAAGCGCGCCAGACAATCCATGTTTACCGGTATCGGTGTGGGGTTGTTTTTCGGTTGTTTTGTCTTCGCTCTCGTGCTGTTAAAGGGCGATGTTCTCTCCGGTTTCTTCACTACCGAAAGTGCCGTTATCCGGAACGCCTACGCCTACCTGAAAGGCTTTGCCCCGGAGACACTGCTTACTGCCGTGCTGTTCAGTATGATCGGATATTTTAACGGAAATGACAAAACCTTCTGGGTGATGTGCCAGGGACTGATTCAGACTCTTCTGATCCGACTTCCCCTGTCCTATTATATGAGTATCCAACCGAATGCCAGCCTGACCAAAATCGGTCTTGCAGCTCCGGTGTCCACAGCAGTCGGTATCTGTCTGAACATCGGTTTCTTCCTCTGGCTGAACCGGGAAAGTGCAAAGAAAGCCAGCCAACAGCTTCCCTGATATAGTAAACCGATCCCCCGGAGCTTTGTCTTTACTGGTCCGGGGGATCGGGTTTTTTATATTTCAGGGAGACTTTGTGCTGTACAGAATGCCCCGAGGATGTTACGTCATTGCTACAAAAAATATGCGGCTTCTTTGCCACGAAAATGGCTTGAAACCGCATGTTTCTGTATAGAGGACGTTATATAATTGTCACAAAGTTTGTGGGGAGGATGCTACGTCAGTGCTATAAATAATCATTACGCACCCTTGTCTTTTCCATATTGTTTCAGTTCTTCCATCAATTTCCAAAGGTTGCAACCAATATTATCGACTAGTTCCTCTTCACTTGATGCAAATTTTTTTCCCTGGTCAATAGCTTTGGAAATTTTAGGCATATATTGTTCAGCAAATCTAATACCACTTTTTCCATGATGACCTCTCTCTGACACCTCTTTACTTACAAATGTATGATGCTCTGAAATTTTAGGATTTTCTTTTATTTTTTCTAATTGATTTCCAAATTCCCTATCTATATCCGCCAAATGCATTAAAAGCCAAAATTCAAAACATGGATTAGCAATATAGCATTTATATCCATTATCTTTGCAATGTTTTATACACTCACGCATATTCTCTTCTGAATGAGTTTGCATATCTCTATCTATCAGCACTGCAAATTCATCCAATTCTTTATTATACTTTCGTAAATATTTTCTGTAATTAATATCATAACCAATCTTTTTTAGCTCGGTAATAAATAAATTACGTTGCTTTTTAGGAATTTGATTTGAATCTTCTAAATACTTTTTTATAAATTCCACATCATATTGTTCTTTGAAATGTTCGGATATTTCTTCCAAAATATCATCTTCATTTTGTTCACGGAGTCGGATGTATTCTTCTAAAAGTTCAATAACCTGCTGTGGTGCACTATTAGTATCCTTTTTTCCCCTTCTCAAAACTTCAACATCAACCTCGGCGTTTATTCCCATCTTTTCTCTATTTTTTGATACTCCAACAAAATATTCCTTTTCCGTTGCATTCCCCTCTACCGACAAAAAGATCCTCTTTTCTGGAAAAATTTTTTGTGCCTCATCTTCTCGCTCATATACTGTAGAGGTAAGTCTATAGCGATTAATCATTCATATCCTCCAAAATTTCCTCGTCAAATATCGGTATTGCATCATATCTACCTAATAGATATTCTTTATCAATTTTTTTGTCATACCGTTCCTTATAACGATTTAATGAATACATTTTAGAGCTATGATCTTCTAAACGTTTGATAAACCAGATTTCATCTTGTCTAACTAAATCCAAATCTAACAAATTAGAATCATGTGTTGTTGCAATTATCTGACAATCCGATTTCTCTGTAAGAGAATAAAAAAGTTCTAAAAATCTTCTTGTAAGATTCGTATGAAGACTTCTATCAATTTCATCTATAAAAATTACTCTGTTATTTTGATGTTCATAAAATAATGGAATCAAATCGAATAATCTTTGTGTTCCATCTGATTCATCTGAATATTCAAAGAGCTCTTGCGGATTCCCGTGATTTTGCATCATTTTTGTTGTTATAATATTACCCTCTTCATCTTTTCTCAACGAATATACCTGATTGTTCACCTTAAACATAACCGGGTCATTTTCTATATCATTAGAAATTCTAATCTTTAACTTCTCTGCATGTTCCTTTGGAATACCTTCAAAGATTCTGTCAAAATTCATTTCTCCCTGTTTTGATTCAACAGACTCTATACCTGTATCAAAATATTTCAATATACCTGAGAAAAATTTTCTTACTTCTTCTTTTTCAACTAATTGATTCAATCCGCTATATTGGCTTGTAGGAAATAAAATTATTATGCTCTGAAACCATTCATAGACATCCATTATTTCCTTGAGAACTCCACTTTTTTCATTACTTCTTTCTGCGACATCACTTAAAATACTCTTTTTCTTCATTGCTGGTGAAATATTTTTTCCAAACACATCTAAAAATATTTCCCATTTTATCTTTTCTGCTTCATTCTTATGTGTCACTTCACTAAAAGTAAAGTTTTCTCCGCTTTCATCAATATCTCTGTTAAAAATACAAGTTTCTGAACCATTTTTTTCAATACGCACCAACCATTCTGAAATAATCTCTTTTGCTGCATACGAAATCGCAATTCCATAAGAATATTCCTTTTTTGATTGTGTGATCAATCTATATTCAAATACACCAGGCTGTCTATACCCCTCTTTATTAATTCTAAAATACTTTCTATTTAAGTCTACTTCTTCGAGACCATCTAGAATAATATCTCTAGAAAAATCAATTGCTTTAATAAAATTACTTTTACCACCTGCATTAGCACCATAAATAAGTCCTGTTTTTAAAATCTTTTTTCCATTTCCATTCAGTATATGTTCTTTATGCCTAGCAACTTTTGATGCCATCATAGACATGGTTTGTGGACTTTTAAATGATAAAAAATTACTTACAGAAAATCCTATAAACATCTCTCTACTCTCTTTCATTTTTATTATATTATATCTATTATAAAGTGACTTATTCTCTTGTGTCAACAAATTTTACTGCTTATTATCGTATTTTATTGACTCACATGTGATTTTTTCTCTTTTTGTATTGACTTCTTTTTCATCTTATGCTATCGTGTAAGCACAGGAGTTAGCACTCTTTTTTTATAAGTGCTAATAATAAAGGTAAAAAAAGATGGCTCTAAGGCCACCTTTCATTCTGAATCTGCGATATACAAATTCAACATAAGCACTTGAATCATAGCATATATCAACAGATTGTTCAATAAGAATGTGTTAATTTTTATAGCATTAAAAATGTCAACATTAAATTCGACATTTTTTCATGTTTTTATCGTTTTGCCGTTTTGCACAATACGTAGCCTGTTTTATTGTATATTTTCACTTTTAGGCAGCGCAATAGTAAGGCTGCCACTGCTGCCAACCTCTCACGCTCCCTATTTCCGTTCTTATGCAAGCTGCTTTACCTCTTCCTCGAATAGTTCCCCTGCTGAATGATAGCCATGTATTTTGCGTGGGTATCCGTTTATCCAGTTCTCTATACTCTCTACCTCTTCCTCTGTCCTGTCGTCAAAATTTGTGCCTTTCGGTATCTTCCGGCGTATCATCTTATTTGTTACCTCATTTGTGCCACGCTCCCAACTGCTGTACGGGTGGCAGTAATATACCTTTGTCCGCTTTTCTCCCTCGTTGATAATAGAACGCTGTAAGCCCTCTGCATCTGCAAACTCGCTACCGTTGTCTACTGTGATTGTCTTAAATACCCGCTTAAACATATCAGCGCCCCATTTTCTTTCTAATCTATCCAGTGCCGCTACTACTGCCTCGTCTGTATGGTCTGGCAGTTTAAATATAATCTCGTTTCTGGTTTTCCGCTCTGTCAGTACCAGCAACGTATTTTTTGACTTTCCCCGCTTACCTAAAACGCTGTCCATTTCCCAGTTGCCGAACTCTTCCCGTGTATCTATCTCTTTCGGGCGTTTGTCTATACTCTCTCCTGCTGCCGCCCTTTTCTGTTGCCTCTGTACTTTCTTATAATTTCTCTTCTTATTCTTCTTTACTGGCAAATTCTTATTAGACAGCTTAAGGAAAATACCCTTGTCAATGTAGCTGTATAAGGTCGTTACGCATACTGTTACGGAAAATTCCCCCTCTTTCCCCTGTGCTTTCAATTCTCCCAGTACCGCAGCTGGGCTGTAATCTTCATTTACTATTTTATCCTCTATATAATTTGCGTATGCAATATCGTTTCCTATTTTAAGCTGTATACCCCTTGCCTTTAAATTTTCCTCTGCTTTCATTTGTGCCTTGTTTGGGCTATAACTTAATGTTTCTGTATAGTCGCTATTTCTGTGCATATATTCCCCTCGCTTAAGCTCATTGTATATAGTGCTGCGGTGTACGCCCAGCTGTTCTGCTATCTCTATCACGCTATGCCCTGCTTTTTTCAATGCCTCAATACTTATACGGTCTGTCCATGTCAACTGTCGGCTGCCTTTCTTATTCGCCATTTCTGCTACCTCTCTTTCGTTCCTGTTCTTTCCCCATATACGACGAAAAGCCGCAAACTTTTTACAAGTCTGCGGCTTATGCCTTTACCTATTTACAACACTTTTTACAAGCGGTGTATTTCTTCTTTGCTTGGCTTAGCGGTATGCTCTTTGGGTTTTTCATTCCCGAACAGTTAGGCTTACTATGGTATTTTTTGTTGCTACGGTCTACATATACTGTAGTTTCTCCCGTATGCTGGCTTACGCTGGGCGTTGCGTCCTCGATTACGTCAAGCTCTATATTGCACCCGAACGTCTGTACCCCCCCCCAGAAATTTCCAGTATTTCTGCGGTGTAGCGGGCTTTCGGGTACTTTCTCGCTAAGTCCCTCGCCAGCTCTGCCGATAGATTGCCTATTACCTTATCGCCCCACTTTACGTATGCGGCAGGCTCTCCGTTGTATGTATACTTTTCTACTGTAATATCTTCACTGCCGGACATTCTGCTTAAAATATCCTGCCTGTTTTCTCCGTCCTCATTATTGAACGTCACGCCTACTACTTTCGTTCTGATTGTATCTAAAATTCTGCCGCCAGATGCAGCGGCAGGCGCTGGCGTTCTGTTTCCGTTCTCTTTTCCTGCGCTTTTCTTTTTCAGTCCAAAATAGGCGCATACTGCCGCAACCACAATGCAGCCCACCCCACCTGTTATATTTCCAGACGGCAGCGCCGTTAAGCCGCTTACTGCAAATAATGCAGCCGCTGCCAATAAAATTACCTTTTTCTTTGTCATAGTAAGCCCTCGCTTTCGTTTCTACTTCAATTCTAAAATTTCATCAGCAGAGGCGTTAAGCTCTCTGCAAATTTTCGCCAGTGTTATTGCGTTTGGCGTAAGCTCGTTGTTTTCCCAGCGGCTTATATCTTTCTGGTATACTTGCAGGCGCTCTGCAAGTTCCTTTTGCGTCACGCCTGCCGCTTTTCTCGCTGTTTTAATGTTTTCGCCTAAATTCATGCCTTACCTCTCTTTTCTCTTGCCCTCAAAATGAAAGCAACCAGCAGCTTTACCAGTCCTACTGCTACTAAAAATACTCCTAATTTTAAAAGCATACTCTTTACTCGGCTTTGGGTTTGTGTTATATTTCTTATAGGCGGCGGGCTTATCGCCCGCCTGTTGGTTAGGGCTTTCGCCCTAACCTATGTACTTACCAATTATGATAAGTATTGTTCCTATGATTAAGTCTATCACTGCACTGATTGCCAATTCTTGCCAGTTGATAGGCTTTTTCTTTTGTTTCTTTTTCTTACCCATTGTGCCGTTTCTCCTTTCC